>Ga0315289_10006217_pt1 | contig 17578 bp, 24 predicted proteins | sample YL17G11_40_MG_FD_203452 | JGI IMG/M metagenome (GOLD analysis project Ga0315289, IMG submission 203452) | Sediment microbial communities from Yellowstone Lake, YNP, Wyoming, USA - YL17G11_40 | ecosystem: Environmental > Aquatic > Freshwater > Lake > Sediment | place: USA: Wyoming | collected... | reverse complement strand
GTATGGCAGCAGCAAGTATCGCAGAAGAAGTCAAAATACCCGAAGGAATCCAGGCGAAGCTAGATGGCAAGCTTATCGAAGTCAGTGGGCCGAAGGGCAAGCTCGTTCGCAGGTTCGACATCCAGGGGATAGGGCTCAAGCAGAGCGATGGTGCGATAATAGTTGAGGCGGCTCTCCCAAGGCGTAAGCAGCGCTCGGCAGTTGGTGCAATTAAATCTCACCTCCAAAACATGTTCGATGGTGTGAAGGATGGGTTCAAATATAAACTCAAAATCGTCTACGCACATTTTCCGATAACTGCGAAGGTTGAGGGTAAGAAATTACTGATACAAAATTTTCTCGGAGAGAAAAGCCCGAGGGTAGCGAAAATCGTTGGAGATGTGAACGTCAAAGTTGAGGGCGACGAAGTAACCGTAGAAGGAATAAACAAGGAAGAAGTGGGTCAAACCGCGATCAACATAGAACAGGCGACGGTCGTCAGATACCGCGATCGGAGGACATTCCAAGATGGCATATACATCTTCTCGAAGGAGTGAAAAAATGAAGAAAAAAAGAAAGCCGAAATTTAGGCGGCAGGATTGGTTCCAGGCCAAGCGATTGGGTGAGAAATGGCGCCAGCCGCGTGGTTTGGACAGCAAGATGCGTTTATGTAGGAAAGGAAAACCTACTATGCCATCCATCGGATACAAATTGCCAAAAGAAATTCGAGGATTACATCCTTCTGGGTTCGCGGAAGTGATGGTGAACAACCCGAAAGCGCTCGAAAAAATTGATCCAAAGAAATACGTAGTTAGGATTGCATCGGCTGTCGGAAGGAGGAAGAGAGACGCGATAATCAAACGCGCTCAAGAACTAAAAATTAGAGTGGTGAATCCACGAGGTGTGAAAATTGAAGTTGAGCACGCAAAGAAGGCTGGCAGCTAGGATACTTGGGGTTGGAGTAAACAGGGTCTGGATAGACCCAACAAAGATTATAGATGTTTCTACAGCGATTACCCGCGATGATGTCAAACAGCTCATCAACGATGGGACGATAAGAGCTAGGCCCGAGCGTGGGGTGAGCAGGGGGAGGGCAAGAGTTCGCATCGACCAGCGTAAACGTGGCAGGAGGCGGGGCGTCGGTAGCCGGAGAGGGACGGCCAAGGCCAGGAAGCCAAAGAAGGCCGCGTGGATTAGGACGGTACGCCCGCTGCGCCTCATGTTGCGCGAACTTCGTGATAAAGAGGTAATCGAAAGGAGAGAATATCGCCGGCTTTACCGCATGGTTAAAGGTGGGTCTTTCAGAAGCAAAGCACACCTTCAGACATACCTCAAAGAAAAAGGTTTGATCAAGGGATAGTCATGCCGAAGAAGATAGGTCCTAGGTGGAGGGTTCATTTCAGGCGGAAGCGCACCGCCAAGACGGATTACAGGCAGCGCCTCAGGCTCCTGCGCTCGGGAAGGCAGCGTTTGGTGATCAGGCTCTCGCTAAAACATATTTCCGCTCAGATAGTGCGTGCGGCTCCAGATGGGGACAAGACTTTGGTTTCCGCCCACTCGAAAGAGCTTGGGAAACTTGGCTGGAAGGGTCATACATCCAATCTGCCCGCAGCATATCTCGTGGGTCTGCTTTGCGGTCATCGCGCTCGTAAGGAAGGCATCGAGGGGGTCATCTTGGATATAGGCATGCAAGCCCCAGCCGCTGGCGGGAGGATATTTGCGGCGCTGAAAGGCGTGCTCGACGCTGGTTTGGATGTACCACATGGCGAAGGCGTCTTCCCAGCAGAGGAGAGGATACGTGGCGATCACATCGCGCAGTATGCTGAAAAGCTGAAATCCGAAGATGAGGACACCTACAAAAAAGTGTTTTCGAACTATCTGCAGAGGGGATTTCCACCTGAGCAGCTACCACAGCACTTTAATCAAATCAAGCAGGCGATAATTATGCAGCATGGGGCATGAAGATGGCACGACGTGGAAAAGCACAACGTAGAAAAGTGACTGTAGAAAAATTTGATATCTCGCTGTGGCAGCCACGCACAGAAATAGGGCGGATGGTTAAAGAAGGAAAGATAACTAGCATCTCCGAAATACTGCGCAAGGGCCAAAGGCCACGCGAGTCCGAGATCATCGATGCTTTGGTGCCGAATTTGGAGGAGGACGTCCTTGGGATAGCTAGCGTGCAGCGAATGCACAAGTCAGGCAGGCGCGCCAAATTCAGGATCGTTGTTGTTGTTGGCAATCGCGATGGCATAGTTGGCGTGGGTCATGCGAGTGTGCGCGAGATAGGACCGGCGATACGAAAGGCGATGACCAAAGCTAAGGTGAACATCATCGAAGTTGCTCGTGGTTGCGGGAGCTGGGAGTGTGGTTGTGGAAGACCCCATTCGGTTCCTTTTGAGGTATCTGGACACAGCAGCAGCGTTCATGTAACCATAAAGCCGTCTCCGCGAGGCTTGGGGATCGCAGCAGCGAAAGTTCCAAAGATAATTCTGAATCTTGCTGGAGTCAAAGATGTATGGATGCGATCCCGAGGACAGACCACGACTACCTTAAATTTCGCCCTTGCAACATTCGATGCGCTGAAGGAAACTACCAAGATGGCGTTGCGAGAGTCTCAGAAGGGCATCGTCGCTGGTAAGGCTGGTGAAACAAGTGGTTAGGTTCGCTGTGATAAGAATTCGTGGGACAGTAGACCTTCGCGGCGATATCAGAGAAACATTGAGGATGTTATGTTTGACGCGGGTCAATCATTGTGTTATCATCGACGACGATCAATCATACAAGGGCATGCTCCAGAAGGCGAAGGACTACATAACTTGGGGCGAGGTCGGGCAAGATGTAGTTGAGGCGCTCTTGCGTAAACGGGGGCGGCTTACAGGAGATAAGAAGCTGTCCGACGAATATGTGAAATCGAACACATCATTTGCATCGATTGCGGAGCTGGCAAAGGCGGTTTCAGCGGGTGAATTCAAACTTTCAGCGCTAACTGGGTTAAAAAAAGTTTTTCGGTTGCACCCGCCGAGAAAAGGATATCGGGCGACGAGGCGCCCATTCAAAGATTTGGGAGATTTGGGCTATCGTGGCGACAAGATAAACGAACTTATCCTTCGTATGATTTAGGTGATCGATATGGTAGTTCGCAGACGTAGAAAAATTAAGAAGTATCGCGGGTCGCGCACGGTGGGTAGAGGTTGCGCAAAACGTGGCCGTGGCTCTGGTGAAAAGGGAGGCACGGGACTCAGCGGTGGCCACAAACAGAAATGGTCGTACATCCTCAGATACATGCCGGACCATTTTGGGAAGCACGGTTTCGTTCGGCCGGATGAAGTTAGTGCAGAAACTCTCGCGATAAACGTCGGGGATATAGATGAGCACATAGATGAGCTGGTGGAAAAGGGCGCCGCGAGACGTGAGGAAAACAAATTCATTGTGGATGTGAGCAAGATCTGCGTAGACAAAGTGCTCGGCGGCGGGAAAGTGACGCATCCCATCGAGGTAATCGCCAAAGAGTTTTCTGAGTCAGCCAAGAAGAAACTCGAGGCGGCCGGCGGCAAGGCGGTCGCGGGTGGGGTCTGATGGAAGAGAAGAAACCGCGATCCAAGCTCTATGTCTTCGAGCCACTCATTCACAGGTTGCCGGAAGTTGCTGTCCCGAAGCGTCATGTTGCGTTCAAGGAGCGTTTCTTGTGGACTGGCGTGGCGTTGGTCCTCTTCTTCATCATGGTTCAGATTCCGCTTTACGGTATTTCTGGTGGTGGCGAAAGCTTTTTTGGATATTTGAGGTATGTGCTTGCAAGCCACGCGGGCTCGATAATGGAGCTCGGTATAGGTCCGATAGTCACTGCGGGCATCATAATGCAGCTTCTGGTCGGCGGGAAGATAATAAAATTGGACATGAGTGACCCAGACGATCGCGCTTTGTTCACGGGTGTACAAAAAATTCTCGCAATAGTAATGGCGATATTCGAGGCGTCGATGCTTGTATTTGGCGGTTGGTATGAAAGGGGGACCGCATCTCTTTCTATGGGAACCAATATCTTTTTGATAGTTCAGCTGGTGCTCGGCGCAGTCGTTGTCATCTATCTGGATGAACTCGTCTCAAAATACGGCTTCGGTAGTGGTGTGAGCCTATTCATAGCTGGCGGTGTGGCAGGTGAGATAGTATGGAAGGCATTCACCCCGGCAGTGTCAGCTCAGTATGCAGGACAGATGATAGGTGCGATACCCAACTTCATCAGAGCTATGATTTCTGGTTCTTCTACAGGGATAGGTGAGGCGTTCACAAGGAGCAGTTTACCCAACATTATGGGTGTTTTTGCAACATTGATAGTATTCTTCATCGTCGTGTATGCTGAAAGCTTACGTGTGGAGATACCGCTGGCGTACGGTCAATATGGCGGGATGCGCGGGAGGTATCCCATCAAGTTTCTATACACGTCGAATATCCCGGTCATTTTAGCGATGACCGTGTTCGCCAACGTCAAAATAATTGCGAGCTTATTGGCACGTGCGCAGATATACGTTCTAGGCACAGTATCGCCCGCATCTGGTCTAGTTTATTATCTAGAACCACCATCCGGTATAGCTTCGGTCACGGCCGATCCGTTGCGCGCGGTAATCTATCTTGTCATTCTGGTTGTAGTTTGTATAGGCTTTGCTTGGTTGTGGGTGCAGATGACTGGGATGGGGCCGAGGGATGTTGCTCAGCAGCTCCAAGATTCTGGCCTGTCAATTCCGGGATTCAGGCGCGACATCAGGGTGATGGGTTGGGTCCTCGACCGTTACATAAAAACGGTTACGATAATGAGCGGCGCCTTCGTCGGTGTAATATCCAGTTTGGCAGATTTCATGGGCGCGTTAGGTTCAGGTACGGGTATTTTACTGACGGTCGGCATTATTTATGGGTTATACGAAGAGATTGCGAGGGAGCGCGTCTCGGAGATGTTTCCAGCGGTCAGGAGGTTATTCGGTGAATAAGATAGTTGTGGTGACCGGCACACCTGGCGTCGGCAAGAGCACTGTGATATCTCACGCAGTAGAAAAGCTTCGGTCGGCAGGGACAGATTGTGAGGTAATCAACTATGGCGATTTCATGTTGAAGATAGCTAAAGAAAAAGCAGGGGTCACAGATCGCGACGAAATGCGCAAGCTGTCGTTCGATATATATCAAGAGATTCAGAAGGAGGCCGCCAACGATATAGCGCGCGTGGCCGAGCGTAAACTAGTTTTGCTAGATACTCATTGTACGGTGAAGAAACCAGAGGGTTACTACCCAGGGCTGCCGAGATGGGTGCTCGAGCGCTTGCGGCCAGTGACGATCGTTGTGATAGAGGCCCCACCTACAGAAGTTCTTGGCAGGCGAACCAAAGATGCCAAACGAAGGAGGGACAAGGAACTTCTGGAGGAGATAGAGGAACATCAGCAGTTGAACCGTGCGATCGCTATGGCATACGCAGCTTTTACTGGTGCGGCGGTAAGGATAATTGTAAATAAGGATGGGAAACTGAGTGATGCCGTGAGAGAGATGGCGGAAACATTGAGGTGAGATGGTGCGGCGGATATTTATCTTCGCAGTAGTTGCATTCGTCTTGGTCGCTGGGCTAGCTACTTTGGTCAAGGCGCAGTCTGCGGAGGACCGTCAGAACGCGTTCAAGCAAGCGCTATACAATTTGGACCTGTCGATCGATTCACTTAGGAAAGCAGACAACTCTGGAGCTACATCTTATTTAGGTTTCGCGAGTGATAATTACAACGAATTTAGCGTCGAAAATGTGGACAATGCACTCGATAATCGCATAAAGGCGAACTTCAGCTCGCTTTCCCAGACACCGGTTGAAGAAAACATCAGAGTTCTTCGCGCAGACGTTTCGCTCGCCGCCAGCGAGTTGGGGATATCGCTGTCGTTCATGTTTAACCATTCGATGCTCTTCATCCTATTCATCTCGATTGTTTTCGCCTTCGTGGTCACGTTGATAAGCAAGCGCGTGGTGAACTGGGAGGATGTGAAACAGAAGAAGAAGAGGTTCAGCGAGTGGCAGAAGGCGCGGATGGACGCCCAGCGCAAGAAGGACATGAAGGCAGTGCACAAGCTTCAGCAGGAACAGAAGGAGATGATGGCGTTGCAGGGGCAGGTAATGATGGCTTCGTTTAAGCCGGCCATATTCTACATGGTTCCATATTTCATCCTTTGGATGGCACTCTCTGGCTTCTATGGCAGCTGGGTGGTGGCGTGGTTGCCGTTCAACCTGCCGTTGCCCATCATCGGGACGACGGCATCTCTGGGCTTCCTCGGTTGGTATTTACTCACGTACTTCGGTTTCTCCTCAATATGGCGAAGGCTGCTGATAGGTGATTGAGATGCCTGCGCGAAGGTTCAGGTCGAGGACATACAAGAGGCGATATATCCGCGTTCCTGGCGGCGTCAGCATGCGCTTTGTTGAGAAAAAAAGGAAAGTTTCCAAGTGTGCGCGGTGCAGCGGGCCTCTGGCTGGGGTACCTCGCGCTCGCCCCGGTGGATTGATGGCAGTACCGAAAAGCTCGCGGAGGCCAACTCGCCCATACGGTGGCAACCTGTGTTCCGCATGCGCGCGTCAGGCCATCAAGGAAGCTGTCAGGGCGTGAAAATAATGGTGGTCATCGCGATTAGCGGCTTACATGGTGCTGGGAAGAGTACTGCTGCAAGAGCGCTCGTGAAAAAGTTTGGGCTCAAATACGTGTCGGCGGGTGCGGTCTTCAGGCAGACGGCAAAGGAGAATGGGATGAGTTTGGATAAATTTTCCCAACACGTTGAACGTCATCCAAATATAGATAGGCAGATCGACCGTAGGACTGCGGAGTTTGCAAAAAAAGATAATGTGCTGATAGACGCCCGCTTGGCTGGCTGGATGGCAAAAGGGGCAGATGTCAAAATTTTGCTCCACGCTCCATTGAAGGTTCGTGTCAGGCGCATAACCAAACGTGAAGGAAGAAAATACGTGGATGTGCTCAGGGAAACCGCAGACAGGGAGCGCAGCGAAGCGAAGCGGTTCAAGCGGTTTTACGGTATAAATGTCAACGACTGGTCGGTGTTCGACATAGTACTAAACACTGAACACTTTGGTTTGAAGGAAATGGCGCGCGTGCTGGAACGCGCGGTCAGAGCTGTCACTAAACAGAAACGGCGGTAGTGGTTGGCGATTACATGGTAATGGAAATTGGCAGAGTATGTGTGAGGATAGCTGGGCATGAAGCTGGTAAAAAATGCGTGATTGTGGATGTAATCGATAGAACATATGTTTTGGTGGCTGGCCCAGAAATAAAGCGAAAGCGGTGCAACATCGCGCACCTCGAGCCACTCTCGCAGAAGCTCGACATAGCGAAAGACGCTTCGGATGAGGATATCAAACGAGCGTTTGAGGCGATGGGCGCAGGTGGTTAGGTTTGGGCAAACTGCCTTCTGATGTCGTGCGCGAGGTGATGGTTCGCGCCCAAGACGTGACCGACCCTCTTCACGGTTGCGAGCCAGATAAAAGGACAATCCAGGAGCACATCAAGCTAGGCGTGATAAACCTAGACAAACCGGTTGGCCCAACCTCGCACGAAGTCGCCGCTTGGGTGAAGCGGGTACTTGGAATAAGTAGGGCGGGCCACAGCGGCACGCTCGACCCGAAGGTGAGTGGAATCTTGCCAGTAGCGCTCGAAAATGCAACCAAGTTGACCCAGGTGTTGCTCCCAGCGGGCAAAGAATACGTCTGTACTATGCATTTGCATGGCGAGGTGCCGGAGCACAGACTGACGCAAGTGCTTCGTGAATTTGAGGGTGAAATACATCAGCGCCCACCGATTCGGGCGGCGGTGAAGAGAGTCTTGAGAATTAGACGAATATACTACATCGAGCTTCTCGAGCGAGATGGGAGGGATGTACTTCTGCAGGTCGGTTGTGAGGCTGGTACGTACATCCGCAAGCTTTTCTTCGACGTTGGCGAGGCTCTAGGCTGCGGGGCTCACATGGCAGAGCTACGGCGGACGCGCGCCGGACCATTTTCTGAGGATGGGACGCTGGTGAGGCTGCACGACTTGGCAGACGCTTACGCATTTTGGCGAGAGGAGGGCGCGGAGGAGCATCTTAGGAAAGTAATCATGCCAGTTGAGGCAGCGGTGAGGCATCTGCCCAAGATCATGGTACGCGATGGCGCAATAGATGCGCTCTGTCACGGCGCTAGTTTAGCAGCCCCAGGGGTGCTCACGTTGGAAACTGGTATCTCTCGAGGTGATGTTGTAGCGCTCATGACGATCAAGGGAGAATTGGTATCTCTAGCCAAGGCAGAGATGACGTCGAAACAAATTTTGGAAGCTGATCATGGGATAGTCGCCAAGCCAGAGAGAGTCGTGATGTCGCCCGGGGTATACCCAAGAAAATGGAAATAATTAGAGTTGAACTCCTATAACAGAAAGAACGATTGTTATCACAGAGATGATTACCGCAATTGAGATGGAGTAAGTTATATTTTTCTTTAGTTCCACTTTCAGCGGAAATCCTATACCAAATGCAGCCAGCCATCCAAAGATCGGCGAGATATAGATTCTGTACGAAACGAGCGATGAAGAGAATTTGAAGATTGTAATGAAAGCAAGCAGTACAAAGAGGTAAACGCTACACTGCAAGGCTAGAACGCTGATGGGATCAAAAGATTTTTCACCAGTTTTTTCAGCCATTCGCACGCCATAACGTCGTTCGTCGAAGAAGATTTTAAACGTTTCGTTTTGATCGGTAGATGGCAAAGTTGATAGTACCGTCAACTAGATTTTAGGGATAGGGTATACAATTCTATTTACCAAATACTTTTTCTCAATCTTTTTTGAACAGATTCGCTTGTCAGTTCTCTTAATGCATCAGCAGCAATCCATTTTGCTGATTTTGTATCTAATTTTTGAATTTCTCTGGAAAATTCAATTGCTTCTTTATTTAAAACTAGATTTCTTTTTCCTATATTTCGAAGTGCCCAATTAACAGCTTTCTTCACAAAATTTCTTTCGTCTCTCGATTCTCTTTTCACGACAGAGAGCAATTTTAAAAATACTTTGTCCTCAGCTGTCTTGTCATGCACACTAAGGCATGCAATTAAAGTGAAGGCTGCTCTTTTTACAAATTCTTCTTTTTTGCTGCTCCACTCATATATTTTTTGGTAAGCAAATTTAGTTTTCTGAAAAAGATTATCGCATACTTGGTCACATACATCCCATGAATCAAAATCCTTTACCCAATTATTCATTTGCTTTTTATCTACCAGCTCGGGCTCATCAATCATACTTGCGAGAATCCTTGCTTCATGAATGCCCGAATTCCAAATTTCTTCTGCTAATTTATGATCTTCCCCAATTTCCTTAGCAAGTTTTCTTAGTTTTGGAATAGGAACGCCATAGGTATTTTTCGGATTTATGCCAAATCGCGCCATTCCTTCGACTGCTTTGTAATTGCCGAGAGATTTGAGCTTCTTTAAAATTTCTAATCTTTCCATTTTATCGCAGCTCTTGCAGTGCAAGTTTGTCAGCTTTTAACATATTACACTTTCCTTTTATTTCTACATTTTTCAAAGATTTTGGCTAAAAAAGGACATATAGCTTAAAAATCACAGTTAAATCTGAGCCGGGGTGGCAGAACTAGGCCAATGCGACAGCTTGGAGAGCTGTTGACCCTCACGGGTCGTCAGGGTTCAAATCCCTGCCCCGGCGCCACTGGCGAATGATTTTAATAGGAAGTTTCGACAAGTTCTACAGTAAGGCTTTGTGGTAGGTAAAATGCCTGGGGAATTCAAGCATATAGTAAGGATAGCTGGCAAGGACCTCCGTGGCGAGAGGCGCGTCCAGCTGGCGCTAACGGACATAAAGGGCGTGGGTACGATGATGGCGCGGGCGGTCGCATATGCGGCCAAGGTAGATCCCATGGTCAAGCTCGGCAACCTCAGCAAGGAGGAAATAGAGCGGCTGGAAGACATCGTTTCAAAGCCTCAAGCTCATGGTATACCAAATTGGATGCTCGACCGCAGAAAAGATGAAGATAGTGGCAAAGACATTCACATTGTGGGTTCGGACATAGACCGAGCTGTGCGCGCGGACATCGCGAAGGAGCGTCGCATAAGGAGCCGTCGTGGTATAAGACATGAACTCGGCCTACCCGTGCGTGGGCAGCGAACAAGAAGTACAGGTCGCGTGGGCATGACAGTTGGTGTCAAGCGCAAGGATATCCGCATAAGGGAAGCTGAAGCCGCGGCCAAGAAGGGCGAAGCACCTTCGAGGAAAGGGAGGGGGGCACCGAAAGAAAAGGTGGAGAAGGTGGAGAAAGCGGAGAAGGCAGCCCCAAAGGCAGAGAAGGCAGCGGCACCGAAGGCGGCAGAAAAGAAGGGAGATAAGAAGATGGAGAAGAAAACTGAGAAGTGATAGCATGGGCGACCCAAAGAAGCAACGCAAGAAATATCGCAGGCCTTCGCATCCTTGGGAGAAGGATAGGATAGAAGCCGAAAACAAGCTGCTTCAAAAATATGGGCTGCGCAGAAAAAAAGAAGTTTGGAAAACCGAAACACTTCTCAGGAGCTTCAGGAGGAACGCGAGGCGTTTGCTGGCGGCGTCTGGCCCGCAAGCTGAACTTGAAACTAAGCAGATGCTCGAGAGGTTAAAGCGCTTGGGCTTGATCTCGAGTGGGGCGACATTGGATGATGTGCTCGGGTTGACGGTCGAAAATATTTTGGAGCACCGCCTTCAGACCATAGTGTCAAAGAAGGGCTTGGCTAAGACACCCCTGCAGGCGCGCCAGCTCGTGCTGCATGGTCACGTCATGATCTCAGGAAAGCGCGTCACTGTGCCGAGTTATCTGGTGTCGGTGAAGGAAGAGGGGGAGATAGGCCTCGCACCCGGTTCAAATTTCACACAGCCAAAGCCTGAGGTCCCACCACCAGCTGTCGAAGCTGAAGGACCGCAGGGCCCGCAGGCTGAGGTCGAAGGCCAACAAGCGCCTGAGCAGGCGGAGTCGAAGGAGGAATAAGAATGCAGGAAGGTAAATGGGGAGTAGCGCACATTTTCTCATCGTTCAACAACACCATCGTGCACATAACCGATTTGACTGGCGCGGAGACAGTCTCGCGTTGGTCTGGTGGCATGATTGTCAAGGCCCAGCGCGAGGAGTCGTCGCCGTACGCTGCGATGCAGGCTGCGGCTAGAGCTGCAGAAGAGGCCATGGAGAAAGGGTTTATGGGAGTACATATCAAAGTTCGAGCGCCAGGCGGCAGCGGCTCGAAGAGCCCCGGCCCGGGAGCGCAGGCGGCGATACGCTCGCTCGCCCGAGCAGGGTTGAGGATAGGCCGCATAGAAGATGCGACGCCCACGCCTCACGACGGGGTCAAAAGGAAAGGTGGCCGCAGGGGCCGCAGGGTGTAGTTGGGGGGGTTTGGATGGAAATAGATGTCAGGAAGTTGACGGCGGACGAGATGGAGTTCTTGCTCTCCGGCGCAGACCCAGCCTTCGCGAACACGTTGAGGCGGGTGATGATACGGGAAGTGCCGGTGATGGCGATCGATGAGGTGGAGTTCGTGGTGAACGACTCCGTGGTATACGACGAAATGTTGAGCCACACCCTTGGCTTAGTCCCGCTCAAGACGCCCGACGGCTACATCATGCCCAGCGAGTGCAAGTGCGATGACAAGCGATGCGAGAAGTGCAGCGTGCAGTTGACGCTCAAGAAGGAAGGCCCAGCTGTTGTCATGAGCGGCGACATGAAATCCGCGGACAAAGAGGTCGTGCCCGTTGGCGATTCGATCCCGCTCGTGAAGCTGAACGAGGGGCAGAAACTTCAGTTCATCGCGATAGCCCACCTCGGCATGGGGAAGAACCACGCGCAGTGGCAGCCCGGGGTCATAGCCTACAAGTACATGCCGATATTCGAGCTCGATGCGAAGTTGTGCGATACATGCAGTAAATGTGTCGAGAGGTGCCCGCGGAAGATACTCGAGCTCAGCGACGGCAAGTTGAAGATCACGGATGTGGAGAAGTGCACCATGTGCCGAGCTTGCGTCGAGGCGTGCCCGAAGGGGGCGATCAAGATTGGGTATGATGATAGCAAATTCATCTTTAACATAGAGTCGACAGGCGCGTTGCCGCCTGAGAAAATATTGTCGAAGGCTCTGGATGATCTCAGCGACAAGTGCAAGGACTTTGTAAAGCAGCTCAAGAAGTCGTAGGTAGTTGGGTCTATCGCTTTTTCTTATAGTTCTGAACGTCGTTTAAAACTAAATTTCACCTCTTGGACAAATTTTTAGAGCCCCTAGACAACATTAAAATCGTGCGGGGGTGGCTGAGCTTGGTCTAAGGCGCAGGCTTGAGGAGCCTGTCCCGCAGGGGTTCGAGGGTTCAAATCCCTTCCCCCGCACCATATGTCAAAAATGGTTGGCGCACGTATTTGAGGGGAAAGATAGAGGTTAAAAAAATGCAAAAAGAAAAAATTAAAAAAATAGTAAGGGGAAGATATTCAAAAATAGCTAAAGAAGGCACCAGTTGTTGCCCCACTTGTGGTTCATGTGAAATCGATGTAATGGAACAAGCGAAAAATATAGGTTATTCTGAAGAAGAACTTGGAAACATTCCAGAATCCGCTATTATGGGTTTGGGGTGTGGTAATCCAGCTGCATTAGCGGATTTGAAAAAAGGAGAAACGGTCTTGGATTTGGGAGCAGGTGCAGGGATTGATGTGTTTTTGGCTGCAAATAAAGTGGGATCAGAGGGCCATGTTATCGGTGTTGATATGACGGAAGAAATGGTCAAGAGAGCAAATGAAACAGCAAAGAAATATGGATACAAAAATGTGGAATTTAGGCTTGGAGAGATTGAAAACCTGCCTCTTAAAAATAATTCGGTTGATGTAATTATCAGCAATTGTGTTATCAATCTCTCTCCGGACAAATTAAGGACATATCAAGAAGCGTACAGGGTTTTAAAGCCGGGCGGGAGAATTTTGATTTCAGATCTAGTTACAGAGGGTAAATTACCGGAATCTATTAGAAAAAACTTCGAGGCTTGGGCTGGATGCGTTGCCGGAGCTTTGGAGAAGAAAGAGTATTTAGACACGATAAAAAAAGCAGGATTTAGAGATATCAAAATTATTTCTCAGAACACTTTTCATGAACAAGGGCTAAATGACACATTGGCAGGAAAAATTACAAGTGTAAAAGTAAAAGCACATAAATCGTGAAAAGCGAAATTAGCCGGATTTTAGAGATTTTCTGGAAATCCTCTTATTAAATATTACTGGCATCAAAATGAATCCAAACTAGGTAAACTTAAATTCAACTTCGAAAAACAATGTTTGATGAAGAGAATAGGAATAGGTCTCGCAGGTCTAGGCTTCATGGCCAGAGTCCATTCCAGAGCTTTAAATGGGATACCGGAAGCTGAGATAGTCGCCGCATGGTCGAAATTTCCCGATGAACACAACAAGTTCAAAGAGTTCAGCAAGAAATTAGGATTCGAAGTCGAAACATATTACACAGACATCAAAAAAATGCTTGAAAATCCAAAGGTCGATGCAGTCATTTGCGCCATCCCGTCTAGATTCATTGAACCCATAGCTAACGAAATCATCCAAGCCGGGAAACCTGCCATCATCGAATGTCCTCCATCCGACACACCGGAAGGAATAGACCGCATCGATAGGTTAGCAAAAGAGCGAGGTGTCAAATTGATGCCGGGGCACTGTTATCGATTCGCCCCATGCTTTAAAAAATCGAAAGAACTCATCGACGAAGGAGAAATAGGGAGCCCTACACTCGTTCACTTTAGAGAATTCGTGCCCGCAGATAGCCTCGCGAGACAATGGCCACGTGGGTCGTGGATTTGGGACAAGGAGAAAGGTGGCCCGATACCAACCATGACGGTGTTTTGCATGGATACGGCACGCTGGCTTTTGAACTCTGAACCCGTGTCGTTGTACGCAACGATCAAATGGCAAGACCTACAACAATTGGGTACCCTAGGCTACACGGTGGTGAACGTGATTAAATTCGAGAATGATGTCACTTGGATCAATGAATTCAGCGGCAGCGTCACATCATCAATGGGTCCTCCCGTGAAGATGGAAGTCGTCGGTGAAAAGGGGAACGCCGTAATAGTAGATGGTCCCGAGAAAGTAATCCTCACCGCGGGGAAAGAAGAACAGCAAGAATGGTCTTTTGACATAACTCGACCAGAGAGGTGGGGCCATAAACCACAGGACGAATATTTCATCAAATCGGTGGTACTCGGGAACGAGGAACCAATCGTGAATTTGCAGGATGCAAAAAAAGCGCTGAAAATGTCGTTGGCCATTTTGGAATCATCGAAAACTAATGGGGCAGTCCACTTCGATATGTCCAAGTGAAACTAGTCAGCGCTGAAGGCTCAGGAGAGCTATTTTTTCCAGCACTAACTCTTCGATTGGTGCAATCTCCAGTTCTTTTTTTGATATGTCGAAGGCTTTCATCAGCGTGGAAATCTTTTTAGAATTCACATCGAGGACTTTGTCATCGCGATGCAGGTTCAGCTCGCGCAGGGTTTCCGTCTGCGCACGTTTCACCTCTTCTCGGCTTTTACCGATCGTCAAAATTGCCACACGATTACACCCCTTATGCACACCAACTCTGTCGAATGCTCGAACTATCTGTCGCAGGCCAGAGGCCCAACATACGAGTTCGATGTTGAGGGAGTCGGCAAAATTCATACGCGTGACCTGCGCAGTGAGCGCGAGTTTGGCAGCATGGACCAAGTGTTTTTTGCCAGCGATGCGGTCGGCGTCGAAAATTTGACCGATCGTCTGTGATCTCTTGTCGACGGTTGCCAAAATTTTCAACATGGCGTCGATGTCTCGCACGTCGGCCAGCGCACCCATGACGCTCGCGATTCTTTTTCCAAATGCACCTTTCAGCTCGAACAAGTGAAGCCCAAGTAAAACTGGCATCGCTTTGTTTTAAAACATGGCTAAGGCTTTAAAGCGTCACATCAAAACTAGAACAGTGATGAGATGCAACCAGCGTACAAAATCAAGATCGAAGATATCGCGAAGGGCCAATTCGTGCGCTCCGCTGAGGGTGGGGAGCCCGACTATCTAGCCACGCCCTGGGGACAACAGATTTCACGCGCGCGCGTGATAGGCACGATCGTCGACAAGTACGTGAGCGAAGACCAGAGCTACGCTGCGCTGCGCATCGACGACAGTAGCGAAACTATCCGTCTCAAGTCTTGGAGGCAGGATGTATCTAAAGTTGCGAACATCAACGTCGGTGACCTTGTCGATGTTATTGGGCGGGTTCGAGAATATGGCGGAGAAACCTACCTCGTGCCAGATGTTATCGTCACGGTGAGCGACCCAAATTGGGAAATCGTGAGAGAGCTGGAAATCCTAGGGGCGCGGAAGCAGTTATTCAAGGAGGGAAAGCGTCCTCAGATTAAGAAAGTTGAGCCGCAGGTGAGAATATTGGAGGTGGAGGTGCCTCCGCAGGTGCAGGTGGGAAGCATCGAGGGAGAAATAGAGGAGTTGGAGGAGGAGCCTCTCCCAGAGGTTCCGGACGACGTGAAGAAAAAAGTCCTGATGGCGTTCGACAAACTTGATAAAGGCGAGGGGATCTCACCAACCGACATATCAGCCGAGCTGAGTTTGACGCAAGATTTGGTTGACAATGCTATGCGCGTCTTAATAGCCGATGGGGAAATATTTGAACCTAGGGTGGGAAAGTTCAGACGCCTGAGGTGAAAATTTGGAAAAAGATTATGAGAAATCACTCGACCGCGCGCTGGAGATAATCCCAAAAGCTGTCTCCGAGAAGGAGCGATTCCAGATCCCGGAGGCAGATACAAATGTCACTGGAAATCGTACGACGATCAAGAATTTCAAGGCCATCGTGAACGCTTTGAATAGAGAGCCGGAGCATCTGATAAAATATCTGTTGCGGGAGCTCGGTGTAGCTGGGAACATGGACGGCAATCAGGCCGTCTTCCAGGGAAAATTTTCGAAAGCCGCGGTGGACGACCGCATCAAGCGCTACGTCGAGGAGTTCGTGCTGTGCCGCGAGTGCGGTGGTCCGGACACCAAGCTGGTCAGAAAAGATCGCGTACACATCCTGCGCTGCGAGGCTTGCGGGGCCCGAACTGCAGTGCGGAGCGTGTAGGATGCCTCTCCTCAGGGTACTGCGGACGCAGGGCGAGGTTCTTGTCGTGATCTGCGACGCTGGGCTCATGGGGAAAGAACTCAAACAGGGGGAGCTCAGGCTCAAGGTCGACAAGAGTTTCTATTGCGGTGAGGAAACCAGCGTCGAGAAGTGTCTGCAGGCGCTTCGGGAGGCGACGATTGCCAATTTGGTTGGTTCGATCGTGGAGCATGCGATAAAGGCCGGCTTCATAGACCACACAAATGTCATCAGGATTCAGAACATATCCCACGCACAAATGGTCAAGATGTAGGGCAACCGACTTTTAAGCAACCGAACATGTTTTAATGTGGTGAAATGCGGCGTTTTTGTTACAAGTGTGGTGCATCAGAGGCACAGAAGGGCCCGCTCATCCATGGCCTGTGCCAGGAATGTTTCGCGAGCGAGCATCGACTTATCCGCGCGCTGGGGAAGGTCAGCGTGAACGTGTGCAGAAGGTGCGGCGCGTACATGATCGGCAACAGATGGCAGGAGCCCATCGACCAGGGAACTGCAGCACAGGAGGCCGCAAAAGCCGCCGTGCTGACCGCTTTGCGCGTGGCAAAGTTCACAGATGCCGGCATAGAATTCGTCCGCCCGGATGGAGCCGCAGGCGTCGATTTAAAGTTCGAGGTAAAACCATCTGCGCGCGAAGTGCTAGTCAAAGTTCATGCAAGCGGAAAGGTTCACGAGACCCAGGGCAAGCCGATCGTCGATAGTGCTCAAGTCATTGTCGGGGTGAAGCCGACGACATGCGCTGTGTGCAGCCTCATGCGCGCTGGCTACTACGAGGCGATCCTACAGGTCAGGGGAGAGAAAAAAATACCCGCGGATAAGTTGGCGAAAATTGAGAGGGCGCTCGTGTCCAATGCGGACAAGATGATGAAAGATGATCGCAAAATATTCATCTCGAAAGTTGAGAAGAAGCCGGAGGGCCTGGATTTCTACCTCAGCTCCCTCAGCTTGGCGAGGAACATGGCCGAGATCTTGAGAAGTAACTTTAAAGCCAAGGTGACCGAGACGGCCAAGTTGATCGGGCAGGATAGAGGCGGGAAGCGAAAGTTCAGGGTATCGGTGCTGGCGCGTTTGCCGTCATAACCCTATAAATGAAGGCTGGCACAACTAGCAATTTGGTGAAGCGATGGTCGAGATAACTGGAGCAGAAGCGTTGATGAAGTCGCTCAAGGCGGAGGGCGTTAAACATATGTTTGGCCTTCCAGGCGGACAAATCCTGCCCGTCTACGATGCTCTCTACGACTACCCAGAGCTCAATCACATCTTGGTGAGGCACGAGCAGGGGGCCGCCCACGCCGCCGATGGCTATGCCAGAGCTTCGGGCAAGGCCGGGGTATGCTTGACCACTTCCGGCCCAGGCGCGACGAACCTCGCGACAGGAATCCTCAACGCTTATATGGA
>Ga0315289_10006216_pt1 | contig 17579 bp, 15 predicted proteins | sample YL17G11_40_MG_FD_203452 | JGI IMG/M metagenome (GOLD analysis project Ga0315289, IMG submission 203452) | Sediment microbial communities from Yellowstone Lake, YNP, Wyoming, USA - YL17G11_40 | ecosystem: Environmental > Aquatic > Freshwater > Lake > Sediment | place: USA: Wyoming | collected... | reverse complement strand
GTGACGGTAGGGGATAGCGTAGAGTATGGCTTTGGCTGCCAACGGGAGCGTGTTGATGTCCAAGTATATCAACGCCATTGAAGGAATGTAAATCAGCGGGTAAATATAGCCGACGAGCGCTGTGGCGCCTCGAACGTCTTCCGCGAACGCGGACATTATTACTGCTAATGCCAAGCCTGAGAGCAGGGTTATGAAGAGTGATATTCCAAGGAGTGTGTAGCCTAACAGTGAAGGTACTAGGCCCAGTTTTACCAGGTCTATTGATGCCGCGGTTGGTATGCCTAGTGTTATTGAGCCTAGCATGTAGTTGTAGCCGATTATAACTGCGATTGAGGCTGCGCCTGCGACGATTATTGTGCTGGAAAGTTTGCCCATGAGGATAGCAAAGCGGTCTACGGGTACTGTCAGAAGGGTTTCGAGTGTTTTTTCTTCTTTTTCCATAGCCACGCTGGTAGCTGCGATTTGCATGGCATAAGTAAGCATGATTATAATGGTGATGGGAAGCGCGATTGACTGCGAAATCATCAAGCCAGAGAGCGTTGCCGGGTCAATGCCCTGTTGGATTTGACCTTTTATGATAGATGATTGCGTGGTGTAAAGGACATTGGGAGCTATCACTCGGTTGAAGCTATTTATGAGGCTCGTGGTTCCTGTGGAACCAAGGTCTGCGAAGATACTGCCCCCTTGGAAAACTCCGTAAACGTTTACTGTGGCGGTGATGTTGAGGTTGCCGCTTGTGTGGCTGGTCATGTTTGCGCTAAAGCCTGCCGGGATTTCTATAAATGATGTGCTGTTATACTGACTGAGTAAATTCTGGTCTATCACTTGCTGCGGCGTGGTGCCGTTTATGGCTACGACGTTCATGTACGTGCTTAAGTAACCTGTGAATTGTTGACTCCAGTTTCCATTGTCGTTGTCTACGACTATCAGAGTGGCTTTTTGAGCTTGTTCTATGGCTGTTTGGCTTGCGTAGCCGAGGACTGCGCCGAGTACGGGGAACATTATGAGTGGAAGAACTATCATGCCGATGAGGATTTTGGGGTCTCGGATGAGCTCTTTAAGTTCTTTTATGAGGATTGTACTGAAACCTTTAAGCAATCCCTACCACCTTCGCGAAAACTTCTTCTAGGTTTGGGCTTTTGTATATGGTTTTGAGGTCGCTGGGGTTGCCTTCGACCGCGATTTTTCCTTTGTTGACGAGTGCTACGCGATCGCAGAGATATTCTACTTCTAGCATGTTGTGGCTGCTGAGAAGTACGGTTACGCCGTTTTCTTTGACGTATTGTTTGATTATTTGCCTGACATGGTAGGCGTGTAGAACATCTAGCCCGCTTGCAGTTTCGTCTAGAATAGCGAGTTTCGGTCGGGTCATTAGGGCTCTTGCGACGAGGAGTCGGCGTTTCATGCCTTTGCTGTACGTTTTAGCTTTGTCTTTTAGGCGGTTGCCCAAACCGCTGATTTCTGCCGCTTCATTTGTGATCTTTTGGAGGTCATTCTTGTTTGTTGTATTGAATTTTGCCATGAATTCGAGGTATTCCATGCCGGAGAGGTTTCGGTAGGCTCCAGCTTCTTCTGGAAGGTAGCTGATGATTTTCCGGACTTCTGCGGCTTGGTTAACGGCGTCTAGGTCGAAGACTTTGATTGTGCCTGATGTGGGTAAGAGTAGGGTACTGACTATGCGGAGGGCGGTGGTTTTTCCTGCGCCGTTGGGTCCGATGAGTCCGTATATTTCTCCCTGTGCTATGTTAAAGGTTAGTCCATCTAAGGCACGGATGTTGCCGAACTGTTTGACTAGAGATTTTGCTTCAACTGCGAGGACCAATGTGTTTGCCCCGTTGGTTTTGTGATTTCGTGAGAGGTTATTTAAGGCTTTGCGCATGGGTAAAGGGTTTTAAACTGGCGTGTTCTGCAATGACTATTCCCATCTCTATGTGCATTGAATTGCGCAGTGAAGAGTTTGTCTAGGCTGCAGGGCGTTTACTTTGTTTTTAAACGAAGTGAGAGTAGATCACAGCCGAATTCGATGCGAAAATAGATATATGACTGAGAAGTTTCTCTCTTGTCAAAAAGAATGTAGGTGATTTAGACGGCTTCGTCCAACGCGGGAGAAAACGAAATGGTTGTCACGCCCTGGGAAGTCAGGGGCAAAGTCGACTATGAACGCTTAATACGCGAATTCGGAACCCAACCTCTAACAGACGAGTTGCTCGAAAAGATAACGAAGCGCACGGATAAACTTCATCTTCAGCTTCAAAGACGCATTTTCTTCAGTCACCGCGACCTCGACACCGTGCTGGACCTTTATGATAAAGGCATAAAATTCGTGTTATATACGGGTAGAGGCCCCTCAGGCCCAGTGCATATTGGGCACCTTGTGCCGTGGATTTTCACGTTACATTTGCAACAGAAATTTGACACCCGACTCTATTTCCAACTAACCGACGACGAAAAGTTCCTAATAGATGATGAAGCGACTCTTCCCGAAACACGGAAGTACGCTTACGAAAACGCCTTAGACCTAATAGCCTTAGGCTTTAAACCTGAAAACACGTTCATAATCTACGACATGCAAGACATTGATTTGCTTTATGACGTAACCTTAGAAGTTGCAAAACGCATAACCTACTCCACCGCGAAAGCGTCCTTCGGGTTTCAAGACAGCACAAACATCGGTTGGGTGTTCTGGCCCGCAATCCAAGCTGCACCGTGTTTCATACACAAGAAATTAACAGGCGAAAACGTGCCTGCACTCATACCCGCGGCCATAGACCAAGACCCGTACTGGCGAGTCACCCGAGATATAGCCCAGAAAATCGGTTACTACAAGCCAGCTCAAATCCACTGCCGCTTTCTCCCAGGGTTGGGAGCAGGTGGAAAAATGAGCGCTTCTGAACCCGAAACCTCCATATTCACGATGGATCCGCCAGAGCTGGTGAAACGCAAAATCTGGAATGCATTCACAGGGGGCAAAGGAACAGCGGCGGAACAGCGAAAAACAGGCGCTGACCCAACTGTTTGCTCAATCTTCCAGTATTACTTTTACCTGTTCGAAACAGAAGACAAAAAGCTTGCTGAACGAGAGCGCAAATGCAGGGCAGGCGAGATGCTGTGCGGCGAATGCAAAAATGATTTGGTAGCGAGACTTAATAAATTCCTTGAAGAGCACCGCAAAAAACGAGAAAAAGCAAAAGACGTGATTGAGAAATACCACATAAAACGTTAGAATTTTAGCCCAGCATCTGTATTCCTGTTTTCCTGATTTTCCGACTAAAGAAGTTGCTCTCCAAGGGATGTCTGGCGTCATCAGTCCAATCATTCTGTCTATGCGTTCAACGCTTGTACAACAAGCATTAAGTAATTGTGGTCTCCTCAAAGTAAACTCGGATGCTAACGTACCTCTTGATTGAATGACAACATAGGCGAAATGTTTTCAAACAGTTCGCTCTCACAGACGTGTTACGTATTGAAAACCGAAAATATGAATAGATAGGAAAGAATGAGCATAGAATAGGATCGCAAACATGGTGAGAAGATCGGCGTTCGATAGTATCTTGCGAGAGATGCGAGAAATACGCTACCGGCTTGACGACATTGAACAATCTATTTCACGCTGGAAGCCTAAACCAGTGGAGGTTTCTGAATCAGAGTTGCTGTTGTTGCCGGATCATCTTCGAAAAACCTACCTTGCAGTAGTATCTAAAGGTGAATGCAGCGCAACAGGCGCGTCAAATCTGACTGGGCGTTGTCGAGCGGTTGAAAGCAACTACCTCAATCAACTGGCTCGATCAGGCTGGATAGTGAAACAAAGGAGCTTAAAAGAAATACATTTTCTAGTTTTGAAGAATGGAGTGAACAAGAAGATCAAGCCAAATAACGATCCTAAACCCGTGGGGCCAAGCAAAGGACTTCAAGCTAAACAAAAGAACGAAAATGGCGAAACCGCGCACCGCAGGATGAAGGTGGAGTGCTTATCGTCTGATTATGATGGAACAATAAGCCCTATAGACGCCTCAAGAAGCGAATCGCACGTACCATTGGACACGCGCGTGATGCTTCGAGAGATAAGCAGACTTATGCCGATGTCTATTATCTCGATGAAGGATTTGTCATTCATAATGCCGAGGACACCATTTGCCCACGCTTGGTCTGCAATGGGCGGCTTGGAAATGCAGATCGGCCGAAGAATCTTGAAAAGAGAGAGTCTCGAATCCAGATTGCCGAGCGTTTCTCTCGCCATAAGTCATGCTAGATCCCAAATCACTGCTGCCGGAGTGGAGATCGAGGAGAAGAATGATTCCGAGGGCCGAACGGTCGCCTTTTGCGTTGACTATCGTCGAGCGAAGAACATGCAAGCAGCAAGGTCGGATGCTGAACAGGTCGCAAATTACTGCAAAGCCCTGGGACTTGGAGTGTTCAGATATGGGAACCAACCATTCTACGACGTTTACCCCTTTGCCCCAGACAAGGGCCAAGCATTGAAGAAAACGCTCGATGAACTAGGTGTGAAAAAAGGTGTCTTGTACTTGGGTGATTCAGAAATGGATAACTCCGCATTTAACATTTCCAGTTTAAGTCTGGGCGTTGTGCATGATGAGACCCCTTTAGACGCTCTCGATTGTGATTATTTCATAAAGTTTGAAAATGTTCCTCACTTTCTGAGAACCCTTATTAAAAACGGGCTTCAGTTCAGGTCTGATTTTCCCATGATTAAGACAAACCCAAACAGAACAAAAAGGAAATCAGACACTTAGACCGTGAAAACCTATCAATTGGATAGATTCATGAGATAACACTAGTTATAGTTCGAGATATTGCTCAGGGCTTGATTGAGCCGCCCATAACATTTGTGGAAAATGGTCCATTTGAACCGCCAGTGAAGTTAAAATGCTAAAGAAAATAATCGACGTCGTAATGTATGAAACCAGCTAGAGCAAAGGACAGGAGTTAGTAGCACAAAGGAAAATGAGGGAATTCATGAGCGTCATAATTGTTGATGTTCTGGTTCCCACCGAAAAAAAGAGGGAAGAGGGTTGTGTTGCTAGCCAGTCGCTGTTATCGTTATGTCAAAGGTGAAGTTGGTTATTCCAGAGACGGTTGATGAGACAGCTAGCGTCAGATTTACCTGAAGCACTTGATTTACGCTTAGCGTTTGACTCGAGTAATCCCAGTTGACGGTCACATAATTCGACGCGATTAACGGATTCCAATTCTGCAAGGTTTTTGAGAGTGTAACGACCGCGTTTCCTTCATTCCTGACGTAGGTCTTCACCGTTTTGTTTGTGCCCGATTCCAACATTCCCCAGTTAATTGACGACGTCTGATTTGTACACGCTGAATCCCAGTAGACTCCGACTCCGACACCTTTTACGGACGCTATGTTAGGGACGGTCTTGCTGTTCTGAAGAAGAGCCAAAGATGTTCCAAAGACGGCTATTGCGAGGATGCACAAGATTACCATCGACGGCACTTTAAGGGCAATGTTCCTTTTCTCCAAGAGGATAACCTCGATTACCGATGGGTTCAATGTAACTTAGTATACATTTGTGTGCAAATGCGGGACACAAAAACAGAACTGTTGACAGAAACGCAGCTCCAAAAAAAGAAAAAGGGATAATAGCGCGGGTGAAGTCACCTCTGTCAGAGATACCACGTAAAACGTTGAGGCGACGTTAAGAGCGAAGCGTGACTTTAATGAACCGGTATGATGAGGAAGCTCTTGAAAAATTCCGATTATCTGGGAAGATTCTGCGCGAAACACGCGAAGAGATGAAACTTTTCGTTCGGGAAAACATGCTGATATTGCAAGTGTGCGAAAAAGCCGAAAACCTCATACGAGAAAAGGGTGGAAAACCCGCTTTTCCCTGCAACGTTTCCATAAACGAGGTAGCCGCCCATTACACGTCGCCACCGAATGATGAGAGAAGAATACCTGAGAAAACCATAGTCAAAGTGGACATAGGCGCCCACGTCGACGGCTACGTAACCGACACCGCCTTCACGGCGTGCTTCAGCCAGGAATGCACAAGCATGGCAGACGCGGCCGAGCATGCTTTGAAAACAGCTATAGACAATATTCACCCAGAAATGACAACATCTAAGATTGGCGGAATAATCGAAAATGACATAAAAAACCGCGGCTTCAAACCCATTTCGAACCTGACAGGGCACTCGGTGGGAAGATTCTTAATACATGCGGGAACCTCCATCCCCAACGTCTCGCAGCTATCCTTAACGAAAATAAAAGCAGGCGAAGTTTACGCCATTGAACCCTTCGTCACCCTTCCAGATGCTGCAGGTCGCGTTGAGGACGGTTCAGAAACATCTATTTTCCGTTTAGTCAAAGCTAAATCGATGAAAAACCCTTATGCGAAGCAACTTTTGAAGCGCATTGAAGACAATTTTAGGACGTTGCCCTTTGCTGAACGTTGGCTAAAAAGCACTGTTCCCGAGGAAAAGCACCGCGAAGCTTTCAAAGAGTTACTCGTGTCTAAAGCGCTTATGGGCTATCCAATATTCGTTGAAGTAAGCAGAAAACCTGTTGCTCAAGCTGAGCACACTGTTCTTATAACTGGGGATGGCTGCGAAGTTTTAACCTAGAATGGAAAAGTCTTTTCCTTCTCTTTGACTTCCCTGTAGATAGCGGTTATTGTCATTTTGTCGTCGCATTTTTGGCATTTTTCAAGCTCTTTGAACACGTAGTCGCCGCGCTGAAATTCCCTTACGCTTTTGAAACCGCATTTTCTGCATTCAATCGTCGTCATCATAGTCGGCTTTTCAATCTTCATGCTCATTACGTGCCTTCGCGATTGGAGCAACACGTATGCCGACATGACCACGCCAATGAAGCCTATGAACAATAAGAAGTAGGCGGTTGGTTCGCTTGTTTCGAAAAAGCTGACCGCCAAGCCGAGAGCAACGAGGGATAATGCTAAAGTTATTAATACAATCAACAGTACAAAGGTGGAAATTCTACTGGTTGCGGATGGTGATGAATTAGTTGTCATTCTTTTTCCTCCTATTGTCCGATGCCTATGGTGTTGCCGACACCGACGATTATGATTTTGTCGCCTTCCTTTGTTCTTTCTAGGATAACGCTCTTCACTCTCTCGATGGCTTTGTCAATTGCGTCGGAAATCTCTTTGCGCATGGGAGAAACCGCGTCGCCTATGTCTTCTTTAACTATCACGGCGTTTATCGGAATGTGGTACTCTACAAGCGACTCTTCAATCTTGTACTGGTCAACGCCTGGTCCGCCGATTGCTGCGCCGATGCCCTCTGATACTTCGCCGACTGGTTCGCCTTCAAGCTTCAATGCAGCATCAATCATGATGACCATGGCTATTTTTCCTTCATTTTCATCGATAACGGCTTTCACTGCGTCGCCAGGCTTGCCTACGTTTCCACCTGGACCTTCAGCTTTTATGATGAAGGCAGTGCGACCTTCCACCGATACTGTTGCAACGACACAGTCTTTGGGCAGTTTTCTGATTTCAGAGCCGTGCATGAGCTTGGCAGCTACCAATGCGCCTGCGCCGTCGCCTATGGGTTGACCGAAAGCGAAGGCTTTCAGCGCGTTTGCGTAGGCTTCTGCTTCTTTCATAACCAATGGCAATATCATTTGCAACTGCATTATGGTGTAGAGGCTTAGTGTTTTCTTGCCTTGAATGTAATAGTGTCTTACAACTTTGAAAATGTAGTTAAGCGCCATAGCCGCTTCTAAAGTGTTCTCCAAATTGTTCGTCTGAACTTCATCGGTTGCGGGCGCCATTAACTTCACTTCGTCCTTTAGCCGAACGTCCCTTACGTCAAGTATGTGGTCAAGCTTCAAAACTATGCCCGCGGGGTCCATGCTCTGTGGTGAGATGGTGAAGTACTCTAAATAGCGATCAACCCGTGCGGAGGGGTCAGTTTGGGGCTTTCCGATTTCCTTTATTGTTTCTATAGCGGTTTTTCGTCCTTCATCCCGCATGTACTTTAGTTTGTATAGGGCGCCTTCTACTTCCCTTATCATGACGTACGTTTGGATGCGTTGTCCATAAAACAGGAATACTATGAAAACCACGTAGAAGAGTAAGCTGAGAATCTGCGATATAGCATCGCCTGTTGGGAGACCGAGTTGATTTGCTAAGGCAGGTAGTGCTGCCGCCATCACGTTCAACACTTCATCACTTCTCCCAAAACTATTAGCGCTTAGTTATAAAGCTTAGCTAACTCTCGTCTGACTTTCAGGGTTTAAGTGGGCTGCCAGCTTCCCCAGGTTCGCGTGGCCGAAGACCACACTACAGCTGGGAACGGAACTCGGTTTAACTTCTGAGTTCGGAATGGGATCAGGTGGGACCCGCGCCCTCTGGCCGGCAAACCCAGCAATACACGTTAAACTTTCCTTCATTAACCTTTCGCTTCTAATTCACTGGTAAGGTATCGAGTGCTTTTTCCTCTTCGCTGTAATGAAGCATTTCTCAACAAGGTTCTACGTTAAAGTTCAACCTATTTATAAGGGGTTACAGTCTCCCGAGAGTAATAGTTCAGGTTCAGCTTAAGCCTATTTGGAGCCTAATAGAAATAGTATGCAGAAACCTATAGGGGGTCTATCCCGCGTCTGCTTCGCAGAAACTATAGAGGATAGAGCCCGTATTGGCTGTTCCCTCAACCAAAAGAATGCTGAAAAAGTTCAGCCTATATATAGAGGGGGTATAGACTGTGGAGAGACCATATCTTCAGCTACCTACCTAACCCTTCGCTCTTTGATTTGGGCGCTTGGTTGTTAGTCTCCCTTTCGCAGTATGGCTTCCCATATTCCGAAGCCGCCAACCGTCTCAGGGCTTTCAACATGATTATACCACTGCTTTTTCGTGCCTACTTTCGCCCGCATTTTCCACCCGAAAGACTTTGGTTCAGTTTCTATCCTGTTCAAGAGCGCATTGATTTTCTGGTTAATGCCACTTCGCTCATCGTCGGTAATTAACGCAGGATTAATCTGAGTTTCAGAGCCCAGTTTGTCAAGTTCGGATATGAACCGCCTGATGTTTTGAAGGTTCGTTGTCGCCGTGTACCAGAAACCCCAGTCTTGAGCCAGTATTTTCGCTATGTAAGAAGCATCTAAGCCTTCCTTTTCGCTATGCTCCTTGACAGCATGAGCCTTTAAAAGAAACATGCAGTCCTTCAGGTCTTTCACGCCGAAAGCCTCCCACATCTGCACCTTCTCAAGAAGCATATCCGTCACCGTTATTGTTGGATAATCCAGTTCCAGCCTTCCACGGAAGTCTACAGGATGATTTGCCACAAGCAACTGGTCAAAGAATACATCCACGTAAAACCACCCCTTTGGATGATAGTATATTTGCCTCTCAGACGCGGCAGAGGAAAGCGTTGCTCTCCTTTTCACGTAGCCAATCTTGCCGAAAAACTCCTTCACTTTGTCTCTCTGTTTTCGGTAAGCGATGAAATCTAAGTCGCTGTATTCCTGACCCTTAATCACACCTGTGCCAGTCCTGCCAAGCTTTTTTGCGAATTCAATGAATTGTTGACAGTGCAAAGCGATGCCAAGCCCACCGATAATTCGCAGGGTCAAGCCTTCATCTTTAGCAGCCTCTGTTATTGCTTTAGATTCGCTCATGAAAACCTCAGTGGGAACTACGTCATTCCACTCTTTAGGCAGCTCCCGCGTTACTTCCTTCTCCAAAAGCCAAGACAAAACTCAGCGCCTTAACCTTCAATTCGTTGAAGCTTCGAAATATTATTACCCCTGAACTCCACAAGAAACGCGCGCAGAATGCCCTCAGCATATTCGCTGCCTGGGTTAACGCAGTAAGTTTTGCCTATCTTCATCGAACCAGCACTTTCATGTATATGCCCATGCAAACCCAAGAAAGGCTGATACTTCTCAATCGTCTTCCTCACCGCTTTTGACCCAACCGGAATCATAACAACGCTTCCGCTCCTAATTATCGGGTTCAAATCCGCATCCAGTTGCGGAGCATCGTCAAGTTTTGTCTGGTAAGGTGGAGCGTGAAAGTTGAATATCGCCGTTTCCTTGTTCTTCACTAGGGAAATGTAATTTTCCAGCCGTTTCTCTAGCTTGTCTTCTTCTTCCTCGCGAGCTGTTTTCCACGGGCTTGGGTTTACCCAGCCGCAGCTCATCATCTCATGAGTCTCGTCAATCTGGATAATGTTGCCTTCTCCATTAAGCACTGATTTGTGGTTATTGACAAGATCATCTACTCCAGATCGATCGTCGTTTCCTGGGCAAACAATCACTTTCGTCTCAGCTGGAACCTTTTGCGGTATAAGGTCAAGCCAGCTTTTCAGCGTGGATATCATTACTTTGTGGAAAACTTCATCAACTTTCTTAGTATCTCTAGTCATATCATCATATTCTTTCGAGTTGGTCAAATATGGATAGTAGCCTATTCCTCTTATCTTCTTGAAGACAGCGTCCACCTCGTCTTTTTCAGCAACGTGTTGCTTTCCCATAAAATAATACGCGAACTTCTTGCTTTCCTGCTCAACGACTGGCACAATCATTTTTCCAGTCAAGTCTCCTCCGCATATTGCAGCATTAACTTTTAGCATTGCCGAAGCGTTCAGAAACTTTCTCCAAACACCCTCTGAACCGTGCATGTCTGTGGCGAAGAGAATTGTGGTTGTCTGCTCTTTTTTCTTTCTTAGAAATGACAAGCTTGCTCATTCCTGCATTTTTACCATGTTTTATCCTCGATTTGGCTATTTAAATCTAAGCTTATGGAAAGTCTTAAATGGAGTTAACGACCAAATTGGAAGCTTGGGTGCTTGAAAAAAATGGCTTCAAGTAAACCGGGACTGTTCGCAAGAGAAGCTACTGGCTTAGTAAGAGAAATCGGCTTTAGTCTGGGAGTCATCATCATCCTCACTCACGTCATCGGCTTAGGCTGGCAAAAAAGAGCGTTTCAATTCTCAGGTCCGCAACCGATGCCCACAGACATGATGCCACTGGGTTTACCAGCGATGTTCTGGGCGTTTCTGGTCGTAGGTTTAGTAGTACTCGTCACTGGCTACGCAGCAGGCTACGTTGCAGCAGCTATGCCAAGATCTGGAGGTGGCTACGTCACCATCTCAAGAGTAATCCATCCTGTAGTCGGCTATATGTCAGGGTGGGTAATGTTCTTGGCTGAAGCATTCTCGTACGGACTTATCGGAGTAGCGGTGTTCGAGGGCATAGGGATATTCTTCAACATTGCATTGGCGTCACCTGGTGTTGCAACTCCGGGATGGCTTAGCGCGATGAATGATCCTTTGACGATTTTCGTTGGCGGCCTACTCTTGGTCTGGGTATTCGCCATAATTGCGTTGTTAGGCACGAAAATGTACGGACGGCTGATGGAAGTCATGTTCTACATTCCCGCAGCAATCACGATAGCCTTCTTCGCCATGTGGATAGCTGGAGCATTGAATCCTCAGGTGGTCGTGGATGGTTTTACGAAGGTCACTGGAGCTTCGCCGCAAGTATACGTTGATACCGCTATCTCAACGGGAATGACAGCGAATCCTGCTGGTTTCTTTGACGCCTTCTCATTTGCGCTCGGAGGTGCATTCTGGGCGTACATGGGATGGTACGCAACTACTTTCCTAGCGGGTGAAGTCAAAGAAGCAAACAAGAAACTGCCCAAAGTGGTGCTAGTCGCTGGACTGATAATCATGGCGGTGTACCTCTCAGCTTCGTCGCTGTCAGCTGCATCTGTCATGAACGTGGCTGTAACGCAAAGTGGCGGACACACGTGGAGTCTCTTCCAGGCTTACGGATGGCTAAGTTACGGCGGAGTGGACAAAGCAACCATAGTTGCAGCGGGCATAACCAACTTCCAAACAGCATGGAGCACAGGAATTGCTTCGATAATCGCTCAAGGCATGAACATGGGCTGGCTTTCAATAATCATCGCTATTGGCGGTGTGTTCTGGGTTGCTAACGACATTCCACCGTTTCTGCTTGTCGCTTCGAGAACGTTCTTCGCTATGTCCTTTGACAGAATGATGCCTGAGAAGTTCTCCTACGTTAGCGAACGTTGGCACGCTCCTGTCTGGTCGCTGATAATCACCGCTGTCTTTGCTATTCCAGCGTGCATGGCAGAAGCTAACTTCCCCGCGGGTGCAGCTACGTACTTGGCTTTCGCAGGTGTCGTTGGAACAGACATATTCGACGCTGCCTTCCTGCTGATGTTCTGTGTGTCCTGCATGTTGCTTCCGCTGGAGAGAAAAGACATCTACGATAGAGCAGCTGTCAAACATTCGGTTGGTTTCGTTGTCCTCTTAGGATTAGTGGCCACTATCGGTGCTTCCTTCTGCCTGTACATTTTCATTCAACAATCGCCGTGGATATGGTCGCTGTTCACAAGCGGCGCCAGCGAAGCTAGCATAGCGAGCTCTATTGGCTTCATCGGTTGCATCGCAGCGGGAGTACTGTTGTACGTCTACTACATGTTCAAGAACTCGACCAGAGGCGTGGACATGCGCACTCTATACATTGCCATTCCGCCGGAGTAACCTTAAATACCCTCCTTTTTTATTTTTTCAGAACATAAGTGAAAGGTGTTTCATGTGTATGAGCTAACTTTCATAACAGATCTGGCAGAAGAACAGCTTGTAAAGGGGCATCTGCGTTGGCTTGCCAGTTTCAGCGAAATCCGCAAAGACTACGCTGTAGAGGATATAACTTTTCCGATATACGCTTTAGGCGGTTTACAAGAAAAAGGGTTCTTCCTGTCTAGAATCTATTCAGCCCTTGTAGTGCCAAAGTATAAGGTTCATTTTCTACTCTACACCGCACCTGAGATAAATCCTAGTCTTATTAGGAAGCTTATCTTGGCACTAAAGCACAAGTTTGGCGATCAAGACTGGATTCTTGTGGCACTGGTGCAAGGTCAGCCCGTGGGAAAAGCCCTGAAAGACAGCGTTGAAAGCATTGATGATAAAGCCGTGGGCATCTGCGCCTATGGTGTAGGAGCAAAAGAAACGGTTACGTCGAACAATGTTCTTGGAAGGGGCCTCGCCAAGCAGTTGAAGCTGAACGAGGCGAAATACGAGAATTTCGACATGCCCAACTACCTTAAAAGTTTCACTGTTACTTTCGCTTTAGGCGTGTTCTTTTTGATATTTCTTGCGCTATCAGGCGTTCGGCAGTTGACCTCGCAGTTCCCGTTAGCCCTATTAATCTTGCTGGTTTTTTCCATCATAATAGGCCAAGTCATCTACAAATCCCGCTATCACATGTCTGTTACCATAGACAGCAAAGGCTACCAACTGCGCGAAGGCAAGAAAACAAAAGAGGGCAAATGGACCGACTACTCAGGCTTATCGATATTTGTCTCGCCGAAACTTGAAACCTTCCTCAGGCTGAAATCTAAGGACAAGACGTTTGACTTGCCGCTGTCACGCACTGGCTTGCCTAGACGTGAAACGTACCGCATGGTCAAACAATTGATTGGAAAGAAATAGTCCTTATTGAATGATGGGCGTTTCGACTTCGGTGTTCCACCACGGCTTATCCCATTTACTTTCTACTTTAGGTAACTCCTTGAAGAGCGCTTCAACCTTACTGGTCACCGCTGAAGCTTCATTCCTCGGCAGCCATTTCGCTAGGATATCTTTCTCCAACAAGTTCTTAATGTTAAGCGTGACCGTCAAGGCAAGCTTCTTGTCCTTGTCAAAAGCTTTTCGCATCAGCTGCGCGTCGATTTTTTCATTTCCCCCGCCGAGGTCATGATCAAGGAAAATGGCAGCCACGTCTTTCAAGTCTTTTTCTTCCATACCAATGATTATTCGATCCTTCGCAAAGTGCGGGTACTGGAGGATTCTGTATTCCTGGTTTTTCTGTTTGAGTTCATCCATCGTTTCTTTTGGCATGTCGAAGATAAACTGACCTTTCGAAAGCAGCATGTCCTCCAAGCCTATGGTGTAGAGGTTCTCCTTGTAGCGATCGAACAGGTTTAAGTCTTTGACTTCCACCTTATGCCTTAGGTTAATGCGGTCGCAGAAAAGGTCTAACACTGTTATCATGGGAAGTCCGTCCGCCGTTATGCCATTTATCGTGGTAAGCCTGTAGCGTTCGCCATACCGCCAAGTGTTGAAGCGCCTATCGTTGGCTGTAGCAAAAGACTTGTACATGGTTCCGAATGCCTTATCCATTCCCAAGAGAAGTTTGAAGAAGTTCATTCCCTGCTTCTTGGGCACTATGAAATCAGTGTCCTTTATAGCTCGAGTTAAGAGCCCTTTGCCGTTGGAGCTCTGGCAGTGAATCTTGATTGCGGCGCCGCCGAAAAGCAGGGCGGGAATCGGATTATCATTCACTTTCTTCTCGAACACGTTTGGGTAGAGTACATGCAGTTTGGGCGCGTTCACGGAAGCCCACAAGACGACCATTGCGCTTTTCATCGGAAAGTAATCCAAGTCAACGTACGCGGGGATGCCGAGGTTTTCCTTAAGCTTGAGCGGGTCAACGTCGGAGGTTAAAGGTAAATCAACATCGTAGATTTTGCCGTCCATGTCTTCGTAGAGGACAAACTTCTTATCCGTTGTGCAACCCACTCTTCGAATAAATACTCACGTTATCTACGCCTTAGGAATAAAAGCTTTGAGCAAATCCTTAAGCGCAACATGCGATGGTAATGCATATGTTTTTATTTTTGCAGGCTAACTTTATGCTTCGTGCCTATGGGTGGGGCTGTAGTCTAGGCAGGTATGACGACGGGCTCCAGAAAGGATACTACCCAATTGGGGCAGTATCCCGCTCACTTAGAGCCGACCCAGAAAGGGAATGAAGAAATTCTGGAGCGGTCATACGGAGAAACCCGTAGGTCGTCGGTTCAAATCCGGCCAGCCCCACCATAAAATCAGCCAAGACCATCAAATTAACAGCAGCAAAGTTCGGTTGTTCCGTTTCGCAACACTTTAAGGGACTGAGCAGCGCTGAAGCTCTTGGAAGAATGGGAGAAAGTGATGCAAAAACAAATGAATGCAAAGCAAGACCGCTTCTTGCAACTTTCATTGAACCATTGAATTCTTGATATGTATTCTCTTTTCATAAACGAATTATTTTGGCAATGGTTACCCTAATGCTCAGGCGACACAAAATTGGACTTATCTCCTGAAATTGAAAAATTGCTAATCGAAAAAGCAGCCTTGGAAGCAGAATCGCGCGGTTTGGAAGGAGAACAAAAGCAGCTAGAACTACGCGTGAAAACACTTTGTGAAAAAATAATCCAGGAACTTAAGAAAAGAAATTTCCCAAAGCGAGAAGCAATAAACCGGCTAAGAGCAAAAGTTGACGAGTTGGAAGCGCAACTAGAAAAATTGTCAGCGTCTATTTTCTTTGAAAAAGCCAGCGAGGCTGCAACCGAAAATGACGAAACTCACGAAGCGGCGGGAGAGCCAACTGAGGATTCTGAAGAGGAACAAGAAAAAGACGAGAAAACCGTATTTGTAATGGCGCTTGATGAAGAGGAAAACTTGCGCGAGACCTTTAAGGAACAGTAAGAAGTGGAAAAGCAGTATTTTTCTGAAATCTGAAGAAAAGCAAGTTGCTTCTCGGATTAGATTCAAAACATGAGCGACTTGGCTGTAGGCAACAGAGTTGTTTTGCAACGCTAGGACTATCAATTTGAGGTTAAGTGTGAAACTCTCTTCTTTTCTTGGCCAAAAAGCGCAAACGCCCTTGCAGCCAATGTTGTAGGGAAAAAGACCCAGGATTCGTTCCGCTAACGCATGCGTGAATCTTGATGTCGATTTTGGTAGGGAAGACTTAAAGGCTTCAAAATACTTTTTTTAATACTAGCCTTAGGCGTGGAATAATGAAGCGACTCCAAGTTCTTGCGGTTTTATTGATCTTGGGTTTAGTTTTAGCTCCAAGCATTTTTGGAGAGGCACAAGCGCAAGACCAGTATAGGTTGAACATTCGCGGATTTACATGGGACCATCCAACAATCAGCGTACTTATTGTTCCTGAAGAAAATGCGACTTGGTGGAAACCCACTTACCTTAATTCTACGCTTCGCGCTATTGGCCAATGGAACGACGCAATTATGGATTTCGCCACTAACTATTCCGATTTTGCATATCTCTCAAAGCTTCGGTTGGTTACGACAGTGTCCAACGCAACGAATTCCATTTTTGACATTTACATTTCTTATACAGAGACTCTGTGGAATACTACCGCAGAAAATGCAGTAGGACTCACCGAAATAATGTTTTATGAATCATCACGCACCATGCTGAACAGCACAATTACTCTTGCTGCAACAGATCAAAGTGGCTACGTTTTAAGCGAGGTTGACACGCAAAACGTTGCCCTTCATGAATTGGGTCACAGTTTGGGTCTAGGCCACAGTGGTAATTTTAGCGATGTAATGTACTTGAAGTACACGCTTGGTAGTCCTGTTCGAGCTCTCTCCACTCTAGATTTATATGGAGTTGCCACAGTTTTTCAATGGATGTCAATTTCCGCCGAGTTCACTTCTGCTGGAAAACTGCGGAAAACGTCTTCCGTCACTTTGCCAACAGACATTGAATTTCAATACTTGCCAATATCCACTGAGAATCTTCCGCCGCAATCGTTTCTCGATTCGTTTCTCAGTGTTTCCCAATCGTTCCTAACCTACGTTCTGCAATTCATTCTGAGTCCCGAATTTTTAATCCTCAGCTTAGGAGCACTAATCGCCCTATTGATTGTCATGATACTATCTTTAGCCAGCAGAAGGCGAGAAAAACAACAGGTTCAGATCCAGCCTGCACCTCCAAAGCCTCCTTCTGCAACTTCCACGCGGCATAGTTAAGAGCGCTTATTTTTTTCCCGACTGTCAAGGCTTGTTTTTTTGCTCTTTTAGCGCCCTTTGTATGGGCGAAATATTATCTTTTGAGATGTCTTGCTTTTTGATGTTGTTGTTCAAGATTGTAGCCAGCTCGATTAGCGAAAATGCTAGGATGGAGTAGAATGGAATCCAGTCATAAGCGTACATTTGTGAGACAATTTTAGTGCTCATTGTTGCGTTCAAGAATGCGAAACCTATGCCGTGGTAGAGGAAAAAGGGAAGATTTGTTATGGACAAGAATAAGACGGTTCCCACCGTGTAGGCGCGAATATTTTTTCTGTTGTACCAGAGAATGAGGGGAAGTGCCAATAGTGCAAATCTCGGATCAAACGACCCTAATGCGAACATTAATGCTGACAGCCATGGCTTCTTTGAAATGCCAAAGTACAGTGCTCCTGTTAAGAGGATGGTTTGGAGTATGTGGGCTTGTCCGACAGCCCAGCCCCAATAGTAGCTCCATGAGAAGGTTTGCATGCTGATGTAGGTGAAACGATAAAACAGTTGGGTTTGGGCGTCTTGATTTATCGGTAAGGATGGCAAGGGAGCGAGTAAAACTATGGTGCAGGCTAAAGCTGCAAGTATAATGTTTTTGTCCTTGACCAGTTTGTAAACGAAGAAAGCAAGGATTGGCATTAGAAAGAGTTGCGCAAAGTTGAAGGTGATAAACGCGTCTTGGTAACTTAGGAGAAGAAAAGGCGAAATAAGGATCAGGAAAGAAGGGGTATACTTGAAGGTTTGGGGTTT
>Ga0315289_10006214_pt1 | contig 17580 bp, 16 predicted proteins | sample YL17G11_40_MG_FD_203452 | JGI IMG/M metagenome (GOLD analysis project Ga0315289, IMG submission 203452) | Sediment microbial communities from Yellowstone Lake, YNP, Wyoming, USA - YL17G11_40 | ecosystem: Environmental > Aquatic > Freshwater > Lake > Sediment | place: USA: Wyoming | collected... | reverse complement strand
GTGACCAGACCTCATTGGCCCACCAACTGAGGAAGCGTCGCCACCAGCCCCACCGTTCATCCAGTTGCCCGCCGGCCACATAGCGTGAGCCAACCACCACATCGCAGTCTGCGATCTCACCCAGCATCACCGGGATGGCGCTGGGCGGATGCGAGAAGTCAGCGTCCATCTGGATGATGTAGCTGGCGCCTTGGGCGAGGGCGATCGAGAAGCCCTCAACGTAGGCCTGCCCCAGGCCGCGCTTTTCAGGGCGATGGCGCACCGAGACGACGCCCGGAAAGCGCTGTGCTAAGGCGTCAGCTACCGCTCCTGTGCCGTCCGGCGAATTGTCGTCGACGATGAGGATGGCAAGACCTGCCACAGACAATGCCAGCAGCTCGGCGACGAGGGTCGGAAGGTTAGCCGCTTCACTGTAGGTTGGGATGACGATGACTGTCTTGGCGCGCGGTGGCGCGCCGCTCTGCATTGAAGAAGACATGGCAAGACGATTCTATCATGGGCCAGGGGAAAGGTCAAAGCGTTAAAACGCTATGGAAGTGTTGCTATTTCATGCAGAGCGGGGTATAATCGGCAAGGAGGCCTTCACGGCACAGGGGGGACGCCATGGGCCGCAACCCGGAACCCGAGCCAATCATTATCCTGTATATCGGCCGGGCTGAGGCGGGCTACGAGCGTGTGTGGCGGGCGCTTCGGCGCGACGGGTATCAGACCGTTTTCGCACGAACGCAGTCCGCCGGGCTGCAGATGGCCAGGGAGCTGCGACCCCGCATCATCGTGGTGAACGCCGCGAACGGTCATTTCTCCGGCGAGCGCCTGTGCCACACCCTTAGCCGGCGCTTGCCTGGCGCCCTCCGGCTGTTACTCCAGGAGCGCGGCGCCACTGATACCACGATTTGCAATGACAGCCTTGTTCACCCGTTCACCGATCGCAAGCTGCGCGATACCATCCTGGCACTACTCAACGTGTCGTCACCCCACGTTCTCCGGGTCGGTGACATTCAGCTCGATGTGACGTCGCGCGTGGTCACCAGTCCGAATGGGCGCCAGCGCCTTACCCCGAAAGAGTGCAATCTGCTGGCCGAGTTCATGCGTCGCCCCAACCAGGTCATCTCGCGCAAAGAGCTCATGGAGAGCATCTGGCAAACACGTTACCTCGGCGATACCCGCACGCTGGATGTTCACATAAGGTGGCTCAGGCAGAAGATCGAGGCTGACCCTGCCCATCCTGTGGTGTTGGTGACGTCGCGAGGAGTGGGCTATATGCTGGCTGCCCCCGATCTGGACGGCGCGCCCGATGCGCTCCCCGACGAGGAATTTTGATTGCCACCCGTTCGGAGGGCTCGCAACGGCATGTCCTGAGCAGAGCGGCCTGGCCGGCGGCTTAAACCAAAAACCGGCACCTTTCGGTGCCGATCTCTTTCCGGCGGCAGGATGCCCGATTAGCTCGCGATCTGAGCCAGGTTGACCGCCTGCATCAGGCGTGACTTGCGTCGGGCTGCGTTGTTCTTGTGGATGACGCCCTTCTCCGCGGCCTTGTCGAGCGCGCTCACGGCGTCTTGGAGCGCCTCATTGGCCTCTGCTGCCTTGCCGGCGGCGATCAGCGCCCTGACCTTCTTGATCGACGTGCGGGTGCTGGTGCGCACTCGACCACGATAGACTGTCTTGCGTGCGTCTCGGCGCTGGCACTTAAGTGCGGATGGGTTCTTCTTCAGGTTAGGCAACTCAGAGCCTCCAAGCATTGAATGGCCAAATGCAACTTACATCGACATGATACTATACCCCAGGGTCCACGTTTTGTCCAGTTTGACCCTCGCGCTGCTTGGATCTACCTGCCGTGCGGACGATATCGTCCATGGCTTCCTGGATGTACGGATAGGCCAGCCATACTGATGCCAGGCCGAAGATCAGGCCGGTGACGGTGCGCAGAAACCACGTGCTCTCCCGGAATCCGAACAATTGCGTCACCCCGTCGACCGCCATCGGGATCAAGAGCAGGGCGTAGATCCGAAGCCGAAGCCTGGGCACAGGAAAATGCGCTGAATCTACCGGACGCCCGCGCCGTCTCGACACGCTGCGGATCAAACCGAAGATAAGCCCGCCGATGAGGATGCCGCCATAGATGGCGACGTCGCGCTCGCAGACCGCCACCTTGTAACCCAACTGCTCGGAACCGGGATAGCGCAGAAGCTCCCTCTGCAGCAGGCTGATTCCCGGCGGAACGGCCCCCGCTGCCTCCAGCGCATGCGTGCTGTACACCACCCGTGGCCCGAAAAGGAAATAAGAGCGCTCAGGGAGCTGATGGCAGGTCGGGCTGTAAAGCACGTACAGCAGATGGCCGGCCCACGAACATGCGGCGCAACCGCCGGTTCCCCCCAGATGCATCAGCACGGGCGCCAGGAAGGGCAAACCGATGAACACGGCCACGATAGTGTTGAAGAGGCCTAGCCAGTGGCGCGCCACCCGCGCAACCAGGCGGTCCACAGCCGTCGAGATGCGTTCGGAGAGGGAGCCTGGCGGCGGGCCCGCGGGGGCCGGTGTGATAACCATCGAATGCCTGCCTTAAGCTACCGTGGTCGCCGTCTCGCCGGCTACAGTTGTGCCGCTCAGGAAGACAATGTACGCGGGGATGAGCGGCAGCACGCAAGGCGAGAGGAAGGAGAGCAGGCCGGCGATGAATGCGATGGGCATCGTCACCGCGCTTGCGAGCGCGGCGCCGGCCGGCTCGAAGCTGGCCAACCCGGTGCCAAACCGGGCCACGATGAGGCTGGAGACGAGAGATAGCCGATCACTGAAAAGCAGCACGCCGACGAGGATCAGGAAGGCGCCCGTGATCTTGGATACGATGCCCGCGTGGCGGTTGAGCCGTCGCAGCAGGCCCGCCATCGTGCCAAAGGCCAGGCCTGTGATCAGGAACGGGATGCCCAATCCAGCCGAATAGACCAGCAGCAAGAGCGCGCCTTGGGCCACGGTTTGGGTGTCGCTGGCCAGGAAGTAGATGGCGGCTAGGACGGGCCCGACGCAGGGGATCCAACCGGCGGAGAAGAAGACGCCCATCAGGTACGAGGAAAGGTAGCCCCAGCTCCGGTTTGTCCTCACCTGGACGCGCCCTTCGGTGTACATGAGCCGGGCCAGTCCGCCCACGAAACCGATGTAGGCGCGGCCGATGGTGTTCTCTTCTCCTCCGGCGCGGCGCACCCTTTCGGCAAACCAACCCAGCACCCCGGCGACCTGCAAGCCGAAGAGGATCAGGATGATGCCGCCGATCCTGACCAACACGGGCAGAACCTGGTTAAGCGCATAGCCGAAGAACGCGACGGACGCGCCCAAGATGACGAAGACCGTGCTGAAGCCTGCCACGAACGCCAGCGCGTTCGAGAAGGTCTGCCAGCGGCCGCCGGCTGTCATGTCGCAGGACTGTCCTTTTCGCGGGCCACTTCACTGAGCAGGGCGATCTCACGCTCCAGACCGCGCTGGCGGCGCATGATGCTGAAGAGAAAGGCAAATGTAGCGAACCAGATGATCAGGTACGCGGCCACCATATATCCCATGGGAAGACTCCTTCGTTCGGTTTCAGCAGCAGGTCTACAGAAGCTGCCGGAGCCGTATCATCACATAGCCCCTAGTAACCCAATTGCTCCCTCAGCCCTTCCACCGCTTCCTTCGACCGCTCGAGCCGGAGACGATGCAGAAGCAGGATAACGTAGAGTAGCGTGAAGGCGGCCAGGCTGAAGAAGAAGACCGGGCGCATGCCGTGCGACAGGCCGAAGTTCTTGGCGTCGAACAGCACCGGGTGGATCGTACGCCACCAGCGGATCGAGAAGAACGTGATCGGCACACTCAGGAAGGCGAAGATGCCATAGACTGCCGCGAAGCGCGCGCGGCGTGCCGGATCGTCCATCGCGTCGCGCAACATGAAGTAGCTGATGTAGAGCAGCAAGACGACGGTGTAGGTCGTGAGCCGCGGATCCCACGTCCACCAGGCGTTCCAGGCCGGTTTGGCCCAAACGGAGCCACTGGCCATCGCCGCGAGGGTGAAGGCGATGCCGATCTCGGCCGAACAGAGGGCCAGGCCGTCCCATCGCCTCTGCCCCGACGCGAGATAGCCGATGCTCCCGACCATCGTGACGCCGAAGGCCAGCATGCTGAGCCAGGCGCTGGGCACGTGGAAGTAAATGATCCGTTGCGCGAAGGTCTCATTTGGGGTCAGCCCGGCGGCCCTGGGCGCCAGTATCAGAGCGAAAGCGGCAGCCAGCAGGATGCCGGCGGCTGCCACGGCGGTCAGGGCTGTCAAGCCGCGATCATTACGAGCCACTTCAACCTCCTACTCCTCCACCACGTACCCGAACGTCAGGTATGCCACCACGGTAAATCCGACATCGTAAACGAGCATCAGCCGCAACCAGTTGCCCAGGGTGCTGAACGGCTCGCCGTCCAGTAAGGCGCCTGTCATCTTCACACCGGCCAGGATCACGGGTACCACCACTGGGAACAGGAGCAATGGAAGCAGCACCTCGCGCGCGCGGGTATTGACCGCCATGGCCGAGAAGACCGTGCCGACGGCTGCAAACCCGTAGGTGCCGAGCAGCAGCACAACCAATTGCTGCCAGCTCAGAATCGCCAGGTTGAACAGGATCATCACCAGCGGCAGCAGGATCACCTCGACCAGGAGCATGAAGAGCAGGCTGCTCAACAGCTTGCCGAAGTAGATCGCCGAGCGGTCCACAGGCGCCAGCAGCAGGCCGGCCATGCTGCCCTTGTCTTGTTCGATCACAAACGCCCGGTTGAGGCCGAGGGTGCCGGCGAAGGTGATCGCAACCCACACGATGCCTGGCGCCACCATTTTCATGCTGGGCACGCGCAGCTCGAAAGCGAAGTCGAAGATGATGACCGCCAACAGCGCGAACACGAACATGCTGCTGAAGATGTCCTTGGTGCGCAGCTCCGCGCGGACGTCCTTCCACACGATGGCCCCTACGGCCCGCCAAAACGTCATCGAGAACCCCCGGCATGGCGATCGTAAAGGGCGCGCAGTTCTGTGAGGCCCAGGTCGCGAGTGCTGGCATCGAGGGCAATCCGGCCGTTCGCCAGGATGATCGCGCGATCGGCTATGGCCAGGCCGCGCTCGAGGTTGTGCGTGACCATCACGATGGTACGGGCCGTTGGGCGGCTTCGCCCACGCAGGTCCGCCCCAACGGGGGGCGGCTGCGCCGCATTGGAGTTGTCGGGCAGGGCGGTCGCCCCTCGAGGCTGACGCCCGCTCAGCTCGGCCAGCAGGCGATGCAACATCTCGGCCGCCTGGGGGTCGAGACCGGTATCCGGCTCATCCAGCAGCAAGACCTCCGGATCGTGGATCAGTGCCCGGGCGATGGCCAGGCGCTGGACCATCCCACGCGAGAAGGTGCGCACCAGATCGCCGCGCCGGCCGGTTAGTCCCACGCGCTCCAGCATCGCGTTAATCCGCGGACCGGCATCGGGCAGGTTGTAGAGCCGGGCGAAAAACCGCAGGTTTTCCTCCGCCGTGAGGCTGTCGTAGAGGAGCGGCGCATGCGATACCACGCCCAGGTGCCTGCGGATACCGTCAGCATGCGTGGAAAGCGCCAGCCCGCCGATGTGCACCGATCCGCTGGTTGGCCGGCTCAAGCTGCACAGAATGCGGATCAGCGTCGTTTTGCCCGCGCCGTTGGGCCCGAAGACAGCCACCGATTCCCCGGGTGCGACCGTCAGGTCGATGCCCCGCAGGGCGACTTTGCTGCCGAACGCCTTGGTGAGCTTGCGGAGCGCGATCATCGGCGTGCCGGCCGCGCCGGTCACCGGGTTCTCCCCTCGGTCGTCACCCGTGGATTTCATGTCAGCGTGTACGCTGTGTATCGGTGAGATCACGCAGTTGCGCTTTCAGGCGCAGCGATTCGCGCTGGAACGCGCTATCCGAAACTTCTCCGGCCTCATGGGCGACGGTCAGCCGCGCAAGCGCGTCGAGGATGGACTCGCGATCGTCGGGCGCTGCCTCGGCGGTTTGGAGGGCTACCCGCTTGCGCAGCAGCGGCCAGAGCGCCAGCAATACGACGGCCGCGCCGGCGGCCCCGACCAATACGTAGGTCAGGATGCGGGAGGCAGACGGCTGGCTTGCAGGAACGGCCCCTGACGCGTCCGGCAATCCGGTCATCCGGATGGCGATCGTCTGGTTGGCCGCCAGGTTTTGGCCGAGGAGGCTGATGTAGTTGCCATTTGGCGTTTGCCGCACGCCCTGGTTCGCCAACTGCTCACTGGTGATGCGCTGTCCCTGGTCGGCGATCAAGGCGTTGACGTTTGCGGCAGGATAGGGGATCGTACGGGTCAGATCGAGCGTTTTCCCCGAGTATGGCAGGGTGTAGCGGTAGAGCACCTGGCGGACCGCCTGGCCCGGCATGAGCGGCCACCCGTCCACGAACCCGTCCTCCGTGGCCGTGTAACGCTCGCCAAGCGCGCCGTCGTTGAACGACAGGTCCTGGTAACCCGGCGGCAGTGTGAACCGCAGCACGCCATTGGCATCGCCTATGTAGGTTCTGTCTCCATCATTGTTGAACAGGAACAGTTCCGCTATGAGCGCGCGGCCGGGCTCTAGCTCGATGATGTAGTGGACGCGCTCCACACTGACCCCGGCGCCATCCGTCGTAGTTTCATACACGCGGATGGGCAGATCAAGCGCCTTCGTGTCGGAGGTGAAGCTCGCGGGATCTGTGCTGTAGGGGAGCCCGGCAGGGTATTCGGCTCGGGCCACATAGGCCAGGGTGGGGTCGGTAGGCAGCTTGTCGAAGTGGTAGTCCCCTGCACTATCGGTCGTTGCCGAGCGCTCTTCTAACAGCGACCTGGCGTCGGAGATGCTGAGGGTGACAATCCGATTGGCGACCGGCACGCCCGTGGTGCCGTTCGTCACGGTGCCGGTGATTACACCTGCCAATGGCTGCGGTGGCTGCACCGTGGCGTCCTGGGGGGCCGGCGACGCGGCCAGGGCCGGCGATGCCACCAGTGTGACCGCGAGAAGGGCCAGAGCGAGAGTGAGCAGCGTCGTCTTCAATCGCACCTTCCATCATTCCGTGACAGCAAGACGGTCGCCGGCGGGCGGCAACCGTCTTGCTGTCGTGCTTTACTTCCGTCAATTCCTACTTCACTGCCTGGACTTTGATCTCCTGATACTCGTCGTAACGAGACGGGCACTTCAGCAGCAGGTTGTTTGCCTCAACGACGCCGCCCGGGCCCAAAGTGCCTTCGACAATCGCACTCGATCCTTCGCGGCTCATCTGATCCGGCTGCACACCATGGAAGTGGATGGGCAGTTGCTTGCTGGCGTCGGCCGGGTCGGAGATCTTGAAGCTCAGATCCAGGGTGGCCGCGTCGTATCGGATGCTCTCAGTGACGATGTTGCCGCTGACGCGCAACGCTTTGCCTGTCAGCGTCTGCTGTTGCGAAAGGACTTCGCCCACCTCGCGATAGTAGGCGCCCGCGCTGGAAATCGACGAAACGATCAGGTAACCGATCAAACCGACGATCACCAGCCCACCGACGATGAACTTGATCTTGCTGTTGGCGCGTCTGGTCGCCACAGCATCTCGCAAGATCGTAGAAGTCTCAGCCATCCAGCCTCCCAGGAGTGTTCCAACGGTCTACTCGACTGACGGGGAGTATAGCACTGAAGGTACAGAGTGTCAACGAAATGACCTGTGATGAGCGCGCCCTCCTACGCCTCCGCCCAGCGGAAGCCGCGCAGGCGCAGGGAGTTCGTCACCACGAAGATGGACGAGAACGCCATCGCGGCGGCCGCCAACCAGGGCGCGCTATGCAAGACGCCGGCTGCCGCCACAGGGATCAAGAGCACGTTGTAGAAAAACGCCCAGAAGAGGTTCTGCTTGATGGTGCGCATGGTGCCGCGGCTCAGCGCGATGGCCCGGCCCACGCCGCGCAGGTCGCCGCTCATCAGTGTCACCTGCGCCGTCTCCATGGCCACGTCGGTGCCCGTGCCGATGGCGATACCCACGTCGGCCTGGGCCAGTGCGGGGGCATCGTTGATGCCGTCTCCCACCATGGCGACGACCCGTTGCGCGCGGCGTGCCTCAGGCGAGCCCGCCCGCCGCGACCCGCGGCCGCCCATCGGTCGTAACTCGTTTTGCAGCGCCTTCACCTGCCCGGCTTTGTCGCCCGGCAGCACCTCGGCGAAGATCCGCGTGATGCCTACCTGCCTGGCGATGCTCTCGGCGGTGCGCCGGTTGTCGCCCGTCAGCATGGCCACCTCGATGCCGTGGCGCTGCAGGCCGGCAATGGCTTGAGCGGAGCCTTCTTTCACCGTGTCGGCCAGGCCAATGGCTCCCAGGGCCTGCCCGCCCTGCACCACCACGATCGCGGTCTTGCCCTCAGACTGCAGGCGATCGATCGCTTGGCCGAGCCCGTCAATCGCGATTCCCTGGCTTTCCACCCATTGCGCTGTGCCGAGGAGCACGTCATACCCATCCACCGAGGCCCGAAGACCCCGCCCGGCAACCGCCCGAAAGGCCTCAGGCTGGCTCAGCGCGAGGCCGCGAGCGGCCGCGACCGCCACGATAGCTTCGCCCAGGGGATGCTCCGAGCCGCGCTCAGCCGAAGCCGCCACCCTGAGGATCTCGCGTGCCCGCCGATCGTCGCTCGCCGCTGCGAGGGTGTCCCAGGCGCCCGATCCGCTCGCCGATACCACAACGTCGGTGACGGCTGGCTTGCCCTGGGTGATCGTGCCTGTCTTGTCCAGCAGGATGGTCCTGACCTTCTCGGTCCGTTCCAGCGCCTCTGAGCTCCGGAAGAGGATGCCGTTCTGGGCGCCCTTGCCTGTGCCCACCATGATCGCGGTCGGTGTGGCCAGGCCCAAAGCGCACGGGCAGGCAATCACCAATACGGCTACCATGTTGACCATGGCTACCGTGAAGCCGCTTCGGACCATGAAAAACCATGCGAGGAAGGTGACCAGCGCGATGGCGATGACCACGGGCACGAAGATGCCCGACACCCGGTCGGCAAGCGCCTGGATAGGGGCTTTCGATCCCTGGGCTTCCTCGACCAGGCGGATGATCTGGGCCAGGGCGCTATCCGCGCCGACCTTGGTGGCCTGGATGCGCAGCAGCCCATCCCGATTGATCGTGGCGCCGATGGCCTCGTCGCCCGGCTTCTTGTCTACGGGCAGGCTCTCGCCCGTGAGCATGGACTCGTCCACTGAGGAACGCCCGTCCAGCACAACGCCATCCACGGGGATCCTCTCTCCAGGGCGAACGATCACGGCATCGCCGACGTGTACCTCCTCGACCGGGATGTCAAGCTCGGCGCCCTCGCGGATGACGCGTGCGGTCTTGGGGCGCAAACCGATGAGAGCTTTGATCGCCGCGCTGGTGCGCCCCTTGGCGACAGCCTCGAGGTACTTGCCGGCCCGGATCAGCGTGATGATCAGCGCCGACGTCTCGAAGTAGACCACCTCCCCGAGCTGCGGGAACAGGAGCACGGCCAGGCTGTAGAAGTACGCAGCGGACGAGCCCATGGCGATCAACACATCCATGTTGGCGCTTCCGTTCCTCAGCGCCTTGTACCCGCCCACATAGTACTGCCAGCCGACGTAGAACTGCACAGGAGTCGCGAGCAAGAGCATCACCCAGTTGATGGCCATCGCCTGCGGGAACAGGCCCAGCATCATGCCCATGCTCAGGAGAAAGATGGGGACCGTCAGCGCGACGCCTGTCCAGAGAAGGCGCCGCTGCTGGGCGATCTCCGCCTTCCGGGCCTGGGCTTCGGCATCCTCGGGCCGCGCTGCGCCGGTACTCTCGACAACCCCGTAGCCGACCTCCTGAATGCGCCTCTTGAAGTCATCGTAGCCTACGAGCGTGGGCACGAAGTCCACGGTCGCCCGCTCGGTGGCGAGGTTGACGTTGGCGCTCACCACGCCCGGGAGCTTCTTCAAGTTGCGCTCGATCGTCGCCGAGCAGTTCGCGCACGTCATCCCGGTGACGGGAAACGTGATCTGCTTTGCTTCGCTCATGATCTCGCCTTCAATTGGCCGGTGGATACCCGATCTCGACCAACGTCTGCTTGACCGTTGCCAACGCGAGCTCGTTATCCAGGGTAAACGTGGCCGTCTTCGACGCCACGTCGCCTTCAACTGCGACGACACCCGGAAGCTCCTTGGTTTCGCGACTGATGGTCGCGGTGCAGTGATGGCACGAAATGTCCGGGATGCTCAAAGTGACTTTGTACGACATGGTAATGCCCCCCTTTTGGTTATCTTAACGATCTGCGACGCCGAAAACCCCCAGGATCTCATCGATCACGGCTTCCCGGCGCTGTGCGTCTTCGCCGCGGATGGCGGTGGTAACGCACGTGTGCAAGTGGTTGTCCAGGACGATCTCCTGGATCTTCTTCAGCGCCGCCTGGACGGCATCGATCTGCTTGATGATGTCTATGCAATACTGATCTTCCTCGACCATGCGCTGGATGCCGCGCACGTGCCCCTGCACGCTTTGCAGGCGGCGCACCACCCCCGCGCTGGTCCCCTCGTCCATCGTGGCCTCCTCGCTTTCCATACCGGGTTGAAGCTCCCCTGTGATGGATACCCCCCCCCAGGTGGGGTGGGTACTCCCAACGCAAGGATACTCTATGGCGGGAGTCTTGTCAAGTCTGTATTGCAGCATACACGTCCGGACGGCGAGCGCCCGGGTGCGTTGTTGCCGAGCAGTCACGACCCTACGACCCTTGTGATGTTTGACACCCTTCCGCTTGTATGTTAGGATGCGCGCCAAGTGCTCCTGTAAACGAGGTTGTCGGTCCCCTCGAGACCCTCCTCGCCATATGGGCGTCGCCTGGCATGTCCGGCTGTACCTTCCCTTCCACGCCGGAGGCCGCGTCCGTTCCAGGAGTGTCCAATCAGGGCTCACTTGACAAAGGCGTTCGGTGGCGATTGACAGCGTAACAACCCGGGAAGGTTGGCGTATGGGCCTCAGACCCAATGCCTCAGTGTTTCACGTTTCCCCGACGTGTTCTGCCGTGACGGACATCGTGCAGGCACGTGTTCCTCCTCGTCCTCTCTCATTCAGCAAGCCCACGGGCGTTCGCGTTTTGCGAAGGCCGGCGCTTGGAGAAGGAGGTGATCTCATCGCCTAGATGTGGCTCACTCAGCTTGATGTTCCGCCGTTCCCAACCCTTACAGGAGGCATGAAGAAAATGGACAGCAAGATCCGCCCGCTCTCCCGCCGAGAGATGTTGAAGGTCATGGGTGCTATGGCAGCCGGCACGGCGCTGGCCGCCTGTGCGCCGCAAGCGACACCCGCCCCGGCCCCTGCGCCCACCGAGGCGCCTAAGCCGACCGAAGCGCCCGCCGCGCCCACCGAGGCGCCGGTGGCCACCGCCGCCCCCGCGGCCACGGGTGCCAACATCAGCTACATGATGTATGTCGGAGAAATGAGCGACGATCAGGTCAAGCAGTTCAACACCGACTACGCCCCGATCGTCCTCGAGCGCATCGACCCGGACGAGACCCGCTTCTTCGCCATGCTGGCTGCCGGCAACCCGCCTGACCTGTACCGCATCCAGGCCCCCAGCATCCCGCAGTTGATCGCCCGCAACATCGTGAAGGACCTCACACCGTACTTCCAGGCGTCCCCAGTCATCAAGCCCGATGACCTGGCGCCCGGCAACTATTACTACTTTGCCGAAGACGCGTTCCACATCGGGAAGGGCAAGATCTATGGCATGGTCAAGGACTTCTCGGAGGACTACTCGCAGTACGTCAACAAGACCCTCCTTGACGAGCTGAAGGTGTCGGTCCCCAGCACGACGGAACCCATGGACTACGACCAGCTTGCTGAGTTCGCCAAAGCGGCCACGGTGGTGGAAGGCGACAAGAACAAGGTCACGGGATGGTTCTTCGAGACGGGCTGGATGGTGCGGACCTGGATGCTCAGGTTGATGGCCATGGATCAGAGCCTCTACTCGGAAGACTTCAGCGAGATCAAGCTCGTGGATAACCCCGAGGCTGTGGCGGCCGTGAAGTGGCACTTCGACCTGCAGAAGGCGAAGTACGCTAACAGCCCCATCAATCCGCTGCAGAACTGGGCCGGGCCGGACTTCCTCGCGCGGCTGAGCGCATCGGTGCAGTATGGCTTCTGGTTCAGCGGTTTCATCCTGGGCAACCGGCCGCCGGAACACCCGGATGACGACATCCTGCACATCCCGGCGCCGATGTACAACAAGAAGCGCATGTCGCCCACCCACGCTGCGACGGGCACGGTAATGACCCAGGCCAGCAAGAACCCGGACCAGGCCTGGGCGGCCTTCGAATGGTACAATGGCAAGGAGCCGGCCGTCGACCGCGCCAAGAGCGGCTGGGGCATCCCCGGCTTGAAGTCCTTCTACGCGCTTATCCCGGAGGCGACCCCGGCCCAGAAGCAGTTCAAGGACGTCATGCTCGACGAGCTGAAGTATGCAGACGCCGTTCTGCAGTACAACCCGTACCTGCTTCAGTCGGAGCCGCAGCCCGAGAGCGCAGCGTACGCCAAGAACTCCGAGCCGGCGCTGTTGGGCGATATGACCTTCGAGGAGATGCTGGTGGAGATCCAGGAGGAGGTCAACGCGGCCATCAAGGACGGCAAGGACCGCATGAACGCGTAGCATCGAGGCCGGTCAGGTCTTACAGCCTGATCGTTCTTTCGAGAGACCTGTCAGGTCACGCATATCTGGCAGGTCTCTCGAATCAGCGAGGTGACACGAGAAATGGCTGTAGAAAGCGCGGTACAGAAATCGCTGGAGGTCCCGCAGACGACGAAAAGGCGGTGGCATCTGAGTCGCAGCAACCGCAAGGCGCTCTGGTTCTACTTCTTTCAGTCGCCGTGGCTGCTTGGCATCATTTTTCTCACAATCATCCCCATTGTCGGCGGGTTGGTCATCTCCATGACGAACTATGATGGGATCAATCTAGCGACCACGAAGTTCGTGGGCCTCAAGAACTACCTGCGCATGCTCGATGACAAACAGGGGATCCTGGCGTTCATGCGCACCCTTGTGTTCGTCTCGATCAACGTGCCGCTCGGGATGTTCCTCTCCTTCTCCCTGGCGCTCGTCCTCAACCAGTCGGTAAGAGGCCGGGGGGTCTTTCGGACGGTTTATTACCTCCCGACATTGGTTCCCATCGTCGCCGTGGCCTGGATCTTCAAGCTCTTTTTGGCCTCCAAGAACGGCCCGCTGAATGGCTTCATCGGTTTGTTTCGCCCGGGCACCGAGATCGTGTGGATTGGGCAGGCCAACGCCCTTGCCACCGTCACCTCGATGGCCATGTGGATGACCTTTGGCACCGGCATGGTGATCTTCCTGGCCGGCCTTCAGGGCATCCCGCCGGAGCTTGAGGAAGCCGCGGTTGTGGATGGGGCAAACCGGTTCCAGGTCTTTCGCAATGTGACCATCCCGCTGATGACGCCCGTGATTTTCTTCCAGTTGGTCCTCTCCCTCATCTATACTTTCCAGGAGCTGCTGCGCCCGGTGTTGCTCTGGTCAAGCCGCGGCATGGAAGGGACGCCGTCCAAGCCGGTGTACATGATGATGATCCACGTCTACCGGGAGATCTTCACATTTGGGCGTTTCGGCTATGGAACAGCCGTTCTCTGGTTCAACTTTATCGTGATGATGGGGCTCGCCCTGCTCGTGTTCTGGTCTCAGAAGTATTGGGTCTATTACACCGAAGCGGTGGAAGGAAAGAAAGAATGACAGCCGAGCCGATGACCGTCGCCCTGCGCCGGACGCCGCGCTGGCGCAAGATCTTTAACACCGTTCTCTCTTATGTCCTGCTGCTGGCTATTGCGGTGTTCGTCCTGCTGCCCATTGTCTGGGGGTTGGATATCTCGCTCAAGCAGGAAGGAGAGTACTCGGCCAACCCCATTAAGTGGCTGCCGAGGGTTCCTCACTGGATCAACTACGTTCACGTTTTCACCTACCAGGCGTTTCTGAAGCACGCCAGGAATTCCGTCGTCCTGTCCGTGGTCTTCTCCGCGCTGACCGTCATCACCAGCTCAATGTCGGGTTTTGCGTTCTCGCGCATCCCGGTGCCGGGGCGCGAGAAGCTGTTTAGGGTGGTGATCGCGCTGATCATCATCCCGTACCTGGTCACCGTCATCCCTCAGTTCATGCTGTTTTCCAGGCTCAAGCTCACCAACACCTATTGGCCCTGGGTGCTGTGGGGCCTCTCGGCCAGCCCGTTCCATATCTTCCTCTTCCGGCAGTTTTTCTCGGCGATTCCACGTGAGTTGGAGGATGCTGCCGAGGTCGATGGCGCGAGCCCGTTCCGGATCTTCTGGCAGATCTTCCTCCCCAACGCCAAGCCGGCGCTGGCAACATCTTTCATCCTTAACTTCATCTGGGTCTGGGGCGACTATCTGACGCCGATCCTCTACCTCAACGACCGGATCACCACACTTGCCGTGAAGTTGCAGAGCGCGTACAGCGATCCCCACGGCAACACCCTGGTCACGGTGGTAATTGCGGCGAGCGTCCTCTACACGTTGCCGCTGATCGTCATGTTCTTCCTGGCCCAGAAACACATCCTCCAGGGTGTCGTCACCAGCGGTTTGAAAGGATAACGTTATGACCGAACGTCCCCAGGGTCATCCCGTCTCCGCGTGGGAAGAGACGGTGGTGATCCCCACTTACCCCGCGCCCACTCCCGAGCCGAACCCGATGTTCTTCGAGAAACGTGTCAACCAGGGCGCCAGCGGCAAGGTCTATCCGAACCCCGTGACGGACCGCGTTTCCGATGAGAAGATCGATAAGCCGTACCAGGTCGTCTTCCTCGAGAATGACTACGTTCAGGTGCTGGTGCTCCCTGAACTCGGCGGGCGCATCTTCGCCGGGATCGACAAGAGCAACGGCTACGACTTCTTCTACCGCCAACACGTCATCAAGCCGGCGCTCATCGGGCTGCTCGGTTCGTGGGTCTCCGGCGGCGTGGAGTTCAACTGGCCCCAACACCATCGTCCCTCCACGTTCATGCCGGTCGATCACTTGATCGAGGAAGGCGCCGATGGCAGCCGCACCGTGTGGCTCAGCGAGCACGAGCCGATGGAGCGCACCAAGGGGATGGTAGGCATCTGCCTCTATCCGGGCAAGGCGTTTGTGGAGACGAAGGTCCGGATCTTTAACCGCACCCCCATCGCCCGTACCTTCCTGTGGTGGGAAAACCTGGCCGTTCATGCCACGGAGGGATTCCAGGTCTTCTTCCCGCCGGATGTGACCAGCGTTACGTACCATGCCCGGCAGTTCATGGCCGAGTACCCGATCGCGCGCGGGATGTATCACGGCATCGACTTCGGCGAGGGGACGGACATCAGTTGGTATAAGAACATCCCCATCCCCACCTCGTACTTCGCCAATGAATCCGCCTACGACTTCTTCGGCGGATATGATCACGGGCGCCAGGCGGGCGTGGTCAATGTCGCCAACCGCCACATCTCCCCCGGCAAGAAGATGTTCACCTGGGGAAACGGGGAGTTCGGCAAAGCCTGGGAGCGCAACCTGACCGACACCGATGGTCCCTACCTGGAGCTGATGGCGGGCGTCTATACCGATAACCAGCCGGACTTCTCTTGGCTTCAGCCCTACGAGACCAAGGTTTTCAGCCAGTACTGGTATCCCATCCAGAAGATCGGCCCGGCGGTGAACGCCAACCTGCGCGTGGCCGTGAGCCTCCGGGTCGAAGCCGGAAAGGCCATGGTTGGCGTCTGCTCTACTGAAGCGTTCCAGCCGGCGCGAATCCGCCTTATGGCGCATGGCAAGGCGCTGCTGGAGCACGCGGTGGACGTGGTGCCTGGCGCTCCCTTCACCGGCGAAGTCCTGCTTCCGGGCGGCGTGAAGGAAACCGATCTCCTGCTGGCGCTTTGCGATGGTGAGGGGCGTGAGCTCATCCGGTACGCCCCGATGCCGCGTGAAGAGAAGCCCTTGCCGCCTGCGGCGACGATCCCGCCTCTGCCTGAGCAGGCGAAGTCGACCGAGGAGCTCTACCTGGCCGGGCTGCATATCGAGCAGTACCGACACGCCTCGTGGGACCCCGAGCCCTATTGGCAGGAAGCGCTGCGCAGGGACCCGGGCGACGTCCGCAACAACAACGCGCTGGGGCTCTCCTATCTGCGGCGCGGCAGGTTCACGGACGCGGAAGAGCACTTCCGCAGGGCGATCAAGACCCTGATCCGGTGGAACTACAACCCCTATGACGGCGAGCCCTACTACAACCTGGGCCTGGCGCTCAAGTACCAGGGCCGTCTCGACGAGGCCTATGCGGCGTTCTACAAGGGTATTTGGAGCTATGCCTGGCAATCCGCAGGCTACTATGCCCTGGCGGAGATCGACTGCTGCCGCACCGATTTCGCCACCGCGCTGGATCACCTCTCGCGTTCCGTGCTCGCCAATGGGCTCAACCAGAAGGCGCGCAACCTGAAGACAGCAGCGCTTCGCCGGCTGGGCCGCAACGACGAGGCGGAAGCGATCGCCAGGGAGACGGTCGGAATGGATCCGCTCGACTTCTGGGCGCGCAATGAGCTGGTGCTGGCCTGCCGGTCCAAGGGAGACATACCCCAGGCAGAACGGGAGCTTCAGCAGCTTTCAGGCCTGATGCGCGATGACGCGCAAACCTACCTGGACATCGCCTTCGACTATGCGGGCGCCGGGCTGTGGGATGATGCGGGTGAGCTCCTGGCGCGCCTGGTTAATGCAAAGGGCAAGGTGGCTCCCGTCTATCCCATGGTGCTCTATGCCATGGGATACTTCGCCCAGCAAGCCGGGCAGGGCGATAAGGCGCGAGAGTGTTACGACCTGGCGTCGCGCATGCCTTCGGAGTACTGCTTCCCTGCACGGCTGGAGGAGATGCTGGCCCTACAAGACGCACGGACCACCAACCCGCGGGATGCCAGGGCAGCCTACTACCTGGGGAACCTGCTCTACGACAAGCGGCGCTATGAGGAGGCCATCCAGGCCTGGGACACCGCCTGTTGGGTCGACGGCAGCCTGTCTATCCCCTGGCGCAACCTGGGCATCGCCTACTACAATATCCGCCGCGATCGCAAGCAGGCGGAGGCCTGCTACTCAAAGGCTCTCGCCGCCAACCCCAATGATGCTCGCCTGCTCTACGAGCATGACCAGCTCATGAAACGGCTGGGCAAGAATCCCGCTGAACGCCTGGCACGGCTGGAACCCCGAATGGACCTGGTGGAGCGGCGGGACGATCTCTACGTCGAGCGGGTAGCCCTCTACAATCAATCCGGGCAGCCCGAGAAGGCGCTGGAACTCCTCCGTTCGCATCGATTCCATCCGTGGGAGGGCGGTGAGGGGCTGGTTTCCACTCAGTACGACACCGCGCACTTCATCTTAGGGCGGACAGCCCTCGAAGCGGGCCATTTCGATGAGGCGCTGGCGCACTTCGAAGCCGCGAGGCACTACCCCGAAAACCTGGGAGTCGCCAGGTTCCGGGCCATGTCGGAAGCCCACCTGCACTACTACGCAGGGCTGGCAAAAGAGGCGCTGGGCGACCGGGCGGGAGCAGAGGCGTACTGGCGACAGGTGACG
>Ga0315289_10006213_pt1 | contig 17580 bp, 16 predicted proteins | sample YL17G11_40_MG_FD_203452 | JGI IMG/M metagenome (GOLD analysis project Ga0315289, IMG submission 203452) | Sediment microbial communities from Yellowstone Lake, YNP, Wyoming, USA - YL17G11_40 | ecosystem: Environmental > Aquatic > Freshwater > Lake > Sediment | place: USA: Wyoming | collected... | reverse complement strand
AGTCGGTAATTGCGCCGCGTGTAAACCCCTGAACGAAGAAATCAATTTCGTCGCGCGTCAGCGCACGTCCATCACGTTTCTTGGCAATGATGTCTACCGCTCGCATAAATTCCTCAATGTGTGATTTGCGATTGCCGATTTTCGATTGAAGAATATCCCAAGCGAAAACCATAAATCGAAAATTTAGTACGCGCCGCGCGCCAGCAGCACCGTCGGGATCGTCTTGAACATGATCCCCAAGTCCATCCACGGCGACCAGTTCTCAATGTAATAGATGTCGAGCATCGCGGTTTCGTCGAACGTCAAATCACTCCGGCCGCTGACCTGTGACAGCCCGGTGATGCCGGGACAAACTTCCAGGCGACGCATGTGCCATTCCCGATACTGCTGGACTTCGCTAGCCATGGGTGGGCGTGGACCGACGATGCTCATTTCGCCTTTCAGCACATTGAGCATTTGGGGTAGTTCGTCTATGCTCATCCGGCGAATGAAGCGTCCAAGATGGGTGCGGCGCGGATCATTCCGAATTTTGAAGAGCGGTCCGGTCGCTTCGTTGAGTCCATTCAGCCGGGGTTGTTCTTCTTCCGCGCCTTGACGCATCGAACGGAATTTGTACGCGATAAACTCGCGTCCGCGCTTTCCGATCCGCTTTTGCGTAAAGACGGCAGGCCCCGGCGAATCTAGGCGAATCAAAAGCGCGATGATCGCCATTGGCAGCGCGGCAATCAGCAATAGGACCGAGCCGAAGACCAGATCCATCATTCGCTTGACGACGGCATCCACCGTACCCATCCTGGGTTCGCGGATCGCGATCAACGGAATGCCGCCGACGTCATCGATCGCGACGCGGCTCAAAGAAAGTTGGAAAAGGTCCGGCACGATTTTCGCGGTCACGTTGCAGCATTGACTCAAATTCATAATCGTGACGATTTTGTCGCGTGCCGTCCAGGGCAGCGTGATGATCACTTCATCTACCGCGAGCTCGTTCAAGAGTCTAGGCAGATGTTCGGTGCCGCCGAGCGCCGTGAAGCGTCCAATGTCGGTCTGTCCTTTCTCCGGATCGTCATCCACAAAACCGACGACTTGGTACGCCAGGTCGGGTTTCGCGACGATGTTGCGCATCAACGTGCGCCCCACTTCGCCCGCGCCGACGATCAGCACGCGGTCCACCCCGATGCCGCGCGCGCGGCGGCGCGCGCGCGCGAGGCGCTGCACGACACGCTCTGAACATAGCAAAACCACGATCAGCAGCGCGGTGTAGACGTACAGCGCGCGCGAAAAGACGAGCGGGCGAATGAAGAACGTGATCGCCATAACGAGGAGGATCGCCGTCGTCGTGCCGTTGAGCAAGGTGTACAATTCGTCCAAGAACGAACGCCCGCGGATCGGCGCGTACAATCCTTCAAAGCGGAAGATGGCGATGGTGAGCAGCGTCAGGACGACGGCGAGTGGAATGTACGCGCTATAGGGGTGATAGAAAAACCCTTCGCCCAGAGCCGGCGCGAGTTCCAACTCGTAGCGAACGTACCACGCGACCCAGATGGCAATGTTGATGAGCGCCGCGTCGGCAAGGATTTGGAGAATGATCCATTTCAGACTACCGCGCTGCATCGGTGGCTCCTCGTTGAGATTCGGTCAAGACCGCGCGGTACAAGGCGCTCGTCGCGCGCCCCGCGTGCTCCCACGAAAACTTTGCCGACTGCTCAAGTCCCCGCGCGATCATTTGCTCGCGCAGCGCGCGGTCGGTCAATGCGCGCGCGATGGCATCGCTCAGTGCGGCTTCGTCTGCAGGCGCGACTTGAATTGCCGCGCCGCCTACCACTTCGGGCAAGGACGCCGCGTTCGATGTGACGACAGGCGTGCCGCATGCCATTGCATCCAACGGCGGCATTCCGAAGCCCTCGTACAACGACGGATATACAAACAAATCGGCTGCCTGGTACCAGCGCGGCAGTTCGTCTTGCGAAATGTAGCCCGCGAAAATGACGTCATCCGCGATTCTTTCTTGTGCGATCGTTGCGTCCACCTCGGCGTGCTTCCAGCCGCGTGCGCCGATCAGCACGAGTTGGTGCGGCAGACGCGCAGCGCGTTTCGCGCGAGCGAACGCACGCAGCAAACGCGCGACGTTTTTGCGGGGCTCGATAGTGCCGACGAACAAAATCATTTTCGGAGTGATGCCGCGCTGGGCGCGCCACGCGTCGAGCGCGGCGCGGTCGGTCGCGGGAACGAACGCCGCGTCTGTGCCGCAATAAATGACGCTGACGCGTTCGGGCGGTGCGCCAAACATTTCGACCAAATCGCGCTTGGTGCTTTCCGAAATCGCGATGAGGCGGTTGGCGCGACGTACGGCATCGCGTACCGCCCAGGTGAGATAGATTCGATTTATGGGATTGAACGATTGCGGGTAACGCATAAAACTCAAATCGTAAACCGTCGCGATCCAGGGTAGCGCAATCGCGCGCGGTCCTGCGAACGCGAGCGCGTGCAAAAGGTCAATGCGCTCTCGACGCAAGGCAATCGGCTGAATGAATTGCTCCCAAAAAATTCGCGCGATGGGTTGGTGCGTTGGCAGACGCGATAGCGCCAGCGCGCAATGGCTGAATCGTTCGCGCGCGCGCGGCTCGCTGAGGAAAACCGTGTACGCCAGATCGGACGCGGGTTCGAGATGCTGCAAAAGATGATAGATGTACCAACTGATCCCCGCGCTGCGATAGTTGCCGGTCAGATTCAAGAGGTGCGCATTGAGTCCGATGCGGCGCGTTGTGTTTGTCACGTTTTACATTATACCACAGAGAGACAAGGTGACAAGGTGACAGGGGGCGCGGTGGCAACGTGAAAGACATCTCCGTGTCATCTTGTCACCCCGTCACCTTGTCCACGATTTTGCGGTAAACCGCGTACGTCTCCTCCGCGACGCGCGCGTGCGTGAAACGCGCGAGCACGCGTGCGCGTCCGTGTTCCCCCAGTTCGGTGCGTCGTCCCGGATCATCGCGCAGCGCGGCGATGTGCGAGCGCAACGCATTGATGTCCTCTTCGCGAAAAATCAAGCCCGCGTCGCCAATCACGTTTGGAATCTCACCGCAATCTGAGCCGACGACCGGCACCGCGCACGCCATCGCTTCGACGAGCGCGCGCCCGAATTGCTCTTTCCAGTGGCGGCGCGTGCGGGAAGGCATCACGAACAGATCGAGTTGCGTGTAATACGCCGGCATCTCGAGCGAGGGGCGCGGCGCGTCGAAATGCACGCGGGCTGCAATGCCGAGTTCGCGCGCGAGCGTTTCGAGCTGTGCTTTGGCGGGACCACTGCCGATCAAGCGTACCTCCCAATCGCCCTCCAAGCCCGCCACCGCGTGAAACAAAACATCTACCCCTTTTTCTTCGACCAGGCGTCCGACTCCAGCGCCGATGCGGAAGGGCTGTCCGTTTGCTTTCGCGCGCGGTGTGAACACGTCGGGATCAACGCCGAACTGTGGAATCACTTGGACCCCGCCGCGATAATTCTTTGCGCGCAAGACCTGGACGGCTTCCGCGTTGCCTGCTATCGCGTAATCGCTGTGCCGCAGAACATACGCTTCCATCCACGAAAAGGGTGGTGGGTATCGGCGCAAAAGATTTTGCCAGGTGAAGAAAAGCGTTTTTGCACGGACGCGCGGCGCGGCGCGGAGCGCGTGAAGGGTTGCGAAATTGTACGGCTCTTCGTCTAAGTGGACGAGGTGCGGCTGAATGTCCTGAAAAATCTTCGGCACGGTAGGATAGTAATGCAAGTGAAATTGCCCGTTGAAGCGCATCGGCGCGACGAGCAAGGTGTAGCCGTTTGTGTGCACGCGTTCGAGCGGATAGACGCCGCGTTCGTCGCGCCAAAACGGCGGGACGACGACGGTCAACTCAATGTCCGGGTGCTTGGCGAGTTCTTCGAGTTTTTTTTGGTACTGTCCGACGACGCACGCTTTGCTGATCATCACGACGCGCATAGGCGAACCATACTTGCGTACACTTGGTCGAACTCAGGAACAATCTTGCGCCAGTCGTATTTGGCTTCCACGAGCGCGCGCGCGGCGCGGCTGAGCGAGCGGCGGCGTTCAGGGTCTCGGAGCAGCGCGATCGCCGCGCGCGCAAATTCCTCAGGCGCATCGGCGATGAGCGCCTCGGTCCCAGGTGTCAGCGCGAGCCCTTCAACGCCGCGCGCGGTCGAGACAATCGCTTTGCCCATCGCCATTGCCTCCAGGACTTTTAGCCGCGTGCCGCTGCCCATTCGGAGTGGTACGACGTAGACTGCCGCGTCGGCGATGTACGGGCGCGTGTCCGCGACCCAGCCCGTCACTTCGATCCCCGGTTGACGTTTCAGCGCGAGAATGCGCGGCGCGGGTTTTTGCCCCACGATGACGATGTGCGCGCGCGGAATCTCCGCGCGGATGTGCGGCAGGATTTTGTCACAAAACCAGGTCATCGCATCAATGTTCGGGCGAAAGTCCATCTTGCCGCTGAACACCAGCGCGAGATCGGCAAGTGGTTTGGCGCACACGGCATCGGATGGGATGTAGAATTCGGTGTCAACGCCGTTGGGAATCACCGAAATTTTGGATTGCAGATTTATGATTGCAGGTTTATGATTTTCCAGCCCGACAATCACGTTCGCGTCGGCATCTGAACACGCGACGATGTGACGCGCGCGTTGGCAACACGCGCGTTCGTAGCGTTCCAACTTTTTCCATTGGATCAGCGAATATAACGCGGCGTGCCAGCGTGTGAGGCGCCGCGCGTCCGACTCAAACGCGGTGCGCTGCAAAACGTACTCGGCGTTGTGGTCGTCGAAGACGGTGATTGGGGCTTGGAAGTTGGAAGTTGGAGGGTGGACGCTGGAAGAGGTAGGCGCGTTGTCTAACTTCCAATTTCCAACGTCTAAATTCCAGATGTACCGCGCCATTTCGATTCCTTCAACCTGGATAACGTCGAACGGCTCGCGCAACCGCGCAGCAACTTGCGCGTGCATTGCGTCTGATTTGAGACGCAGCGCCATATCGGGGAGCGGCGAGGTGAGTGTCGTCCACGCGCGTTGTGGGAGCGAACGCGTCGGGTACGGTGCGATTTCGATGTCCTGGCACAGCGCGCGGAGCGGCGCCGCGTTCTGCAGTCCTTCGGGTGTGCCGAACGAGAGGAGCGTGATTTCGTGGCGCGGCGCAAGGTGTTTGATCAGATTGAAATTGCGAATCGTTGTGCCCTGATGCGGCGGGTAGGGCAGTTGCGGGGTCAGCAATAGCAGTCTCATCGGCGTTTACGTTTCACGTTTTGCTTTTTGCGTTGCGCTTTCTGCAACTCGGCGATAGACATTCAAGGTCTCGCGCGCGGCGCGCTCCCACGAAAAAGTCTGCGCGCGCTTGCAGCCTTTTTCGCGCAGTTCACGGCGCAATTTTTCGTCGGTGAGGGCGCGCCACATTGCGACGGTCAGTCCTTCGACGTCTTCGGGATCGATCAACAGTCCCGCGTCGCCGACGACTTCAGGCAGCGAGGAGACATTCGAAACGATGACCGGCGTGCCGCATGCCATCGCCTCGAGCGGTGGCAAGCCGAACCCCTCATAGAGTGATGGCAATACAAACAATTTAGCCGCGTTGTATAAGAGTACTAACTCCTCATCAGTGATGTCTGACAAGAAACAGACTATGTCTTCAAGGTTTAGTTCTTTGACAATTGATCGTATTTTTTCGATACCCGAGCCTTCATGCCCCACGATTGCCAGCATCGCTCGCGATTTGTAATTGTCTCGCAAGCGACGAAAAGCGTGCAAAAGTGTCGCCAAGTTCTTGCGAGGCTCAATAGTGCTGACGAATAGAATAAAGTCAGTCGGCAACGCGCGGCGCGCGCGCGCCCGCGATAGCACTTCGGTGTCTGTGACAGGAACAAATCGCGAATGTGCCGCCTCATATATTACCGTAATCTTTTCCTCAGATACGCCAAGCAAGTTAATCAAGTCACGCTTAGTACTTTCAGAGACTGCAATGATGTGGTTCGCGCGACGCGCGGCAACATCAACTTGACCATAGTAACGCGCACTGTCGCGTGTCAAATATCCTGGATCGCGCAGAAACGCAAGATCGTGAACGGTAATGACTGACGGGAACCGCGTATACGCGGGCGGGATGAAATCTGGGTTGTGCAGTACATCAATTTTAGAACGAGCAAACTCAACGCTTACCGTAATTGTCTCAAAACGGTGATGGCTAGGTGTCCATAAGGTTTCCCGCTTGAAATTTGCGTTTTGTACGATAGTCTTTCGGTCTTTCCAAATATGGAAGAGTATGAATTGATCCTCGCTGTCGATCCGGGCAAGAGATTCTACCAGGCGTATGATGTACTGGCCGATACCTGCCTGATGATAAAACACGAGTCGCGCGTCTATGCCGATTTTCATTGAACATGTTCTCCGCTTGGGCTTGCTGCAAAATGGCGGGCGCGAGTGAAAACCGCGTGCTTTCCGTGAGCCGTTTTTTGTCTGAATCAGACTAGGGGCTTTGAGTTGTCCCAAAGACGTAGATAGTAGGTATATATTCGTCTATATAGACTGGAGTCGCCCTTGAATTCAAACTCAATGCTGGGGCGGTCAATGGCGCCTCGTCCGAAAGGATACAACTCTACTGTCACTTTTCCATACTCACTTGCTGCGTCTACCATAAGGATGGCCAAGGTAGGCACATAGTCATACACTCTAGCTTCTATTTTCGCTGCGATTTCTGGGTGCGCTCTTCGCAATCGCAGAATCCACTCTTTGGTAGTTTCAAGTCTTGAGTTCAGTTCTGTATCGTACTTGGGACTGTCGATGTTCACTGCCATTTTCTCAATTATCGGGTTGGGAGTGCCATTTGCCCGTGGATTCATCATCAGTAAGCGGACACGGCAACCACAAGTGGCTTTCTCTTCCAGTAGTTGCCTATGATCTAATACAAGGGATCCCAAGGACAGCCCCACGGCGAAGATTTCATCCCTGGCCGGGCCAAGTTGCTCGGGTATCTTGGGAAGTTGGTCACGATTGACATGGAAGTTTTTGACCCCATAGGCAGTCAAGGGGTTCACAATAGTTGCAACTTGAGCCACTATTTCACTACTTAAATGTGTTCGCAACCAAAGTGTTTGGCTTTCCGTTCTCTCCATGATTTCGTCAACGATTTCCCTTCTTAGAATTAGCTCATACAGAAAAGAAATAGTACCAGTTGTTGCGAGTAGCAGTCCAATGTCTCTCAGAGCGGCAATGGCCAGAAAACCCCATCTTTGTTCCTCGGCAATTGCGGCGCTGAGGATAAAAATTACTCCGAAAGCAAATAGGGTTGTGGCAAGGAAAATGACAATGAGTGTTCTATGCCTTTTCTCATTGTTCTGTTCAGCGTTTTTCATGGTGCCTCCTCGTGTTTTGAACATTCTGAGTGAAGAACTCAGAATGCTCCAGTTTCCTGTACTTGATTATAGTCCAGAAGGCGGAAAACGCAAAAGTGAAACGCAAAACCCGCCGCGCGCAAATTTCCAGTTCGAGTTGGGTATACCGCTCGTTCGATTTGCGCAACCCGGCAAGTCGTGCTATAGTTTGCCGCGCCGTATTCGTGTAGGCAAGTGAGTATCAAAAACCAAGAACAAGATTTTTGAAAGGGAAAAACACTATGCGAAAACTCCGTCTTCCGTTTTACTTCTTTACTTTATATTTCTCGATCGCGATTACCGCTTGCGCTTCCACGCCCAAAATTTTCGATGGGACGCACGCGTATCAAACCTACGTGATGGCGCAAATGAACCTGGGCGCGCGTCCGGCGGGCAGTGCGGCGGATCGCGCGACTGGCGATTACATTCTCGCGCAACTGAAAGAATCACAATGGAAAACCGAGACTCAGGAATTCATCTACCGGAACGTGCCAGTCCGCAACATCGTCGGCAAGAACAGCGTGGGCAGGGGACCGCTGATCATTCTCGGCGCGCATTACGATACGCGACCGCGCGCCGATCAAGACCAAGCACACCCCGATCAGCCGGTGCCCGGCGCGAACGATGGCGCGAGCGGCGTCGCGGTTCTGCTCGAACTCGCGCGCACGCTCGATTTGTCAAAATTGAAAAGCGAAGTTTGGCTGGTCTTTTTCGACGCGGAAGACAACGGCGATTTAGGTGGCTGCGTTGTTGCGCCCCCTCCGTGCGATAACACACCCTGGCATTGGTCGGTGGGCTCCGAATACTTCGCGAGCAAACTGACTGTCAAGCCGGAGTTCGTTGTCATCGCGGATATGATCGGCGATGCGGATCAGAACATCTACTACGAACAATACTCCGACAAGCAATTGCAGGAACAACTGTGGAAGATTGCCGCGCGGCTCGGCTACACAAAAGAATTCATTCCGCAGTACAAGTGGGCCATGGACGATGACCACACGCCATTCTTGCAACGCGGCATTCGCGCGGTTGACCTGATTGACTTTGACTATCCGTACTGGCACACGACCCAGGATACTACCGATAAGGTCTCGGGCGAAAGTCTGGGACGCGTCGGCAAAGTGCTGCAAACGTGGCTGGAAAACAAGTAGGGGTCTAGTATTCTTCGCGTGATTGTAGTAGAACCAACCCAGGTTTTGTAGAGAGCGGAACGTTGCCCTGGCTCGCGACGAACGGGTCGCTCTTCTTCAGACCATCTAGACTAAAGGAGGTTCATTGGCAACATCGACGCGTCGATCCAACAAGTCAACGCGCTCGTGCGCGGCTTGAAACAAATCGGCGTGCGCGAAAACGACATTTGGGTCTTTGACGCGATCAAGATCATCCCTGATCGTTTCAGCAACATGTGTTTGTATCCGGGCGTCGCCTTTTTTGATGACGGTACGCATCGCCGCGCAGGCTTCGACAGCAAGGATCCAAGCGCGCGGGTCACATTCACAACGCCGCCCGATCTGCCGCCCCATCCAAGCATCAAAGTCACGGACGTGTCGGTGAACGCGACCTGTGTCATCAATCTGCCGCTGTTCAAGGGACACACCGATATGGCTGGCTTGACGCTCGGGTTTAAGAATCATTTTGGCTCGGTGACGGATCCCGCGTCGTTTCATCCGTACATCTTTCCAGGCGAGGCGTATTTTCGGAGTTACTACAACTCGCTGGTTGACCTGTATCGCAATCCGAGCATTCACAACAAGACGGTGCTGACGATTGGCGATGGGCTGTTCACGGGCAACACGTGGGGTTCGCCGCCGCTGACGATGGTGACGTTTGGGAACAAGCCGCCGAATAGTTTGTTCTTCGCGACCGATCCCGTAGCGATTGACTGCGTGATGTACGATTTCCTCGACGCCGAGTGGCACATCAAATCAGGCGCGGACAATTATCTGCATCTCGCCAGTCAAGCCGGTCTCGGCGTGTTCGAGCGCGGCGATCCGTGGGGCGCGGGCTACACGACGATAGAGTATCGGAAGATTGAGAAAGGAAGGAATGGACAAACGACAGTTTTTTACACGACGTCAGATACTCAAGACCGCCGGACTCGTTTTGGGAGGCACGGCACTGGCGTCACTTGAGCGCCTGCTGGGCGCGCCAGCCGCAATGGCAGATAATCCATCGCCGACTCGCGCGTACTACCTCCCACTTGTGAGTCTCGCGCCTACACAATCGCCGCCACCTCCGCCAAGTGTCGTCCACATGCACAGTCTCAGCGCGACGACATGGAGCGGTCAAGCAGATTATTGGAACTATGTGAACCAGAATGTCGTGAACGCGATGGTGGACGCGGGTTTGCAGAACTTGACGTCTACCGCAACCATCCAGGATACGTGGCGCAAAATTCTCCCCAACTATCTTGCCGGTCAAGGGATCGCGATCAAAGTGAATTTCAACAACAATGGCGATGGCAACATCGACGCGTCGATCCAAACAGTCAACGCGCTGGTGCGCGGTATGAAACTGATCCGCGTGCGCGAGCAAGATATCTGGGTCTACGACGCGATCAAAATAATCCCAGATCGTTTCATCGGCGGCTGTCTGTACCCCGGCGTACGCTTTTACGACAACGGGACGCATGCTGCGGCAGGGTTCACCAGCAACGATCCGAACGCGTACATCCATTTCTCCCCGCCGTCCGGTACCCCAATGCCTGCCGCAACCAAACTAAACGACGTGCTGATTCGCGCGACGTACTTGATTGACGTACCGCTACTCAAAGGACACATCGGGGGCGCGGAAGTAACCCTCGGGTTCAAAAACCATCTCGGTTCGACGAACAATTCGGTGGCATTTCACAACAACGCCTTCCCGCACCGGGGGTATTGGAGGACGGATTGGAATCCGCTGGTTGACCTGTACGCCAACCCGCACATTCGCAACAAAACGATACTGACTATTGGGTGACGGATTGTTCGCGGGCAACACGTGGGATTCGCCGCCGCTGACGATGGTCACGTTCGGCAACAAGACGCCGAACAGTCTCTTTTTCGCGACTGATCCTGTGGCGATTGACAGCGTGATGCATGATTTCCTTGCTGCCGAGTGGGCAATCAACTCAGGTGCGAACAACTATTTGCGGCTAGCGAATTTGGCGGGACTGGGCGTCTTTGAGCGTGGCAATTCGTCGGGGAGTGGCTACACGCGCATCAACTATCGCAGGGTTGAGATGTAGCGCAGGGTGTGGTAAGATAGGGGCAGTGTCAGCGGATTGAAAACGGATAAGCGGATTGGCCGCGCTCCCCATCCGTTGATCCGTTTCCTATCCGCTGGAGGTGTTTCAATGGCGAAAATCTATGTCTCCTCAACGTTTCTGGATTTGCAAGAGCATCGCGCCCAGGTCGAGCGCGTGATTCGGCGGATGGGGCACGAAGATGTGGCGATGGAGTATTACGTTGCCGAAGATCAGCGTCCCGTCGCGAAATGTCTTGCCGATGTTGCCGCGTGCGATGTGTACGCGGGCATTTTTGCGTGGCGATACGGCTGGCAACCGAAGGAGAGCAATCCTGACAATCTCTCAATCACCGAAATGGAATTTCGCCAAGCCGAGAACAACAACAAGCCCTGTTTGATTTTCCTTCTCACCGAAGATGCGCCGTGGCCCAAGAAACAGATGGACAAGGACACAACAAAAATCGAAGCGTTGCGAAACACGGCGAGCGCGCATCACAACGCCGATTACTTCACGACTTCTGACGAACTTGCGCGCAAGGTTGCCGAAGCGATTCACAAGGTATTTGCGCCAAGTGATTATCGTATCCCAGTTTGGGGTTGTCTCACAGCAGCTAGTCCAATGCCTCTACCCGATGAATTCAGGGATCCACTTGATTGGATAGATGTGACGCGCGCGATGCTCCCTGACTCGAAAGGTGTGTTTGCCTTGCGCGTGCGTGGCCATTCGATGATCGATGCGCAAGTCAAAGACGGTGACACCGTACTAGTCAAATGCCAAAGGACCGCACGGGATGGCGACTTAGTCGTCGTGCGAATTAGAATAGCCCCTGAAGTGTTTGAAACGACACTCAAACGATTCTATCGCAAAGGCAAGTACGTTGCCTTGCAGCCAGAGAATCCGACGATGGTTTCTCGGTCATACAAACCTAGCGAGGTTGAAATTCAGGCCAAGGTCTTATTCGTGGTTCGAAATATCCCAGACGCGCGGGCGTCTCGTGCTCGCTGACTCTAGTTCGCCCGTGTCTCACCATCAAATGTGTGCAAGAGTACTCATCAAGCTTGACGATGATGGAGCAATTCCCATTCCCAAACCAATCACCTTTCCATCTCAACCACCCACCGAACGCGCGGTTCTCGTCGGCGTGGAGGATGACAACGGATTTGATCGGATTGAACGGACAAAACCGATTGCCTGTCACTGTCTGTTGAATCCCATTCCGTCCGTTGTCATCGGGTAATACAACCATGACACAACTCATCCTTGAAGACCAAACCTACCAACTGCGCGGCGCGTTGTTCCAGGTGTATCGCGAACTGAAAGGTTCTGGCATTTCAGAAGCCGCGTGGGAGAGCGCGCTCGCGATTGTGTTGGACGAGAAAAAGATACCGCACAAAGAACAGACACCGCACTCGGTGCATTACAAAGGCATCGAGGTTGGACGTTTTTACACTGATGTGATTGCGTGGGACGAAATCTTGCTGGAACTCAAAGTCCTGCTCGAAAGTCTTTCGCCGATCAACGTGGCACAGACGATTTCGTATCTCAAGGTTACAGGATTTCCACTGGCACTGCTCGTCAACCTTGGCGCGGCAGACATCGAAATGAAACGCGTGCCGAATTTCATCGGTGAACGGGTGCAGCAAGAGCCAGTTGCCACAAACGCTAAACTCGGAGACAACTCGATTTTTCCCGAACTCACGTATGCCATCCGCGCCGCACTGTTCGAGGTTCATCGTGAATTGGGACCTGGGTTCATTCACTTCATTTATCGCCGCGCCACGCAGATCGAATTGCGCGAGCGCGGTATACCATTCGAGTTCAAAGAGCAAATTCCTGTGACGTTCCACAACCAGATACTGGAGAGCATTGATTGCCGTCTGGTTATCGCAGAAGGTTGTGTCGCAGTTGTGCCAGTCGCGCTCAAAGAGATCACAAGCGCGCATCGCCAAAAACTGGCGCGTTATCTGCGCTGGCTTGATCTGAAAGTTGGCTTGCTCGCGAATTTCTACAAGCCGAGTTTGGAAATTGAGACGATAAGAACATGAAGATTACAACGGATAGCATCGGATTGAACGGACAAACCTCGCTGGTGTGATCTGTCTGTTAAATCCCGTACCGTCCGTTGTAATCTTCCCAAGGAGACCACCATTCCAAAACAACTCACTATCCCAGCCGCACCACCCACCGAGCGCGCGTACCTCGTCGGCGTTGAGCTGAAGCGCGCGCACGGTGGCTTTACAATCGAAGACTCGCTGGACGAACTCGCGCAACTCGCGCGCACGGCAGGGCTGGATGTCGTCGGGCGCGCGGTGCAACATCTCGACCGCGTTTATCCGGCGACGCTCATCGGCAAAGGTAAACTGCAGGAGATTATCGCGTCGCGCGCGGACACGCCGTTTGACGTGATCCTGTTCGACGAAGAACTACGCCCGAATCAGCAACGCGAAATCGAAAAGGCATTTGGCGGCGATGACGTTGAAAAATCCGCGCCCTCTGCGTTGGTGAAGGTGCTCGACCGCACCGCGCTCATCCTCGACATTTTCGCGCAGCACGCGCGCACGAAAGAAGGCGCGCTCCAAGTCGAACTCGCGCAGTACGAGTACCGTTTGCCGCGCCTCACGCGCATGTGGACGCACCTCGCGCGGCAGGCAGGCGGTGCAGCAGGGCGGGGGGGCACGGGCGGCGTCGGCCTGCGTGGTCCCGGCGAACGCCAACTCGAACTCGACCGCCGCGAGATTCGCACGCGCATCGCGCATCTCAAAAAACAAATCGAAGAAGTGCGCGTCCAGCGGCGCGAGCATCGCCGCAAACGCAAGAGGCAAGGGCTGCCCGTCGTGGCGATTGTCGGCTACACCAACGCGGGCAAGTCCACGCTGTTGAATGCGCTCAGCGGATCTGACATCCTCGTCGGAGACAAATTATTCGCCACGCTCGATCCGACGACGCGGCGAGTGAAATTGCCGGGCGGCTCGGAAGCGCTGTTCACCGACACGGTCGGCTTCATCCAGAAACTGCCGACGCAACTCGTCGCCGCGTTCCGCGCCACGCTCGAAGAAATCACCGAAGCCGATTTGCTCCTGCACGTTCTTGACGCGACGCATCCGAACGCGCGTGAGCAAGCGCGCGCGGTCGAGGAGACGCTGAAGGAGATTGGCGCGGGTGACAAGCCGATGGTGATCGCGTTGAATAAGATGGATAAGAGCGCAGGCGATCGGGGACTGGGAATTAGGCCATCGGTTACACAAGACGAATTTGAGCGCGATGGCAAAGCGGTTCGCATCTCCGCGCTGAAAGGGCAGGGGCTGGAGGAACTGCTCCCGCTGATCGAAAGAAACATTGCCGATGAAATGATCGAGCTGCGCGTGCGGATTCCGTACAGCGCAACCGAACTCGCGGCATTATTCCATCAGCGCGGCATCATCACGCGCGAAGAGTTTGCGGAGGAGGGAACGATCATCGAAGGCAAGATTGCGACGAGTCTGGTCAAACGATTCACGCGGTACGAAATCTGACCGCTCAGAGTCCTTTGGCGCGTGTGGCTTGTTTGGCATCTTTGGCACCTTTGAATTTGGTTACCCAAGACGCATCCATCCGCGCCAGCCGATTCTTTTTCAGATTCTCGCGCATAATCCAAGCGATGTCGCGATCCTTGCTCGCCAACCATTGCTCCATCTTTGACTTGCCGACCTCGGGCAGGGCGGCGACTGCGACGCTCCAACAATAGCCGAGCCCTTTTCGCAGCGCGATGAACGTGTCACTCTTGCGATTCTCGACGCGCGCGATGCACGCGGTGATGTCGTCGAGAATGCCGAACACTTGTTCTATTTGCCTGCGATTGTGCAGTAGGCGCGGTTCGCACAGCGCGGCAGCGGCGGCGCGTTGCTCCAGCAAATTCCCTGCGCTCCATCTCCTCATCTCGCGCAGAAGCAAATCCATATCGCGGTCGCCGACGCGTTGCAGTGCCATCGCGACGCCTTCGCGGATGCGCCAGCGCGGATCCGACGCGCACGCTCGCAGGTTCGTGAGGTACTGCGTTTGACCCTCGGCAACCAATCGTCCCAAGCCGACGACGCCACAGAACGCTAGAAACTCGTACGGCGAATTGGTGGGCGCGCGTGCCGCGTCAAAGGCGAGGTAGCGCGTGTACAACGCCGCGTCGCCTTCATCTGCGACCACCTGCGCCAGTTCGAGATTCCCGCGCGGTCCAGGCAAACCCGATTCCTTCAGCAGGAACGCGTCCCAGTTTTTCACTGTTCGTAGTTTCGCGCGATAGTGATCCGTCTTGTTCACGATACCTCCAAGCGAGTAGGGTGGATTTGCAATCCGCCAGGCAGGCGGGATTGCGAATCCCGCGTGCTCATTGCGTTTTGGATGGCAACCAGTCTAGCCACAAAGATTCTTTACGTCAAGCGCATTTGACACATTTTTTCTCTTGTGTTATAGTTAGGTTAATCATCATTTAGGTAAGTGTAATATTGAGCAGATCCAAGCGACGGCTTGCCCCACTCCCCCACCGAGGTTTGACTATGCTGACAATTGCTGATGCGATCCAAAATTTCTTGCGCGACCGCGCGGTCGGTCAATCCGCGCAGACCATCGAAACGTATTCTCAGGGGTTGCGAAGATTTACCGAGTATCTCGATTCGATTGACCAATCCCCTACTCGTGCCGCGTCCACGCTTTCCGTAGACCACGCACTCGATTGCGCCAAGTGGCTGAGCGAAGAACGCGCGATTGCGAAAGCGACCTTGCGGACGTACTTGAGCAGTATCTCGCGATTTTATGCGTATCTCTTGCGCGAGAAAATCGTTGACCTCTCCGCATCTGACATGGAGCGAATGCGCGATGCGTACCATCAGTATCGTAAAGGTGGCAGTCGCCCCTTACCCAAACTCCCGCCCGAAGAAGCGATCACCGCGCTGGTGAGCGCCGCGCGCTGCGTCAAGCCACAACCGAAAAAGCCGCGCCTCGATCTCGCGCGCTTGCGGAATATCGCGATCCTCGAGGCATTGCGATCATCAGGCATGCGCGTCGGCGAACTGGTGGGCTTAAAGCGCGACGATCTCGATTATCGGAATCACACCGCGCGCGTCACTGGCAAAGGCGACAAACAGCGCGTTGTTTACTTTGACGACGCGGGCTGGAATGCGATTCAGACGTACTTGAAAACGCGGAACGATGGCGCGCGCGGGCGCGCGTTGTACCAACTCCCGCTCTTCGCGCGCCACGACCGCCGCGTCAGCAATAGGATTCTACCGATGACGACCGACGGTGTGCGTCTGATGTTCAACGGATTGGCGCGCGCGGCAGGCATCGAGATCGTGATGACGCCGCACTCGCTGCGCCACGCGTTCGCGACGAAACTCCTCGAAGCGACCGGCGATCTCGCCGTCGTGCAAGATATGCTCGGACATTCGTCACCCGCGACGACGCGCATCTACGCCAAGGTATCGTCTAAGCGAATGCGCGACGCGCACCGCACCGCGTTCGGCTATCGCGGTACGGATTCTGCCACAGGGGACACAGGGAACACAGAGAAAGAGACAAAAGAATCTCTGTGATCTCTGCGCTCTGTGGCTAATCTGACATTGCCTATCTACCGCCATTGACCAATCACGCGCAATCGTGTAAAATGCGACTCGATTTTCCCTCGTACGATGAAAGGACAAATATGCGTACCGTACTCAAATTGATCGTTGCTTTTCTGCTGACTGCGTTCGTGCTGTTTCTCGCGTTCGCTGTCGGCTTTGGCGTCAACATTTATCAAGTGCGAACCCAGCCCCCGACCGAAGTTCCGCAGAAATTTGGGCTGTTCTGGGAATCGTGGAAGATCATTCAGGGCGAATTCTACGGCGATGTCCCTGACAAACAAACACTGACGCACGGCGCGATTCGCGGAATGCTGCAATCGCTTGGCGATCCGCACACCGTATTGGTCGAACCCGCGCCAGCGCAAGTTGAACAGTCGAATCTCAAGGGCGAAACCGGCGATGTCGGTTTGAATCTCGATATTCGCAATCACGTCCTCACCATCGTTTCGCCGATTCCTGCGTCGCCCGCCGATAAAGCCGGACTGCGCGCGGGTGATCTGATTGTGAAAATCAGCGATAAACTCGTGCCCTTCGACATCACCGTCCAGGACGCGCAAAACCAACTGCGCGGACCGATCGGTAGTACAGTGATGCTCAGCGTCCGACGCATTGGCGAGCCAAAACCGTTCGACGTTGAGTTAGCGCGCGAAAAATATCCTTTGCCCACGGTCGAAGCGAAGATGCTGCCCGGCACAACGTTCGGTTACATCAAAATCACCCTCGAGACGGCGGAGACGGGGAACGAATTTGCGAGAGCGCTCGACTCCTTGAAAGCGCAAAAGATGACCGGCTTGGTGCTCGATCTCCGCAACAACCCCGGCGGTCTCTTTCCCGACCCGGTACTTGACATCACCGGGCAGTTTCTGAAAAACAACGACGTGGTGCTGTACGAAAAATATCGCGACGGCACGGAAAAAGATTTTCGCGCGGGCAACCGGCGCGGCGCGACCGATCTGCCGTTGGCGGTTCTCGTCAACAGCGGCACGGCCAGCGCGGCGGAGATCATCGCGGGCGCCCTCAAGGATTACAAACGCGGCGTACTGATCGGCGAGCCGACGTACGGTAAAGGATCGGTGCAAGTGATTCGGCAGTTGAGGGATGGCGCCGCGCTCCACATCACCGTCGCGACGTGGTGGACGCCCAAGCGTACACCGCTCGACGGCAAGGGCTTGGAGCCGGATATTGCCATTCCGCTGACCGATGAATCCATCAAAAAGAATGTGGACACGCAACTGAATCGTGCAATTCAATATTTGCAAAAAGGCGCGTAAGTTCATTTCTGATTTGTGATTTTCGATCTAGGATGTCTGCTCCAGAAAATCACAAATCGTAAATCCTAAATCGAGGAAGATATGCTTC
>Ga0315289_10006212_pt1 | contig 17581 bp, 10 predicted proteins | sample YL17G11_40_MG_FD_203452 | JGI IMG/M metagenome (GOLD analysis project Ga0315289, IMG submission 203452) | Sediment microbial communities from Yellowstone Lake, YNP, Wyoming, USA - YL17G11_40 | ecosystem: Environmental > Aquatic > Freshwater > Lake > Sediment | place: USA: Wyoming | collected... | reverse complement strand
AGGAGGTTGTTGCCCTGCTCCGGGTCGTCCCAGGCATCCAACCGGGAGATATAACAGCTGTGCAGGTCGTCGGGATGAGCCTCGGCCAGCCGGGACAGGCCGCGGAAAAACTTGTCCGCGGTCAATCCGAGGAGGGACACGGGATTTCCGAGTTGGACCTGGAGATGGATTTGGGGGTTGGCTGCTCTAGCCGTGGAAGCCACAGTATGAACCTTGGCCAGGAATGTTTCGAGAGAAGGGGAGGTGTCCTCCTCCAGCCATTGCCCCGCCTGGATTATGAGCAAATGGGCAAAAGGCGCGATCTGAGCGATCAGCTGGGCGCCGTCAGCGAGAGCCTGGCCGGCCTCCGGGGAGAGGGCGAGCTTCTTATGGTACATATCGGTCATCAATCGGAGGGACCGGACCTGTTCCGGAAGGATATTGTCCTGCAGGCAGATGTATTCGCAGCGCGATGGAATCCTGGAGGGCAGGTCAAACAAAAATGACCTGTCTTCCAGCAGACACACAAGGTGGCCGCGGCCGACCTGGTTGGCCAAGCCATAGTTCTTTGGGGTGAGGAGGATAAAATCCGTGCTCCGGCTTGTTTGGCCGTAGAGGTCGAGCACTTCCTCCGTCAGGCTATAGGCCAAGGGAAGGTTGAAAAGCATCTCTTGGAGGAGCACTCCGTTCGAGGCCGAAGCGGGCCGGGGCAGGGGATTCGCCGGAGTAGGCCGGATGGATAGGGCGAGGACAAGGGCCAGAAGAGAAGCGCACTTTTTAAGAGCGATCATGTGAAAATAACCCACCTGAATTTATACCATCCTCCGCAGGCTAAGTCAAAAGCGCACAGGCCGGCGTTTGACTTTGGACCAGGGTTGTTTTAAATACACATTCTCAGCGTCCAAAGAGCTTTTGATGTACACAAGGGTTGACCCAGGGATTTTGTCCCGGCTGGAAACGATCGTCGGCCCGACGAACGTCCTGGCTGACCCGGAACGGCTGGCCTCCTACAGCCGCGACGAATCGCCTGTCCGGACCATCGCCCATCTGCCCGAGGCCGTAGTCCGGCCGCGGGACGCGGCCGAAACGGCCTCTGTGCTGCGGCTGGCCTCGCTGGAACGGATCCCGGTGACCCTCCGCGGCGGCGGGACGGGTTTGAGCGGCGGATGCGTGCCGCATCTCGGGGGCCTGGTCCTGACGGTGGAGCGGATGAACAGCGTTCTGGAAGTGGACGGGGAGAACCAGGTCGCCCAAGTGGAGGCCGGCTTGACCCTGGGCGAGTTCAACAAGGCCGTGGAAGAGGCCGGTTTTTCTTTTCCCCCTCATCCCGGCGATGAGGGGGCCATGATCGGCGGCCTGATTTCGACGAACGCCGGAGGCAGCCGCGCCGTCAAATACGGCGGCATTCGGCACTATGTCCGCGGCCTGGAAGTCGTCCTGGCCACGGGTGATGTTTTGCGCCTGGGCGGGAAACTGGTCAAGAGCAGCACCGGCTACAACCTACTCCAGCTTTTTATCGGAGCGGAGGGCACGCTGGGCGTCATCACCCGGGCCGTGATCCACTTCCTGCAGCCCCTGCGGATCACCCGCTCGCTCGTCATCCCTTTTCAGGACATCGAGCGCGCCCTAGAGGCCGTGCCGCTCATCCTTCGCGGCCGGTCCTTGCCCCTGGCCGTGGAATTCGTCGGCCGCGACGTCATCCGGGCGGCCGAAACCTATCTGAAGAAGAAATGGCCCTCCGACCTGGGAGAGGCGTACCTCCTGGTCATCCTGGACGCTTGCTCTGAGGAGGAGATGGATCGCCTGTCTCAAGAAACGGCCGAGGCCTGCCTGGGCCGCGGGGGTCTGGACATCCAAGTGGCCGACACTCCGGCCCGGCAAGCGCTGGTCCTCGACATCCGGAGCAAGATATACGAGGCCATCAAGGAGAAGACCGTGGAAATCCTGGACGTTTCGCTGCCCCTCTCCGAGATGGCCGGGCATGTTCGGAAAGTCCAGGAAGTCTCCCAGCGCTTCGGAATCTGGCTGCCGACCTTTGGCCACGCCGGGGACGGAAACGTCCACACTCACATCATGAGAGCCCGGCTGGAAGGCGGCCGCCCGGTATCCTTGCCCGATGCGGTTGGGGAGGAGATATTCGAACAGGTTCGGGAAGAGCTTTACCGGGACGGTCAAAAACGGGGCGGGGTGATTTCCGGCGAGCATGGCATCGGCCTGGTCAAAAGGCCGTTTTTGTCGTATTCGCTCGACCCCCGCCAGGTGGAGCTGATGCGGGGGATAAAAAAAGCCTTTGATCCTCAGTGGATCCTGAACCCGGGAAAGATCTTCATGGAGCGATCGGATTAATGGGCGCCGAAAGGAGTCTGGAATGAGCACAAGAAGACAGGCTTGGAGATCGCCGTTAGCCCTTCTCGTCATCCTCCTGGTTGCGGGGGCGGCCGGGACGCAGGACAAGCCCGGAGGAGGGTCCAAAGAGAAGCCCATAACCGAGGCGCTTTTTGCCGGACTGGAGTGGCGGAACATCGGCCCGGCCGATATGGTCGGCCGTATCTCCGACATTGAAGGGGTCCCGGGCAATCCGGCCGTGGTTTACGTGGGAACCGCCTCGGGAGGCTTATGGAAGACCACGGATGCCGGCGTCACCTGGCGGCCGATCTTCGACGGCCAGACCGTTGCTTCGATCGGGGATATCGCCCTGGAGCCGGGCAACCCGGACGTCATCTACATCGGCACAGGGGAGGGGAATCCCCGCAACAGCGTTTCCTTCGGCAACGGCATCTACAAGTCCACCGATGGGGGAGCGACCTGGACCCATCTCGGTCTGGAGGATACGCGGACCATCACCCGGATCGTGGTCAGCCCCAAAAACCCGGCCGTGGTCTATGTCGGTGCCCTGGGCCATGTCTTCGGGCCCAACAAGGACCGGGGTGTGTTCCTGTCCCGGGACGGTGGTCTGACCTGGGACAAAGTCCTCTACTTGGACGAGCGTCACGGGGCGGCCGACCTGGACATCGACCCCCAGAATCCCAACATCGTCTATGCCGCCTTGTGGCGGTTCGAACGAAAACCCTGGACGTTCACCAGCGGCAGCGAAGAGGGCGGCCTCTTCCGGTCCGTGGACGGCGGCCGCACCTGGAAAAAGACGGCCAAGGGCTTGCCCAAGCTTATAGGCCGGATCGGCGTCAAAGTGGCGCCCTCCAACCCTCAGGTGGTCTATGCCATGACCGAGTCGCAGGAGGGAACGCTCTATCGCTCCGAAGACAAGGGCGAAACCTTTCAGCTGGTGTCCAAGGACCGGGAGATTGTCTCCCGCGGGTTCTACTACACGGACCTGAGGGTCGATCCCCAGGAAGAGAACCGGGTCTACGCCTTGGCCTCGAGGCTTTCCGTGTCCGGCGACGGCGGGCAGACCTTCCGCCGCATCTCTTCCTCGACCCACGTGGATTTCCATGCCCTGTGGATTGATCCGCTCAACCCCGCCCGGATGTGGCAGGGCCAGGACGGCGGGATCGCCGTTTCCTACAACCGCGGCCAGACCTGGCAGTACGTCAACAACATTCCGGTGGGCCAGTTCTACCAGATTTACGCAGACAACCGCGAGCCATTCTATTATGTGGGCGGGGGACTGCAGGACAACGGCACCTGGTACGGCCCCAGCCGAAACAAGGAGATCGCCGGCATCATGAACGACGACTGGCGGATGATCAGTTTCGGCGACGGGTTCCATATCGTCGTCCACCCTGAATACCCCGACCTGTTCCTCAGCGAGTCACAGGCGGGCAACGTCCTGCGCACCGATATGCGCACCCGCGAGCAGCAGGCGGTCAGCCCCCAACCCCGGCGGGCGGACGGCGCTCCCGGTTCGGAGCTCAAATACAGGTTCAACTGGAACGCGCCCCTGGTCGCCTCTCCCCATGACCCGGAAACGGTCTACCTGGGGGGAAACGTGGTTTTCAAATCCACCGATTTCGGCAGCATCTGGAAAGTGATCAGCCCCGACCTGACGACCAACAACCCGGAGAAACAGAAATCGGCCGGCGGCCCGGCCGGGTTCGAGAACACCGGGGCGGAGAACCACTGCACCATCATCAGCCTCAAGGAATCCCCCTCCCAGCCCGGGCTCATCTGGGCGGGAACGGACGACGGAAACGTCCAACTGACGCAGGACGGGGGAAAGACGTGGCAGAACGTGACCAAGAATGTCATCGGACTCCCGCCGCTGTCTCCTGTTTCGGCCGTAGAGCCGTCCTGGACAGAGGCCGGGACAGCTTACTGCGCCTTCGACCGGCACATGCTGGATGACCTCCATCCCTACATCTTCAAAACCAGGGATTTCGGCAAGACCTGGACGAACATCACGGGCAACCTTCCGGACAAAGCTTTTGTCTGGGTGGTCCGCGAGGACCTGGAGAATCCCAACCTTGTCCTGGCCGGAACTGAACTGGGATTGTTCGCCTCGTTCAGCGGGGGGACCGATTGGATCAAGCTGCATTTAAAAAATCTTCCCCCCGTGGCCGTTCATGATATCCTCATCCACCTCCGTGACAACGACCTGATCCTGGGCACGCACGGACGGAGCCTGTGGATTTTGGACGATATCACGCCCCTCCAGGAGTTGAATTCTGCGGTTTTGGACCAGCTTCTTTTTCTGTTCGACATCAGGCCGGCCATTCGGTTCAGTCAAAGGTTCACCCGCTACGGCATCGGCGACGCGGCTTTCCTGGGGCCCAATCCGCCCTACGGCGCTCTGATCACTTATTATTTAAAAGAAAAGCCGGCCCAAGATACGCCCCTCAAGCTGGAGATTCTGGACGGCTCGAACAAAAAAGTCCGGACCTTGGCCAAGGTCCCGGCCGAGGCCGGTCTGAATAGAATCGCCTGGGACCTGAGGACAGACGGGCCGCGCCTCCGGCAGGAGCCCCGGCCGGCCGAGGACGTTTTCCAGTCCGGCCCGCGCGGCGCCCAAGTTCCGCCCGGCACCTATGCGATCAGGATCTCGGCCGGCAGTCTGGCCGCTGAAAAAACCGTTGAGGTCGGGCTGGACCCCAGCCTGAACGTATCCAGAGAGGACCTCCGCCTGCAGCACCGCACCGCAGTGCGGCTTTTGGAGATGCAGTCCATACTCAACGAGGCCTTGCGACTGACAGACGGGTTGAAAAGCCAGGTGGAGGAGAGGAAAAAGACCATGCAGGCGCTCGGCCGGAATGTCAAGGAATCCACGGTCAGAGCCGTGGACAGTCACCTGGAAAAAATCACGGCCCTTCAGAAAGAGATCAGCCGATCTTCGGGCGAGAGGGCCCTGGGCGTTCCCTCCGGCGGGCCCCGGGTCCTGGACAGGGTCTCTTCGCTCTTGGGGGCAATTGACGGACTCAACGCCGCACCCACCCAGGCCCAAGTCGCCTTTTACGGCGAGCTCGTCGTGGAATTTCGAGAGGCCCTGGACAAAGTCAACGAATATCTCTCCGATACGGCCAAGGAACTGAATTCAGCCTTGGAATCGAGCCGTATCCCCCCGGTTCTCGTTCCCGAGCCGCTTAAGATCCCCGACCTCGACAAGCTGTGAAGGTCCTGGTCGTCGGCGGCACGCGGTTCCTGGGCTATCATCTCGTCCGGCGTCTCCTCCGGGACGGGCAGGAGGTCACCCTCTTTAACCGCGGCCTGACTCCCGATGACTTCGGCTCAAGCGTCAAGCGCCTTCGGGGCGACCGGCAGGACGCGGCGGATTTCCACGGCGCGCTGAAGCAAAAATCCTTTGAGGCGGTCGTGGACCTCATCGCCTACCGGGAAGAGGACAGCCGCTCGGCGGTCGAAACCCTCCAGGGGCGGACCGGCCATTACATCCTCATCAGCAGCGCCGCAGTGTACATCGTCACCAAGGACTATCCCAACCCTGTGAGCGAAGAGGATTTCGACCGGGAGCTCCGTCCTAAACCTGACAAGAACGACGGGATGTGGCTCTATGGCTTTCACAAACGGCAGTGCGAAGCCGTGCTGGCCGATGCCCACCGGAAAAACGGCTTTCCGGCGACGGCCGTCCGCCTGCCCATTGTCCAGGGCGAGCGGGATTACACGCTGCGGGCCTATTCCTATTTTTTGCGGGCCGGCGACGGCCGGCCTGTCATCCTTCCGGACGGAGGGCTTTGCCCCTTCACCCATGTTTACCAGGGGGACGTTGTCCGGACGATTGCTGAAAACCTGGGCCGGCCCGCCTCGTTCGGCCGGGCTTACAACCTGGCCCAGAAAGAGATCGTCACCTTGCGAGAGTTTGTGCTCAAGGCCGCGCAAATACTGAGCGTCAAGCCCGAGCTGGTGGACGTCCCGCGGCAGGTCCTGGAGGGCTCTGGGTTGGGGATCGGCTTCTCGCCGTTTTCTTTGCGGCGGCCGTTTATCCTGTCGGTGGACCGGGCCGAGCGCGAGCTGGGGTTCAAGCCCACGCCCTTCGAGGAGTGGCTCGAGCGAACCGTGCGCTGGTTCAGGGACGAGTACCGGGGCGGTCCGCCGGAGGACTACGCAGGACGGGAGGAAGAGGCCGCTTTCGCCCGGCGCTACCTGCAGGCGGTCGCCTCACTGCGGTGATTTTGTTTTCGATGACGGCCTTGGTAGTCATGACTTATCCTGCGCTGGTGAGCTTGTAGCGAAGAAGCATTTCCCGGAAGTCGAAGTATTCGTGAAGAATTTTCGGCTCAACCAAAACCTTGTAGGGCTCTCGCTCGAAGATCAATCGGCCCGTGGAAATAACAAGGTATTTCATTTCCGGGCTGGCGACCTCGTTGAGAACCACAACATCAACCTTATCGCTTTTCAGCAAGCGGCTAATTTGGTCCATGAGCCGCAGCCGAATGTCGAGGGACTTTCTTTTCCGCGCTGTTTCCACATAAACCGCGAAATCATAATCGCTCAGGGGCCCGGCCGTGCCCTCAGCCTGCGAACCAAAGAAATAGACGAGTTTGACCTGAGGAAATTTCTCAAAAATCCTCTTGAGTTTGGATAATTTCGCTTTGTTCATGCTTGGATGCGATCCGATCGCCGCATATACGCTAATAACGGCGAATTTCATACGAATAATAGAATCGCCCCCGATATTTGTCAAACGGCCAATTTCATGCGTGAAAATCTTTATTTTAAAGATCCCTAAATTAAATTAAAAAATGGAGGCGGCTTGAAATCCACTCCCGGGCATCTTAAGATAGGGCTGCAAAAGAAGGGTTCACTTGAGCAAAACATTCGAGCAGGGCAAGGATGAAATCGCCAAGCTGTGCCGCTACTTCGCCGCCAACCGTCAGGCCTTCCTGGCGCCAGGGATCAAGGAGGCCCATGTCCGCCAATCCCTGATCGACCCGCTTTTCGAGGCTCTCGGCTGGGACGTGCGCAACGCGGCCATGGTCGCGCCCCAGTATCGCGAGGTCGTCCCGGAAGATAGCCTTGAGGTCGAGGGCCAGCAAAAGGCGCCCGATTACACCTTCCGCGTCGGCTCCCAGCCTAAGTTTTACGCCGAGGCCAAGAAATGCGGGGTTAACATCAACGCTGACCCCGGCCCCGCCTACCAGCTCCGCCGCTACGGCTGGAGCGCCAAGGTGGCGCTGTCGGTCCTTACCGACTTCGACGAGTTGGGTGTTTACGACTGCACCCTTCGGCCGCGTCCCGGCGACAAGGCCGGCGGCGCCCGCCTTCATTATTTGCGCGCTGAGGAATATCCCGACCGCTGGCGGGAGCTTTGGGATGTGTTCTCCCGAGAAGCCGTATGGTCGGGCCTCTTCGACCAGTATGCCGCCTCCAAGCGCAAGCGCGGCACTTCCGAAGTGGACGCCGAATTCCTGAAGGAAATCGAGGGCTGGCGAGACGCCCTGGCCCGCAATATCGCCCTCCGCAACGCCAACCTTGCCCTGGACGACTTGAACGCAGCCGTTCAATTGACGATCGACCGCATCGTGTTTCTCCGAATGGCCGAGGACCGGGGGATCGAACCCTACGGGCAGTTGCTGAAGCTGTGCGAAGGGACCGATATCTATTCGCGCTTCATGCGCGGCCTGTGCCGCAAAGCCGACGAAAAGTACAATTCGGGCCTCTTTCATTTTCAAAAGGAAGCCGGCATCGCCGAAGCGCCCGACAAAATCACCCCGGGTCTCGAAATCGATGACAAGGTGGTCAAACCGATTCTGCAGGGCCTCTATTTTGAATACGGGTCTCCGTATCATTTCGGCGTTATGCCCCTCGAAATCCTGGGCACGGTCTATGAGCGGTTCCTGGGCAAGGTCATCCGGCTGACCGAAGGCCATCAGGCAAAGGTCGAGGAAAAGCCTGAGGTGCGCAAGGCCGGGGGCGTTTATTACACGCCGTCATACATCGTGGACTATATCGTCAAGAACACGGTCGGGAAACAGGTCAAGAGCAAGAGCCCGGCCCAACTCGCCGGGGGAAAAAGAGAACCGCCTTTCCGCGTCCTGGACATGGCCTGCGGAAGCGGCTCGTTCCTCCTGGGCGCCTACCAATGCCTTCTCAATCATTGCCTGGATTGGTATTTGGGAAATAAGCCGGAATCTCATAAGAAAGCTGTTTATAAAGACCCGCGCAGCGGCCAATGGCGGCTGACGATCGAAGAAAAGAAGCGCATTCTGACCGCGCATATTTTCGGCGTGGACATCGACCCCCAGGCTGTCGAGGTCTCAAAGCTGTCTCTCCTGCTCAAGGTGCTCGAGGGCGAAACCGATCAGACCTATGGCGAGCAAATGAAGATCTTTCAGGAGCGAGCACTGCCCAGCCTGGCGGAGAATATCAAGTGCGGCAATTCGCTGATTGGGCCGGATTATTTCACTGGCAAGCTGATGCTTGAACCCGAGGAATTGAAGCGCATCAATCCTTTTGACTGGAACCAAGCCTTCCCCGAGGCCATGAAAGCCGGCGGCTTCGACTGCGTCATCGGCAACCCACCGTATGGCGCTGAAATAAATCAATATACCCGTAATTATTTAAGAAAGAATTTCACTGTCGCAAAGGCTAATCCAGATAGTTATGCGCTTTTCATAGAACAAGGCATAAGGCGTCTGAAATCCACGGGCCGATTTTCTATGATCGTTCCTACTGGCTGGTATAGCGGACCGAAATTTCGCATTCTGCGCGAATATTTTGTTACTTATACTGATCCTGCTGCCTTTGTTAATTTGCCATACGACGTTTTCCCTGCATGGGTTGATACCACTATATTTGTAGCAAGAAAACGAGATATTCCAACAGGATGGCCAAGAACGAGGAGCTGCATAGCTTCCATTAAAACATTTCCGAAACGTCATAGAATATCAAGCTCGCATGAGTTTGAGACTGACTCGCATAAGGTTGATATTTCGGTATGGTTTAAAACAGGCCATGACGAGTTTTTAACATACTCTGATACTGCGTCTTTCCAAATAATTGAGAAAATCCGAAGGGTCAGCGTTCCCTTGGGAGAATTGGCTGATGTTCAACGCGGTGTTACGCCCTTTCAATTGACTTCAAAACCTATTAACAGGTTGAGTCGACGCGCTTTTAATGGAACGGTCAGAAGATACTTAATCGAATTTGGACGAGAAGCATATATTGTATTTGATGATTCTATAACTGAGCCAAAGCCAGAGCGATATTTCATTGGGCCTCGGCTCTTGCTGCGCGAGCTGATAAGCCGCCAATTTCGCCTGCAAGCCGTTAAGACGGATGTCGATTTCGTTACAAATAAATCAATGCAATCGATTCTTGGGCTATCACATGGACCAGATTTAAGATACATTCTTGGCATTTTGAACAGCCGCTTGATGTCTTGGTACTTTCTGCGCAGTTCAAATATTGCACAGCGAGACGATTTTCCCAAGATTGTTTTGAAGGAAACCAGGTCATTGCCAATTCCTCCCATTGATAACAAGAACGAAAAACTAGTTGTCCACAATAATATAGTAGAATTGGTCGATAAAATGCTTGATTTGCATTCAAAAACATGTTCCTTAAAATCGCACGCCCAAAAGGAAATCATGCAACGCCAGCTCGATTCTACAGATAAGGAAATCGATCGGATGGTTTATGAGCTCTACGGTTTGACGGAAAAAGAAATCGCACTCGTAGAAGTCTCGGAGCTCTAGCTTTTAACGGGGGAATGATCTGATGTCTGCCAAGTCTACCATCATTCAGGACTATTTGAATAAAGTTAGATTTATTTAACAAAATGCATGGATTTATTAAAAACTAATGTTTATATACTATGGTGGCAAGAAATTGAATTAAGAAATGCCCACAGTGCCAATATTAAAAATACCATCGTCAAAAAAATCAAAGGCATTTAAATCTCATATACTTCAAATGCTTTCTGATAATTTAAAAGTGCACTTTCCAAGCCTAAATAATCATTTCCTATGTCCAACTTGCCAAACTGCGATATCTTTGAACAAGAAAAACAAGATAACTGAAGCACACATAATACCGAAAGCCGCACGCGGCGCACTTAAAACATATTTATGCGACAAATGCAATAGCTTTTTCGGGACCAACCAGGACAAATGGTTTGGAGAATATCTGAAAATAATGAATAAAGGAATTCCAGAGATATTTTCGACAGATATCAAAGATGGATGCTTTTGGATAGATAATATTAAAGTAAATGGAAATTATGAGACTGGGGAGAATAATGAACTTAATTTTATCATTAACAAGGATCGCAATCCTCCCGCTATTTTTGAACAGCTAATAAATAAATTTCAAGGCAAACCTCCAAGCATAAGCTTGAGAATATCATTGCCAATACTTAAAAATAAGAGACTTATAGAAATCGGATTCTTGACAGCAGGCTATTTGATGTGGTTCGGTGCCCTGGGTTATTCGTGGGTATTGCAGGAGCATCTTAATATAGTCCGGGAACAAATTCTAAATCCTAATCAAGAAATATTGAAAACGAGATTTATTGCATTTTGCGAGGGTATTAGATGGAAAAAACCATGGATTGGACTTGTTAGTATTGCAAACGAGATTTTATTGACAATGGGTCTTGAAAACTGTTTGGTATTATTCCCGCCCGCAGACCGTCCGGATATTTGTTCAAAACTTGGTAATGAAATATCGTACTACATAAGAAGAGACATAAGATTGATACATTTTTCACCAAAACCATTTTATGGACCTTCCGTAAGTGTATGTTACGATAATAGACTACTGGTATGGCCGAATGCTGAGCATAATATGACTTTGCATACCGCAATAGTTTTTACGAGCGACAGCTTAGTCGGCAAAGTCTTGAGCCGTTCGATTAGTCGGCAGGAAGCAGAAGAATTGAAAAAAAACTATGATGTGACGGTTATCTCTCCAGAAGTAAGTCCGAAAATTGGAAAATGGGAAATAAAACGTATCATTGATTAAATTCGAAAACTCTATATTTAAATAAATTGCATTGTATATGGCTTATTCTATAAACCAGATCACCCATTGCGTGCTGAATCCGCCCCATTAAATAGCGCCGCGATAACGAAAAATACATAATATTGCATAGGATAAAAATAAAACAAATCAGCCTGATCGATTTTTCGACTAGAATTAGCCTGCAGGCGCCCAGGCTAGCGCTCATGGCCAGGCTGATGCGCGCCCATACCCTCGCCGACGCGCTCTAAAAATTAATCGAGCAAGCCTCAGAACCAGGCCTGCAAGGCGACGAAGAATTCCCGGGTCCGGAAGTGAAGGAGCATATAACCGTCGATCCGATACTCAACGTTCAGATAGCCCTGATGCCGGGGCGAGTTGGGCAGAATGTTGCCGGAGTAATCTCCTGTAAAGTGATGCTGTTATAGTCGGTGTAGATGAAATCCGTCGGGCGAAATTCTCTATGAAATGCTGCCCAGCCTTTGGAAGGTACGCACTGGTCGTCAGGGCGATTGCGCTCGAAGCTGTCTGGCTTAGAGGCGTTGCACGAGGAGGGCGAGGTGATGGAGAAAGAACTCCCGGCCCCAGAGGTTCAAGGATTCCTGTTCCCGGAGGGGGACGAACCGCTCGACGTCTCGGCGGGCGGATTTCCAGTCGACCTCAGCGATTTTATTTTTCAAGCTCGTCTTTAACCAACCGGGATCGACTTTGATTTTTTTACCGCCCCACGGTCCCTGCTGGTCGATTGAACGGCTTAAGAGTCCGAGGTCCGGAACAATCTTTTTGCCGACATACCAGATGAAATCGTACCAATCCCGGCCTTTGGTGTACGTTCGGCCGAGCAGGGCGCTTATCTTCATGGCAAAGCCGGATTCAAGGCTCTGTGTTGTGATGGCCGTGATGACGGGAAAGGCGAGATACCGCGTTTCAAAGGTCGACCCGCGTGGAGGATTTACATCGATCTCGAGCTTGACTTTGATAAGCTTCCGAGGGTCTCGGGGATACCGCAGGACGGGGGCGAGGTCCAGGCCGAAAGCGCCCGTCCGAAGAAACGCTTTCTTGACCGCCGTCTTATCTTCAAGCTTAAGCTGATGGCTGAAGTCGAGGCCTTCGCTTTTTCCGTCTCGTACGACATGCTCCACGTATCCCCGCCACGAGAAGCCCGGATCCGGCCGCTTCAAGAAGAAGTCCAGGTCCTCGGAGAAGCGGTTCGTCCCGTGGACGATGCGGAGACATGTTCCGCCGTGAAAAATCCCCTGAGCCTTGGAGAAGAGCCCGGCTCGTGAGAGGCTGGCCAGGACCATGTGTTGGACGATCTCCTGCAGGACATTCTCCTGGTCGAGGGCGGTCGTGATCGTATATTCCTTGATCCTTTCCTCTAGAACCCGATGGATCATTTCTCAAGCTCCCGGGCGAGTCCCCGCAGATAATCTGTCGTCCGGCGGCTGCGGAGGCTTTCGCATAGCTCGTTCAGGCCATCCCAGGCCAGGTTTTTCAAATCCTCACGCTCGATGCGCATGGAATCCGTCAGGAAGGCCAAACCGTCCTTCTCCCAACTCACGTCCTTTCTGATGTAGACCAGGTCGGCGACGGCCCGCAGGGGAGTGGCGACGAAGGCCCAGTTCCAGCCGTCGATCTTGAGGGCTTGAACTCCGGCTCTTGGATTTACGGCGGGAACCCGGAAAAAGCTGAAAATACCCACCGGGGTTTTGAACGTGCGACTTCGCGAAGAGGTCACACTGCTGACTTGAAAAACCGCTTCCGGGATGAGGCCGTGATGGGCCAGGGCAGACTCAAGGCTCACATGGGAAGGGGAGTGCAGGATGGCGGCGACGACGAATGGATGGAAATGTGTTTTTCGAAACTCCGGTGCCAGCAGGAACAATCCCGGTTTGAGCCGGATGATCTCGCCTGCGGCGACGGCACGATGCACGAGTACTTTTTGGGCTGCCTCCGACCGGTCGGTGAGAATGTTTCGGATGACGGTTTCATCGAAGAGTCCCCCTGGGGGCGAGAGACGGAAGACCAACTCTGACACGGTTTGCATCGTGCTATTAGGTTACATTATTCGTAACCTTATTGCAAGTGGCCGGCAAGTTAAAACGCTTCGCCCGCGGTGAAATAGATGCCCGAGGTCCCTTTCCCATAGGCGAAATCGAGCCTCAACTTGGCGCCTTCCCTGTTGAGCTTGAAGCGGAGCCCGAAGCCGTAGGAATATTTGAGCGCGCCGGCGGACAGGCAGCAGATCCTGTCTGCCACTTCGCCCATCCCAGCAAACCCGGCCAGTCCGAACCTCCACCACAGGGGAAGACGGTATTCGGCCTGGCCGGCCAGCAGGATTTTGTCCCGGTAGCGGCCGCTGTAATATCCACGCATCAGGCTGTCGCTCCCCAGAAGCGAGAGTGCCACAAAGGGAGTCGTTCCCGGGACAGCCTGGAAAACACATTGCAGGGCCAGCACTTGAGACTTTCCCAAGGGAAGGTAGTGTCTGAGGTCGGCCTTGAACTTGAAAAAATCGTATTCGCTGGCTAAGAGCCGGTTAAAAAACAGCGATGAGACCTGGAAATAGTTGCCGCGCGATGGAGAAAAAATATTGTCCCGGCTGTCCAGCTTGAGGACCAGGCCCAGGCCGGAAACGATGCCGCCCCGTCCGCCGACGATGGTTCCGGAGGCCAATTGTCCGGCCGAGTCGAACTTCAGGAACTTGTAATGCTCGAAGTTGTATTCCAGCCCGATAAAGATGGAAGCCTTGGGAATGATCTTCTTGAGGAGCGAAGCCTTAAAAGTCTGTTGGGCGGGGGTGTAATTTTCTTCAGTGGAATCGGGAGTGACGTTGCCGATGCCCCAGAACTTGCTGGGGAACTTGCTCAGTTCAAGCAGGCCGGTGAGAAGGAGGGTTTCGCCTTTGAGGTAGAGGTTGGGTTCGAGGCTGAGAGTGAACTGCTTATTTTGAGTATAGATAGCCACGGCTTGAAAGTAGGAGGGCCGGCCCTCCGGCGGAGTTCCTTGCGGCCGGAAAGTATAAATCCCTCCCGCCCCGAAGGCCAGCCGGGTTTCGGGAGTGTAGTAGATGACCGGCAGGACGACCAGGCTGGCCGAGCGCGTCTCTGTCTCAGCCGCCGGCTTTTCGCTTTCGGCCGCAAGCGGGGAGGGTCTCAGCAGGGCCGTCAGCAGGATAAAGGCCAGGAGTTGCCACACGGGTTTCTTGAACGGCCGGCTTTTCCTCATCCCTGAAAGAGCGGGGGCAGTCCCTGCGAACCCTGGTTGCCCTCCAGTGGTCTGAGCTTTTATTCCGACTTCGGATAAAGCAGGGCGTTCAGCAAAAATTTATATGTCCCGTGAGACTGGGCGCGATGCTGGCAGCGGATGCCGATGAGAATGATCCGGCCCTTCTGGTACTGGGTGTCCACCACGGCCGCCTTACGGCTGATGGCCTCCTCGCCCAGAAGCCAGCCGCTGAGCAGGATGTTGTCCTTGGGGAAGCGGGCCACCACTTTGCGGTCCCACTCGTTGGGCGGGATCCAGGTGTCCAGGGCTACGCTATCCGAGAACATGGCCGCCGCTTCTTCGGGCATACCGTAGCCGATGGGCACGGTATTATCCACTTCCAACTTGAGGATCGAGGTCGGGCAGAAGAACTTGGTGCGCTCCACCTTCTCCAGGGCGTTGCGCGCCGGCGCATTCAGCTCGCGCGAGGCGAAGTCGCAGGCCTCGTTCAAAGTGACGACGAAGCCGCCCTTCTCCACGAAGGCTTTGAGCGTTTCCACACCCTCCTTCTCAATGCCGCCTTCGTACTCGGGCGGAACGGTGAACTGGCGGAAGTAGCGGGCAAACTCGGAGGTGGGGCTGGGCTTTCCGGTCAGGATGATGTCGGGGCTTTCGTCGGCGAAAACAATCACATCGAACTTGGCCCGGAGGTCCACCTTCTGGTCCTTTTTATCTTTGGGGGGCTTGAAGTCCTCATTGTGGAGAGTGGTGTAGGCGATGCCCATGTCGTCGAAGATGTAGCGGGTCCACCCCTCATCCATATTGGACCGCCAGGACTGGTAGAGCCCGATGCGCGGGTTTTGAAGGGGAGCCTGGGGGATGCCCGAGGCGTCGGCCAGGGCCAAGACGCCCGCCGGCCATTTCTCCACAAGACCGGCCAGGGCTTTGGCCGCTTCCGGTGTGTTCTTGACGATGAAACTCCCCGGCGGGAGTTCTGTTTGGCCGGTCTTGAACTTGTCCGTGGACCGGCTGACCGCCACGCCCGCCTTGAGCAGTCCGAAGGCCAGGGCGTAGGAAGCATTCTTCCGGCAGTCCAGGGCGAAAAAGGCCGCTGCCTTCGGAACGGCCGTTGTCAGGGAGGGAACCTTGTCCAGTTTTTCCAGCTTGACCTCGAAGGGCGTCTTGACCTCGTCGCAGGAGACGCCCATCTGGAGGGGCAAGGTCCAAGCGGCATTGTCGTAAGGAGGCTCGGGAGGGCCGCCGGGATATTGGCGGATGTCGGGATACTTCTGCCGCTCGAGCAGCGCCCAGACGTAGGGCTTGTAGGGCTGGGAGAGTTTGATCACGAACGACCCGGCGGGGTAGAGCTTCCCTTCGGCCTGAAAGTCTTCCTTGGCCTGATGGACCTGGACGCCCCCCAGCATCAGCACCTCCAGCATTTTGAGGGCGGTGGGAGTGTCGGATTGCACAGCCGGGATGATGTAGGCGAAGGGCTCGCCCTTGGCCCGGGCCTCAATGGAGGTCCGGTTCATTTTATAGAAATTGAAGAGGATGTCTTCCCGATGGACGGAGGCCGCCTGAATCAGGCTCTGGGATAGGGTGAGCTCATAATCAACCAGGTCGCGTAGCCGCCACCAGCCGCCCGGCCAGGGGTCCACGAAGTTCATGCGCTTTTCGGCGACTTCGCCGGGCAGCTCGTTGGGCTCGATGTAAACCGGAGTGGCCACCCGCACGGAGGCCATTTCGCTCAGCAGGCCGATGACATTGTGGAGCCAGGAGGTGTCGTCGCAGGCGCCGATCCACCAGCCGGTGAAGCTGCGGCCATGCTCCACCCCCCTGAACCCGTTTTTCTGCAGGTCATAGGCCATGGTGGCTCCCATCAAGTTCACGCCCCGCCACAGCAGGGGCTGGACGTTGGGCACGGGCGGGTCCATAAAGGGCGGAATGAACAGCCGGGCCCCGGTGGCGCCCATCTGGTGCTCATCGATGTGGACCTGGGGCAACCAGTCGTGGTAGAGGACCCTGGTCACGGCCCGCGTCTCGGTCAGGTTGAACATGAACCAGTCGCGGTTATCGTCGTGGCCGGCGTAGTGATGGTAGAGCCAGGGCATGTTGCCGCCCTCGTACTTGGTGCCCAGGTTCTTGCGGTACCAGTCGGTGACCATCTGCTGGCCGTCGGGATTGGAAGCGGGCACCAGCAGGACGACGACATCGTCCAGGACCTTGGCCGCTTCAAAGGGCATGCGGCCGGTCACCAGGTTGTAGGCCAGCTCCATGGACATTTGGGAGGCGGCGATTTCGCTGGCATGGAGACTGCAGGTGATGAGGACGATAACCTTGCCCTGCCGGGCCAGATGGCGGGCTTCCTCTTCAGTCAGGGCGGCGTCGCGCAGCTTGCGCGTCGCGGCCCGGTACTCGTCCAGCTTGGCCATGTTCTGCTCGGAAGTGATGACGGCCATGATCATCGGCTTGCCCAGGGTGGTCTGACCGATGGTCATCAACTTCAGGCGCGGCGATTCTGCGTCGAGCTTCTCGAAATAGGCTTTGATCTGGCTGTAGTCGGCCAGCTTGCGGTCCGCGCCGACACGATGGCCCAGGAACTTCTCGGGCGAGGTCTGGGCCGCCAGAGTCGAGGCCAGAACCAGGACGGCCAGGCCGGCCAGCCAGGGGATGGCGGATTTTTGGGAGAATCTCATGGAAACCTCCTTGGCGGAAGGATGAAAGGTTTATCTATCACTTGATGTTCGGGACGTCAAGTCAAATAAGGTCGCATCTCCATCGGAGGATTGACAGCGGCAATTTGCGGGTGTATTTTCAAGTCTAAATGGGAAAGGAGAGAACAATGAACTCGACCACTTCAGCTCTGCGCGGCTTGGTCTTGGCCTTGGCGGCGGGGATTATTCTGCTGGCCATTCCCCATCAGGCGCAGTCGGCCAATTGGGGCTGGAAGAAAGCCTCCGACCCGACCGATGTCATGAACTTCTTGAACGCCAAAGCGCCCTACACTCAGAAGATCGTCGAGGCCGAG
>Ga0315289_10006211_pt1 | contig 17583 bp, 8 predicted proteins | sample YL17G11_40_MG_FD_203452 | JGI IMG/M metagenome (GOLD analysis project Ga0315289, IMG submission 203452) | Sediment microbial communities from Yellowstone Lake, YNP, Wyoming, USA - YL17G11_40 | ecosystem: Environmental > Aquatic > Freshwater > Lake > Sediment | place: USA: Wyoming | collected... | reverse complement strand
CTCCGCACCCGCCGCGATAGGGACGGCCGCATGGGTACCGCGGCGGGTGCGGAGACCCGCCGCGCCAATACGCAATCTTAAAACGCTATAGGGGGCATTTCGCCCCCGACGGGGCTTGAGGCGGCGGAGCGGCGGGGCGAAAAACACACGCCCGCCAAGGCGGGCGGCTAAACGTTTTTGTTCCCCGTTCCCGGTTCCCTGTTCCCGCTTTTCGTTTTTTTGACCTGCGTCAAGGTGCCCTTGTCGCTCCCGTGGTATAGTGGATGTGAGGAATGGGGCGCGGCGCCCCGCCACACGAAACGCAAGGACCCAGGAAAGGAAACCAACGATGGTTGCAGCGACCAGCGAGAAACAGATGTTCTGCTACCAGTGCTCCCAGACGCCGGTGGGAGGATGCCAGCGCGTGGGCGTGTGCGGCAAGTCGGCCGACCTCTCGAGCCTGATGGATACGCTCATCTTCGGCCTCAAGGGCATCGCCGCGTACGCCTACCACGCCCGCGAACTTGGGAAGATCGACCCCGACCTCGACGGCTTCATGCACAAGGCCCTCTTTGCCACGCTGACGAACGTGAACTTCGACCTCGAGAGCGTCCTGGGCCTGGTCCTGGAGTGCGGCCGCATGAACCTGCGGGCGATGAAACTCCTGGACGAGGCCCACCTGGAGCACTTCGGCCGCCCCGTGCCCACCGAGGTCTCCAGCGGCACTCGCGCCGGATGCGCCATCGTGGTCACGGGCCACGACCTGCTGGACCTGGAAGCGCTCCTCAAGCAGACCGAAGGGCGCGGCGTCAACGTGTACACGCACGGCGAGATGCTCCCGGCGCACGCCTACCCCGCGCTCAAGAAGTACAAGCACCTGGCGGGCAACTACGGCGGCGCGTGGTGGACCCAGAAGGCCGAGTTCGACGCATGGCCGGGCGCCATCCTTGCCACCACGAACTGCATCCTCATCCCGAAAGACTCGTACAGGGACCGCCTGTTCACGTGCGGCATAGCCAACGTGGCGGGGTGCTGCCACATCGCGGACCGCAACTTCGAGCCGGTCATCCGGAAGGCCCTGGCGCTGCCGCCGCTCGCGGAGAAGGCGGGCGGAAAACTCACGACCGGCTTCCATCACACGGCCATCCTGGGCATCGCCGACAAGATCGTCGCCGCGGTGAAGGCGGGCAAGATCCGCCGCTTCTTCCTCGTCGGCGGATGCGACACGCCCGGCCCGAAGGGCAACTACTACCGCGAGTTCGTCAAGGCCGTCCCGAAGGACTGCATCGTCCTGACGCTGGCCTGCGGCAAGTACCGGTTCAATGACCTGGAGAAAGAACTCGGGGCGATCGACGGCATTCCGCGCCTCATCGACATCGGCCAGTGCAACAACGCGTACTCGGCCATCCAGGTGGCGGCGGCGCTGGCGGGCGTGTTCAAGTGCGGCGTGAACGACCTGCCGCTGACCCTGGTCCTGACGTGGTTCGAGCAGAAGGCCGTGGCCATTCTGCTGACGCTCCTGGCGCTGGGCATCAGGAACATCCGCATCGGCCCGGTGCTGCCGCAGTTCGTGTCGCCGAACGTCCTCGCGATCCTCGTGGAGAAGTTCGGCCTGACGCCCACGGCCGACCCGGTGAAGGTCGTGGCGGCGGCCCTGGCGGCGAAGTCGCGCGGGGCCTGGGGCCCCGCGCGGCCGGCGCGGGCGTACGCCCGCGCTACGGCTTAGCCCCCGGTGAATACACCGGGGGCCGAAGGCCGGAGTGCTTTATCGCGCGGCGGGTCTCCCTGGCACGGCCACATGCCGTGCCGTGGCCGGCCCGACCCGCCGCGTCTTGTTGTTCCCCGTCAGCCGCGCAGGTTGTCCCAGGAAGCATACCTTTGCGTTCTTTGCGGTCAAATCGCCCGCCCCTCCTGCATCCCAAAAAGCGTGGAACTGTCGGCCGCAGGCCGCGTCAAAGGAGGTAAGGCGCGGCAGGCCGCGCCGGAGCCATCACACTCGCGCTAAGGAGGCGGATCCATGCATCGCACGCTGACAAAATGGGCAGTGATTCCGGCGGCCCTGGCGGCCGCGGCATTCTGGGGTGCGGCCGCGCGGGCGGCGGAGACCGAACCGGGCAAGCCCGATGCGCTCGCCACGAACATGGAAAACCTGGCCAAGGACGTGACGCAGGGGGCCCTGCGCGTCGTCAAGCCCGGCGGCGAGGTGGTCGAGTGTCCGCTGAAGCATACCGACGTCCAGGCCGACATCTCGGGCTTCATCGCGCGCGTCCGGGTCACGCAGGTCTTCTTCAACCCGCTGGATGAGAAGATCGAGGCCGTGTACGTCTTTCCGCTGCCGCACAAGTCGGCCGTGGACGACATGACCATGGTCATCGGCCAGCGGCGGATCGTGGGCCTCATCAAGCGCCGGGCCGAGGCACGCCGGATCTACGAAGAGGCCCTGGCCCAGGGGGCCACGGCGGCCCTGCTGGAGCAGGAGCGGCCGAACATCTTCACGCAGTCGGTCGGCAACATCGCCCCCAGGCAGGAGGTCCGCATCGAGATATCCTATGTCGACGTGCTCGAGTACGACATGGGCACGTACGAGTTCCACTTTCCGATGGTCGTTGGGCCGCGGTACATCCCCGGATCGCCCACCTCAGGCATCGCCCCCGTGCCGCCGGAACTTAAAGGGCGGGTCGGCGAACTGGACAAGGGCAAGGTGCCCGAGGGGCCGGACACGCCCAAGGGCGCCGGCTGGTCGCCCGACACCACGCGCGTGCCGGACGCGTCGCGCATCACGCCGCCGGTCCTGAAGCCCGGCTTCCGCAACGGCCACGACATCTCGCTCTCGGTCACGCTCAGCGCCGGCGTGCCCATCCAGGACCTCAAGGTCACCAGCCACGAGGCCGCCATCCAGCGGACCGGCAAGAGCGAGGCGGCGGTGAAACTGTCGCCGGCCGACTCGATCCCGAACAAGGCCTTTGTCCTCCGCTACGCCGTGGTCGGCCAGATGCCCGAGATGGCCATGCTGGCCCATACCGACGCCAAGGGGCAGGGGTACTTCATGCTCATGGTCCAGCCGGCCGACGACGAGCGGCTGCGCCAGGCCCCGCCACGTGAGATCGTGTTCCTGGTGGACGTGTCCGGCTCGATGTCGGGCAACCCGACGGCCAAGGTCATCGACGCCATGCAGAAGTTTCTCCGGCTCTGCAAGGCCGAGGACACCGTCCAGGTCATCACCTTTGCCAACGACTCGCGGAAACTTTTCGAGAAACCCGTGCCCGTGACGGAGGAGAACATCAAGGAAGCCCTCGGCTTCACGAAGGGCCTCAAGGGCGGCGGCGGCACGGAGATGCTCAAGGGCATCCGCATGGTCCTGGCCGAGCCGCCCGACCCGAAGCGCGTCCGCATCGTCATCATGATGACCGATGGGTACATCGGCAACGAGGCCGAGATCATCGCCGAGGTCGGCCGCCGCGCGGGCGACCGCATCAGGTTCTGGTGCATCGGCATCGGGAGCGACCCGAACCGGTTCCTCCTGGACGGCGTGGCCCGCCAGGGCGGCGGCATGTCGAAGACCCTGGGCCTGAAGGACGACCCCGCGGAGATGGTCCAGGAGGTCATGTTCCGCATCCACCGGGCACAACTGGCCGACGTCCAGATCGAGTGGGGCGGCCTCAAGGTGTTCGAGACGTACCCGGCCAAGATCCCCGAACTCTGGGCCGGGCGGCCGATCGTGATCTTCGGCCTGTACGACCGCAGCGGCCAGGCCACTATCCGCGTCACCGGCAACGTCGAGGGGCAGCCCGCGTCGTGGCCGCTCCAGGTCTTCCTGCCGGAAAACGAGCAGCGCAACGACGTCCTGGCGAAGGTCTGGGCCCGCAACAAGATCGAGGACCTCATGCAGCAGACGTTCTACGCGGGATCGCCCGAGGTCGAGGAGGTGGTCACGAGCATCGCCCTGGAATACCGCCTGATGAGCCAGTACACGAGTTTCGTGGCGGTCGATGAGAGCACCATCGGGCGCCTGCGCGAGCCGGCCCGCCCGCCGCGGCGGATGCTCGTGCCCGTGCCGCTGCCCGAAGGGACGCGGTACGAAGGATTCTTCGGCGACATGGGCGGCGAGGCGGAGGGCTACGAGGTCACCGGCCTGGCGCTGGGGGTGGCCGAGAGGGTTCAGGCGGGCGGCTATTCTTATGGCTCTTATGGCGGGGGCGGCCGCGGCAAGATGCTTCGGCCGATGGCAGTTGCTGCCGGGGCCGCGCCTGCCGCGGTGCCTGCGTCGCCGCCGGGGGGGCCCATGCTCTCGCCGATGGGGGCCCCTGCGAGGATGCCCATGCAGGCGGGCGACAGGCCCATGGCGGAGCGGCGGCAATGGGGCGGCCGAGCTGCCGGCTCCTCCGCTTGGGGCTACTTTAACGGAACCTTCGCCGGCCGCAGCAGTCTGAGCGTCAATGGCGGGGCGGGCCTGTTTGACGAGGACAGGAGGGACTTGGCCGACGGCGGGTACACCGCGGCCGCCCTCAGCGCTGGCACCCAGCCGATTGCCAAGCAGTCGCAGGCGGCCCTGAAGGAAGCACAGGAACTGGCGAAGAAGGGTGACCCGGCGGCGGCCCGCGCGAAGTTCGCGGCCGCCTACCTCCTGGACATGGCGAGCGGCGGCGCGGCCGGCACGTCCGCCGAAGCGCTGGCGGGCATCGAGAAGGCCGGCGATGCGCTCCTCGCGGCCTGGAAGAAGGACCTGCCCGGCCTCGACAAGACGCTGGACCTTGTCATCCGCGACAAGCCCGTGGCCGAGGCGCTGGAGGCGGTGGCCAGGGCCGCAGGCCTCAAGGTGAGCCTCGTCCCCGGCAGCGCCGAAGATGCTGCCGCCATCCTGGGCGTCCCGGAAGTCCGGGTCACGTTCCTGGACCTGCGGGGCGCGACGGTCGCCCAGGCGCTGGACTGGATCCTCGTGCCCGCGCGCCTGGCGTGGCGGGCCGAGAAGGGCGCGGTCGCGGCCGCGACGGTCCGGCGCGCGGCCGGCGAGTCGGCCTGGGTCTATGACGTGTCGCTGGCGGCCCTACCGGCCGAGAAGGAGTTCGAGAAGATTCCCGACTCCAACAAGCGCATCGAGGCGGCCCGGAAGACCGCGGACGATTTCCTCGCCGCCGTCCGCAAAGCCGCCGGCGCCAGGGACGATGCCGTCTGCTGGTACGCGCCCGGGCAGTTGCTGGTCATCGGCGATGCGGCGCTGCATGCCGCCGTGGCGAGACTGTGCGCCGACCTGGCCGACCCGAAGGCGAAACTGGAGGGGGCCCTTGCGGACCTCCAGAAGGTGACCGCCAAGCGGGCCGAGGACCGCAAAGAGTCCGCCGCCAAGTTGATGGCCGCCGGGGAAAAGGTGCGGGTCGCGCAGGACCTGGCGGCGAACAGTTGGAAACTGCTGGCCGCCTCCGCTCGCGGTCAACTGGACCTGGAGGCGCTCACGGAACTGGAGGTCGCCTGGCGGCAGCCGGCGACGGCCGAGTTCCTCAAGGGGCCGCACGCCGTGATCGTCCTGCGGTCGTTCTGGGCCATCGCCGAGGCGTCGCGGGCATTGCCGAAGGAGGAGGAACTCGCCGTGGCGGCCCGGTCGGCCCGGCAGCGGTGCAAGGAGGCCGCGGACGCGGCGCTGGCGGCGCTGGAAAAGACGCCCGCCGACGCCGGCGCGTACTTCCGGGTGCTCTACGCCGCCCTGGCCATGCGCGACGACGAGGCGTTCGCCGGCAAGGCCCTGCCGCTGCTCGCCCGGAGCGGCCAGGCGCCGCTCGGCGCGTGGCCGGCGGTTGCCGCCGCCCTCCTGGAGCCGGCCGGCAAGGCCGACCCGAAGACGCTCCGCCCACTGATCGCGGAACTGGGGGGTGCAGCCGATGCGGCGCAGACGGCGCCGGTCGCCCGGCAGGGCGGCTTGGGCGACAACGACATGATCGCTCTGGCGGCCCTGGCGTGCCGCCGCGCGGGCGGCGAGGCGTGGAACGCCTTCCGCGCCGAGTCGCGGAACCTCCTGGGCGCGCGGCCCCTGGATGGCAGCGTCGTGGTGCTGGTCGGCAGCCTGGCGCGGCCGAACGTGCTGGCGGCGGCCGCGAAACCGTAGCCAGGTTGAACCGGTCCGCGCTTTGGCAGCGAGGCAGAATCAACCACCGCCGGTTTTCGGTCGGCGGTGGTTGTGTTTTCATCGCGCGCGGCGGGCCGCCTGGGCCTGTTGCCTAACTGCCGTTCATGTAGGGTGGGTGCTCTGCACCCACCATTTTCGCTGCTCCAGCCTTCTTGCACGCGGCGACAGGAATGGTATCGTAGAGGGCGCCGGCCGCACGCCGGCGTTCGGCGCCATCGGGGTCGCGGCGGCGGGAGAAAAGGCTTTTCGTCAAGGCGGCGGGCGGCGGTGTCCGATAATCCATTGAAATCGCGCCCTGCGGGGGCCGTGCCACACGGCCATTCAGAAGACGGATTGAGGGGTCTCATGCGGACCTGGATTGCAGCGCTCCTCTTGCTGGCGTGCCTGGCGGCAGAGGGGGGATGTCAGAAGCAGGTGATGCTGGTGCGGGACCCGCCTGCGCCGTACTTCGGGCCGCGCGTTGCGGCCGCGCTGCCGATGCCCTCGCGCCCGGCCTCCGGCTCGCCGCGCACCACCGCGCTTGAACTGCCGCGCGAATCCGCCCGCTCGTCCTCCTGGAGCACCGCCGCGTGGCGGCCGTCCGGCCCGGAGCGGCCCTGGCGGTTCATCGTCATCCACCACAGCGCCACGGCCACCGGGTCGGCCGACGAGTTCGACCGCATGCACCGGGCCAAGGGCTGGGACGAACTCGGCTACCATTTCGTCATCGGCAACGGCACCGGCAGCGGCGACGGAGAGGTCGAGGTCGGCGGACGCTGGCCCGTGCAGAAACACGGGGCCCACACCAAGGTGGCCAACCATCCGGAGTACAACGACCTGGGCATCGGCATCTGCCTGGTCGGCAACTTCGACGTCACGCGCCCCTCCGAGGCGCAGAGGCAGTCGCTGGTGCGCCTGGTGCGGTTCCTGAGGGACCGCTACGACATTCCCCGCGGCCGCATGTACGGGCACGGGCAACTGAAGGCCACCGATTGCCCGGGCCGCTACTTCGATTACTCCGATTTCTTCCGCCGGCTGTGACGCGGCCGCCCCGCGCGGCGCCGTTCTTGCCGTGAACTTGGAACTTGGAACCCGGAACCTGGAACTCTATTCGAGGACCTCCAGGTCGTCCACCGTGACCAGGTAGATCCGCCAGTCCTTCAGGTACGTTTTCTGGCCGCGCACGCCGACGACCTTGCCGACATATTTACTGAGGTCGTAGGTGCTGCTCTTCAGGACGACCAGCGGGTGGTTGTTCGGGTCCACGATCTTGTACTTGATCGGGTAGTCGACGTCCTGGAGGCTCTCGAGCGCCTGGACCATGCCCGAGGCCGCGAACTCGGGCCTGGCCAAGTTCTTTTCGCGCTCGGCCTCGGCGGTCCTGGCGGTCTCCTGGGCCTTGATGTCGGCCAGGCGCTTGTCCAGCCGCTCCCCGATGGCCAGCACCTTGAGGTACGCGGTCTGCTGCGCGTCGAGGTTCTGGATGAGGGCCAGCCGGTCCTGGGCCGCGCGCTTCAGGTAATACTTCTCGGCCTGGTCCAGGATCTCCTTGAACGCCCCGGCGAGGGTCTTGTAGTCGCGCTCGCCCACGGGCTTCTTCAGTTCCTCGGCGAGGGCCGCGTCGGCCTTCTTGAAGTCTTCGACCAGCGGGTCCACCTTCGGCGGCTCCGACAGTTGCGCCAGGGCCACTCCCACCCCGGACGGGCTCGTGCCGGCGGTCACGTACTGGGCCACGACGTACATGTGCGAGCCCTCGGGCGGCGCGATCTTCACGAAGTCGGCTGCGGCCGCAGGGCCCAGAACCTGGACCGTGTCGCCCTGCTTCAACGTGGCCATGACGCACCAGGACCGGCTGGCGCTCTGGCTGGCGGCATAGATGCGGGCGGAGGGCGCCAGGACGGTCGCCTTCTTGCCGTCGGGCGCCACGTCGACGTCGCTCTTTTTCACGAGGCCCCAGATTCCTTCGGTCGGCCGCAGCGCCAGCCACCCCTCGGCGTCGCCCTCGATGACCACCGGCATGCCGCTGTTGACCGTGGCCAGCGGGTAGTAGTAGAGGCCCGGGCCGGACCGTATGCGGACGGCCTCGGCGCTGACGTAACCCGAATACGGGAACGCCGGTCTGGCGGCGGCCGGCGGTTCGCCTTCCGGGCCAGTACGCCCGCCCGTACTGGGCGGCGGCACGGCCGCAGCAGCCGGGGCCGTGGCCGGCGCGGGGGGCGGCGCGATCGGCGTCGGCGGCAGCGGCGGCAGCGCGGGTGCGCCAGGCGCTGCCGGAGCCGGCGGCTCAAGGGCAGGGAGCGCCGGCCGCGGGATGCCCGCCGCCGGAATCGCCGGCACGAGAGGCGCGGCGGGCGACAGGGACGGAATCGCCGGCCCGCTCGGCAGGTCCGGCGGGGCGATCGGCGGAGGCGGCAGGGCGGGGGCCGCCGTTTTCGCCGCCGGCCGGGCGGTCCACCCGGATTCCAACTCGGCCTTTGAAGTTGCCTTCTCCGGCCCGGTCGAAGCCTTCGACGCCGCCGGCCACGCCACGGCAGGCAGAATCGCCAGTGTCACCGCCAGGAGACAGGCCAGGGCTGCTTGTATCGTGCACATAGCCATCACTCCTTCCAGCAGATTCGGGAAGGCCGAGGAAAGCATCCTGCAACGCAGATTCGTTGCTTCGAGCAACCGTCGAGCCTATCGCGTCTGCCCGCAGGCGTCAACAAAAAAGGCCGCCCGCGGCGTAACACCGGGTGTGGCCGTATTTCCTGGCAGCCCTGAAAGGGCGCCAGATAATAGCCCACGGCGTGAGCCGTGGGTTGGCAAATGGCCCACCAAATTGCTCTTCTGTTTCTGTTGGAGCCCCGGATGGGGCGATAGAAGGGTTTCTGTCGCCCCTGCCGGGGCTCAAACAGACAAGGAAAAACAAGACCCTGGACCTCTCGTTTACCCACGGCTCACGCCGTGGGCTATTATCTATCGTGCCTTCGGCACTCAAGTCCAGGCGCTCGCAACAGTTGCGCCTGCCACCCCAAACGGCCACACCCGCAACACCCGGCGGCCGGCATGGGCGGGGGATGCGCCCGGCCGGCTACTGGGCCGGTGCGGGCGACGGCTCCGCCGCACGGGCCAGTTCGTCCCACGCCTCCTGGTTGAACTTGCATCCCGGGTCGGCCTTGCGCAGGTCGCGGAAGTAGCCCCAACTGCGAGCCCGGCAACCGCCGCAGTTGAACTTGTACTGGCACGTGCGGCAGTGGCCTTCGCGGTCGTCGCGGTCGCGCAGCAGTTGCATGACGGGGTGGTTCCACGCCGTCTCGAACGGGTCGGTCCGCAGGCTGCCGACCTTGATGGGCATGAAGACGCACGGGGTTACGTCGCCGTTGGGCTGGATGGCGCAGTACGCGCGTCCCGCGCCGCAGCCGCCGACGTACCGGGCGAAGATGCGGGTCATCCGCCCGCCGCCGTAGCCGTAGTGGCCGGTGTTGACGGGGTCCGTCGGGTCCCCCAGTTCGAGGCACGCCCGCCCGTACTGCGGGGCGCTCGACATGATGCTGATGCGGCCGCTCACCAGGTATTTCTGGAGCACGGCGAGCATGCGCTCGCGCTCCTGGGGCGAGAGGTCCTGGTCCACGATGCCCCGCGCCCGGCCCGTGGGGATGAAGTTGAAGGCGTAAAAGGTATTGACGCCCTCGGCGATGCACCACTCCAGCATCGGCTCCATGTCATCCAGGTTCCACTTGGTGACGGTCATCGCCACGCCGCACTTGATGCCGGGCGTCTTCACGACGTTGCGGATGCCGGCCACCGCGCGCTCCCAGTAGCCGGCGGACCCGCGCCAGGCATCGTGCTTCTTCGGGTCGGTGGAGTCGAGGCTGATTTCGGCGTACCGCAGGCCCGCATCCACCATCGCCTTGACGCGGTCGGGCGTGCACAGGGTGCCGTTGGTGGCCACGGTCAGGTGCAGGCCGTACCCTGCGGCGTGGCGGACGACGTCCAGGAACGTGGGCGCGAGGAGCGGCTCGCCGCCCGAGAAGGCGATCATCGGCACGTCGCGCTCCGCCAAGAGGTCAACGATGCGCTTCTGCTCCGCCAGCGAGAGTTCATCGTCGCGCCGCTTGCCCGCCTCCTGGTAACAGTGCTTGCACTGGAGGTTGCAGGCCTGGGTGAAGTTCCAGACCACCATCAGGGGCGCGAGGAACCGTTGCGGCTGCCCCAGGCCCAGGTGCCCGACGCTGCGGACCGTGGCCACCAGGCCCCGGCGCGTTGCGGGGTTCCCCAGGATGCGCCCGGCGATCGTCTCACGCTTCGCGCCGGCCTTGCGGCGGACGTACTCGAGCAGCAGCCAGGGCAGGGCGAACCGCGGGTCGTACCAGCGCACGCGCGCTTTGCGCGGCGGGTCTCCGCACCCGCCGCGCGGTGCGCGCGCATAGTCCTCGAAGAACCGCTCCAGCCAGCACCGGCCGCCCGGCTCGCCAGGGCGACGCCGTGGCAAGCCCGGTTTCCCGCCAGGTCGGGCCTTCGGCTTCGCTGTCATGGCACGGAAGAGCCACCGGGCCGTTGGGCGGGCCAGGAGCCGTTCGATCTTTTCTGCTTCAGCCATCGGCCGCGATTCGTCCCCATCCCCCGTAAGCGACAACCCCGACCACTGTGTGTGTTTAGAAACTGTTTCAGAACCTGTGGCACGCCCGCCCCCGGGCGTGCGGATGGCCGAAAACCGGCACAGCCGAGGGCGGCTGTGCCACAGGCAAGCGGGTTATGAAACAGTTTCTTAGCGCGACAGGCCGTTAACCCTCTCCCCCTGTACGTGTTTAGCGTTGTTCCCTCTCCCCTTGGGGGAGAGGGTGGCCGAAGGCCGGGTGAGGGGTGCCCCTGGCCGGCAACTCCCCCTCACCCCCGCCCCCTCTCCCTCGGCGGGGAGAGGGGAGAACGGCGTCCCGCTAAACACGTACCGACCGCGAGGTCGGGGGCCTGTACGGCATATCTTAAACCGCCTGCGCTGGGCGAACAAGGGCTTCTTTGGGCTTCGGGTGTGGCCGTTCTTAGTGGCAGATGCAAGTCGTTGAAACGGCGGGCTTTGAGTGCCGAAGGCACGATAGACAATAGCCCACGGCGTGAGCCGTGGGTAAACGAGAGGCCGCGAACCTTGTTTTCCTTTTTGCGTGTGAGCCCCGGTAGGGGCGGCAGAAAATCTTCTGTCGCTCCTCCGGGGCTTCAACAGAAACAGAAAACGATTCTGTGGGCCATTGGCTACCCACGGCTTACGCCGTGGGCTATTATCTGGCGCCCCCTTTCGGGGCTTGCCACGAAATGCGGCCACGCCCCGGGCTTCTTCGGCCACGGACGGGGCTTGCAGTGATTCACGTCAACCGATAGCATGACTCTGCAATCCCGATTCCCGCCCACGGGGGGCGATCCGAAAATGACTGCAACTCTCGCAGCGAAAGGGGCCTCGCCATGACGACCGACGAACGCATTGAGAATCTGGAAAAGGGGCTGGCTTCCGCAAGACGCTTGCACGGAACGCCTGGGCACGGGCGAAGCGCGGCGGGCAAGACTGCCCGCCGCGCGGCGTGCTACAAGCAACCGTGAACCGCTTTAGCCCTTTCGCCATTTGTCCAAGATGCGCTGCACCATCTCGGCGTTAGGGTCCTCGATGGCCTTCATGATATCCAGCGCCTCCTCGCCTCGGCGGATGGCCTCCGGCCGCTGACCCATTTTTTCGAGGGCCAAGGCCATGTTCCATAGCCCTGCCCCCTCGCCCGGGCGGTCGCCGATCTCGCGATGAATGGTTAGGCACTTCTCGTAGAACTCGATCGCGCGGCGGGCATCGCCGAGGCTCAGGTAGGCATTGCCCAGGTTGCCGAGGGCGTTGCCCTCGCCCCGCCGGTCGCCGATCTCGCGAGCGATGACCAGGCGCTTTTCATTGAACTCGATCGCGCGCCGAGTTTCACCCAGGTCCGCGTAGGCATTGCCCAGGTTGCCGAGGGCGTTGCCCTCGCCCCGGCGGTCGCCGATCTCGCGGACAATGACCAACTGCTTCTCGTAGAACTCGATCGCGCGGCGAGTTTCACCCAGGGCCGCGTAGGCCAGGCCCACATTGCCGAGGGCGTTGCCTTCGCCCCGGCGGTCGCCGATCTCGCGGACAATGACCAACTGCTTCTCGTAGAACTCGATCGCGCGGCGGGCATCGCCAAGGGCCGCGTAGGCCAGGCCCAGATTGCCGCGGTCAGCCCCCTCGCCCCCGCGGTCGCCCATCTCGCGGTCGATGACCAGGGCCTTCTCGTAGAACTCGATCGCGCGGCGAGTTTCACCCACGGCCGCGTAGGCCAGGCCCAGATTGCCGAGGTCGGCCCCCTCGCCCCGGCGGTCGCCTATCTCGCGGGCGATGACCAGGGCCTTCTCGTAGAACTCGATGGCACGGCGAGTTTCACCCAGGTCCGCGTAGGCCAGGCCCAGGTTGCCAAGGTCGTTGCCCTCGCCCCGGCGGTCGCCGATCTCGCGGGCGATGACCAGGGCCTTATCGTACAACTCGATCGCGCGGCGAGTTTCATCCAGGTCCGCGTAGGCCACGCCCAGGTTGCCGAGGGCGATTGCAGTAGCCTCCTTGTCCTGGAGGGCCTGTGCCAGTAGCAAGGCACGTTCGTGGACAGCAACAGATTCGCCTGTCTTGCCCGTGAACCAAAAGAGAACCCCAAGTTCGTTCATCCAGGCGAGGGCATGAGGCGCCATTTCGGGACCTGGTGAATCGCCGATCTCGGCAAGGCGCTGTTGAAGTTCGGCGATGCGAAACTGCTTTCTGTCGGCATCCAGACTCAACGCCCAATCCGTCCCGCCGTGGAAAACGGTACGGCTCACCTCCATGGCGGTCATGGGTTCGGCGGAGAAATGGAACTGATGGCTCTTACGGGCCCAGAAATCCCGAGCGTGGATCGAAAGCAGAGTGGCAGCATATTCCGGCAGCCAGATGATGACCGGGCATGAGAATCGCTTTGGCCAAAGGTCTTTTGAGGCGTTCAACGAGGCCAGGGCGGGATAAGTCTTGTCGTCAGACCGTATCGAGCGGTCAATGTCCACAATGAACAAGGCAGGCGGGTCGCTGCTTCTCGGTTGAGACAGCACCCACCCATAAACGTCCACAACGCCCTCGGGGACGGAAAGCACTTCGATGCCGGGGCATGACGACCTGACCTTCTCAATAATGTGATTGCGCAGCGGCACGTTGTTGCAAACGGCGACACTGAGGGAGAAGGTTCCGCGGGAGATCTTCAGCACCCGCTGCAAGGCGGCGAGTTCGGCCGCCTCGCGCTCGACTTCCGGGATGGGCGCGCTCTGGCTCACTTCTTTCGCTTGCGTATTTGGGCGCGGGGCAAGGATGCCACGAAGGGATTCACGCCATACCAGTCCTCGTCATTGATATATTGCAGGATGGCGCGGCTGTCAAGGAGAACGCGGTTAGCCTCCTCATGTGAAACGTCGCGGGGCAAGTTGCCAGTCTTGCGCACCATTTCGATGATGGGCCAGTCTTCTTCGAGGAGTTGGCGCGAATAGGCCCGACGATTCTCGGCAGCAGCGCGCTGGACAGCCTTTTGCGTGATGGGCAGCCCACTTCCGCCCATACCTTCACGAACCAGCATCATGAGTTCCCTCAGTTGGCCGCCGCTGAGTGTGATGATAGAGTCGCGGACCGCATCGCTTTCGAAGACCTGGCCGGAATCCGCCCCAATCTTCTTGAGGCGGACCGCAATGACCTCGCGGAACTTGCGGATGCCTGGTTCGTACGGCTTTGACCTCGGCGGGCGAGTGGCAATCTTGGTCATTGGCACAACGGGCGGAAGCGCGCCGTAAAGGTTGGCGATGCGGGTGCTCATTGAAGAGTAAGCGCAGGCAATCGGCATCGTGTATACAACGTGGCACAGGAAACCGCGCAGTTGGCCTTCTCTGTTGATGAAGAGGTATTCGCAGGTGTCGCAGGCCGCTTTGTCGCAAGGCCTCAGAACCATCTTGTCCAGGTCGTCCACGATGATGACAAGGTCGCCATAGCCCTTGTTGAGAAGTTCCATCTTGGCCGCGCCAATCAAGTCATTGGCGGCGTTCAGCAAGTTGCTGGTGTCGGGTTCGAGTGCGGCTCGCACCTTGGCCCGTGCATCAGGGCTGTTCTTCATTGTTGCGGATAAGGACAACAGGCCGGTATCGACGCCAATCTCATCGATGGTAATCGGCGCACCCAGAATACCCTTGAGTTGTTGCAGGCGGTCTTTGAAGTAGCCGGGCTTCAACACGATGCCTGCACGTTCCCTGAGTTGAGCAGCCATCTGCCGCACCAGCGCAATAAGCACCTCGGGGAAATCCACGTCGTTGCGGTCAATGTCCTCCAAGGCTTCGCAGTAGACCACGAAGGGCTTTTTGCGATGCTGCTGCAACTCGCGCTGCAGCCGGAGCAACTCTGTCGACTTGCCGCTTCCATGATGTCCCGTGACAATCTGGCACGTGGGCTTTGCCGAGAGGAAGATCGGTTCGGCCAGTCTCTGCACAAAGCCGGTGCTGCCGCGGACCTCATCGAGGTTGACGTAGCGGTCGGTATCGGCGGCCTCAAGCGGTTTCTGAGGGTCGAAGGCTTGATAGACTCTCTCGAGAATGTCCACAGCCATGGTATTGACCCCTTATCTTCCCTACCGGCCGGAACGGTGCCCGCAGGCGCTGTTCGCATGATCCCCATGCGCAAGAAGGTAGGAATAGAATAGTCGGTGCTGGTTCATGGGTCAAGGGTGGACCTTGGATTTCGGGGGTACGCAATACCGATACTCTCATTGCCCTTTCCTTCGCGTCATTGCGGCCGCTACAGAAAAGTTTAACCGCCGAGAACGCTGAGAACGCAGAGAACAACTTCTTGGGTTAAAGAAACGGCTCTCCGTTTCTCTCCGCTTCATTTAAGAAAAGAGCCTCAGTTTCTTTTGAAAAAGTTTCTCTCTGCGTCCTCAGCGTTCTCAGCGGTTAAATCCTCTTTTCTAAGCCCGTCTTTACGGGGCCTGGCCGAAATGGTATGATAATCGCTCCCCTGACATGGTAACCCAGAAACAACTGGCTGAAGCCGTTATCGTACGCCTGCGCGAGGCGGGGCACGAGGCGCTCCTGGCGGGCGGGTGCGTCCGGGACCTCCTCCTCGGACGCCCGGCCAAGGATTACGACGTGGCCACGTCCGCGCGGCCGGAAGAGGTCCTGGGGTTGTTTCCCAGGGCCCTGACGGTCGGCGCTGCGTTCGGCGTGGTCGTGGTGGCCGACGGGCCGCTCCAGGTCCAGGTGGCCACGTTCCGGAGCGACCTGGGGTACACCGACGGCCGCCGCCCCGACCAGGTGGCCTTTACCGACGCCCGCCACGATGCCGCGCGGCGGGACTTCACCATCAACGGCATGTTTCTCGACCCGGCCGGCGGCGAGGTGGTCGATTACGTCGGCGGCCGCAAGGACCTGGAGGCCCGCATCATCCGGGCCGTCGGCGACCCGCGGGCCAGGTTTGCCGAGGACCACCTGCGGATGCTGCGGGCGGTGCGCTTTGCGGCCGAACTGGGCTTTGCCATCGACGGCGGCACGGCCGCGGCGATTCAGGAACTTGCCCCCACGGCCGCGCGGGTGAGCGGCGAGCGCGTGGCGGCGGAACTGGAGCGGCTTCTGACGGCCCCGCCCGAGGGCCGCCGCAGGGGCCTCGAACTCATGGACCAGTTGGGCCTCCTGGCGGTCCTCCTGCCGGAAGTCCACGCCATGCACGGCGTCGCCCAGGGCCTGCCGCATCACCCGGAGGGCGACGTGTTCGTCCACACCGTCCTGTGCGTGGAGCAGTTGCGCGAGCCGACGTTTGAACTGGCCCTGGCGGCCCTGCTGCACGATGTGGGCAAGCCTCCCACGGCGGCCGTGCGCGAGGGCCGGCTAACCTTCTACGGCCACGAGCGCATCGGCGAGTACCTGGCGCGGCAGGCCTGCCACCGCCTGCGCCTGAGCGTGCTCCAGACCCGCCGCGCGACGTGGCTGGTGCGCTCGCACATGAAATTGATTTCCTACGATGAGATGCGAGAGGCGCGCCTCAAGCGCCTCTTTGCGGAGGAGGGGTTCGAGGAACTCGCCGAACTGTGGCGGGCCGACTGCCTGGCCTCCGGGGGCACGGCCGACGCCTACGAGGCCCTCATGGCCCGCTACCGCGCCCTCAGCCGCGAGCAGGTCCGGCCCCGGCCCCTGGTGACCGGCGACGACCTCATCGCGATGGGCCTCGCGCCCGGGCCGGCCTTCCGCGACATCCTGGACCGCGTGTACGATGCGCAACTCGAGGGCCGCGCGGCATCAAAAGATGAAGCCCTGGCCCTGGCGCGACGGATAGCCAACGAGCCATGCAAGCCGCAACCTTAGAACGACAGCGCGAGTTTCACGTTTTGCGCGGCGGCTCTCCGTAGCCGCCGCGCCGAACGCCGCTAAACTTCGCGAAGTTGCGGCACTCCCGACGCGGCGGGTCAGGAGACCCGCCGCGCAAAGGGGTAGTGTATGCACGCAATCTTAAAATGCTCTGGCGCGACCCGAACACGGATGCCGGTTGACACGGCCGGCCGCGCGATTACGCCGGCCCGCCTGCACCGCGCCATGAACGTCAACATCGCGGCGGGCATCATGGGCGCCGCGTGGTACACCGTCTGCGCCCCGCAGCAGATCCTGAACGTCTTCTACAAGAACGACCTGGGGGCGACGCCGGGCGAACTGGGCGACATGGTGTCGCTCGTGCAACTGGCGGCGCTGTTTCACCTGGCGGCGATCTTCGTGTTCCGCCGGTGCACGACGCGTAAGACCGTCTGGCTGGCGGCGCACATCCTGCACCGGCTGCTCGGGTTCGTGCTGGCGGGCGTGTCGGTGTACGCGGCGCAGGGGGGCGACAAGCCGCTCGGCGCCAAGATCGTCGCCGGGGCGATGGTCGTCAGTTGGGTCCTGATGACCAGCACGGTCTCGGGCTGGTGGTCGTGGATGGCCGACCTGGTGCCGGAGAACATCCGGGCCACCTTCTTCGGCCGCCGCGCCACGATCATCCGCGCGGTGAACCTGGTGTGGTTCTTCGGCATCACGTTCGCCCTGGACCACATCAAGGTGGTCAGCGTCTTTTACGTGTACGCCGCGGTGTTTGCGGTCGGCGGCCTGGTGGGCATCGTGGATATCGTCATCCACGGGATGATCCCGGAGCCGCAGCGGCAGGCCGACTCGCCGCGCATCGGGTGGCGCGAGTTCACCGAGCCGCTCCGGAACCGCAACTTCCTCGCCTTCTCGCTGGCCATCGGGGCGTGGTCCTTCTCGACGAGCGTCCTGGGCCCGTTCGTGGCCCCTTACATCACCGCCGAGCGGGCCAGCGGCGGCATCGGGGCCCCCATGACGTGGCTGGGCATCAACGCCGCCATCATCCAGGTGACCATGGTGGCCACGGGCACCGCCTGGGGCATCGTCATGGACCGTTTCGGCCGCAAGCCCGCCGTGCTGCTGGGCGCCCTGCACCCGCTGCCGAT
>Ga0315289_10006210_pt1 | contig 17586 bp, 12 predicted proteins | sample YL17G11_40_MG_FD_203452 | JGI IMG/M metagenome (GOLD analysis project Ga0315289, IMG submission 203452) | Sediment microbial communities from Yellowstone Lake, YNP, Wyoming, USA - YL17G11_40 | ecosystem: Environmental > Aquatic > Freshwater > Lake > Sediment | place: USA: Wyoming | collected... | reverse complement strand
TACATCGACTGGTGTAACAGTCAGTGTCGCGTTGTAGCTACCCTCGCTCTCATGAGAGTTGTTGTAAGCATGTACTCTATAGACTCCTGGTTGCCTCAGGTAGTCGTTGGTTAGGTTATAATTATAGGCTGTACCATCGAGTTCTGTAGCTGTAAAACTACCGATTTTTCCTGTTACATCGTGACCAGTAGAGTTGTATATCCTGACTTTTAAATTAGTATTCTGTGGACGTCCCGTTTTATTTCCAGTGCTGTCAATAGTAGATACGTTAAAGCGGAACATAGCTTGTCCCCGACCAGCCATAACTTCTGACGGATATACAGTAACCTTTAGATCCTTTACCGCATCCATTTTTATCTTTGCATATCCGCATCCAACATTTGATACATTGGCATATGCAGTGATATTTCTTGGTGCTTTGACCGAGCTCCAACCGTTGGTACCGTTCAATTGCCATGAATCCATCTGTGTTCTATTGATTTTAAATGAATATGTATTTCCGAATTGAGTATCAGGAGTGATAGTTGTATTAAGTCGACCTCCCAATTGGCCATTGTCTTTAAGCCAATATAATGATACTCTACTGCCAGTTATGGCATTGCCACTAGGATCTTTAACAGTTACCGTCACCGTTGTATTTTTATTGTATGTAAGTGATGTAGGTGAAACTTCAACGATGGTTCCATTTAAACTAGCGCCACCAATTGTTATGGTTTCTGTATGTGACCCATATGTTCCCCAATCCACTGCCATAGTAATCGTTCCACCATTAATCTTCATGACTGGTATCATATTAATCGTCCAAGTTCCACCGGCGGAGTAACTAACCATATTTGATGGATAGCTATCTAGTCTCACAGAAGAACCTCCTTCCAGGAACAATGCATCTCCGCTAAGGGTGATGTTCGTCTTAGCGGTATCCTGACATCCAGCACTAGTACTTCCATCCGAATAGCTACCTAGGTATTTATGGTTCCCATTTTGTACGGAGAACTGAATTCTTACTGGCACCTTGACTGTTAAACCTGCATATCTTGTATCATCTGGAACCCTACGTATTACTCCATCACTATTTGTTCCTCCAGTAACATTACCATCGTCATCAATCAATGTAAATATTATTCTACCTGATGGCGAAGCAACAGTGAATGTTACTGCAGATGTATTCCATTCTTCAGTCCATTGTTTATTTGCTCCTTGCTGCACTCTGTCTTTGTTTCTATCTTGGTAAATCTTAATCGTCCAAGTACCATTTAGTCCAAATGGAGTTACTGCGTTTCCAGCATGACCACTAGTATTTTTACCCCATGATGAGTGGTTAACACGTATGTATCCCTTACTCACATTCAAGAGATCGATGATACCTTTTCCCTTCTTAGGAGATGCATACTGACTGCTATATCTTCCTGATATTTGTCCGTTAACATTTAGAACAATAAATTGGCTAGTAACATTTACTCCCTGTTCATTCCATATAGAAACGTTTAGTCCCTGAACCGTTCTACCTAGCGTTGAGAATTTTGCTCCATTTGCCTCTGCAATAGAAATGTTAACCTCACCAGGGAAGTCGAAATACATAGTTTGGTTAGCTGTTGGAATTGAAGTCGTTGGTGTATTCGTGGTTACTGTAATTGTTTGTATGGTAGCATTTTTTTCTGGCGGGTCCCAAGGACCACAGAATGTCCAGTTATACTTTGTTGCTCCAGAAAGGAAAGGAGCACTACCATTCCTCCACTGGTTTGAACCAAATGTGTTATTATAGTGTACCCAGCCGTGAGTTTGGGTGTTCATGGCGTATTGGTTACTATTTGTTCCCAGTCTATACGTGGTTTGGCCGTTACCACCGACCGTATAATAATCGAGATCGATATATCCGTGAGCGGTATAGTTACCAGCAGTCCAAAAACCTTCGCGGGCCTCGACAGTATTACCGACGTCATATGAGTTGTTTTTATACCAAGGTAAATTAAGATTTTGCCCTCCAGTTCCCAATAATACATTTGATCCTCTAATTGAGGATCCGTTAGTCTTACGTCGTATATCTCCAACAGCATAGGTGTCAGTAACAGCAGTACCACCTTCTTTTAAGGTATATGTTAAGGCAGCAGCAGAATTGTTATATAGAAATGTAGTGTCAGTACCGAGATCTATAGTAAGATTTGTCGAAGTGTTTACCCAGAACCAGCCAGGAACTGTTGAGTTGTATTGCGAAATGTTTCTCATATCGGCATCGCTTAATGCTCCGCTATTATCAATAATCCAAATACCTGCACGATCAAAAGTAACATCTGAAAAGGTCCAATCGCTACCACTCACGATGGTCTCCAGCACACTTACTCTTGTCCAATTCAACGAATATAAATCTTGGCGAGATTCAGAACCGTTATACAGTGGTTTATATAGATAATATGTTCCAGACCAACCGAGCGCTGACAGTACTGTAACGTCAGCCGTATTACCATAACGTAAGCTTGATGTCGCAGTTGAAAGTATCGTATTAGCTCCCGCGTCTCCAGCAATAGCATTGTTTCCTCCTTGCCATTGACTAAAACCGGGTGTACCGTGCATGGTGTTTCTAACGACAACTCTAATTGGCCCATTACTAGCATTTGTCCAGTATCTCGTTACAGTACCACCTGTAGCATTTATTGCAGTAACGTTAATATCATATATACCATCCGGCCAACTTGTAGTATTCCATAAATACCATGTAGCATTACCGCCACGTCCAGATTCAATCCAACAGTTTCTCCCGTGACCAGATTCCGTAAGGTGTCTTGAGATAGTAACGTTATATGCTGTGCGTGTTGCTGCGGTTGAACCTTGACGAACAGTTGCAGCGCTCCAGGTAATATTTACCTGACCAGTTACTTGTGTACCATTTACTGTAGGATATGTTCTAATAAATCCCGTGGGAAGATTGTAAAGTCCTGCTGCATCTACACTTGGTGTAATAAATGCAACAAACACAAACATTGTCGACGCTAGCATAATAATAACTACTAACAAGCTTTTCATTTTATTTTTATTATCTCCTTTCATCTCATTTTCCTCCTAAATCTCTATCATTCATTTTAGTATGCGTCCAGTTCTACACGGTATCGATCCGCACCGCAAACCGATATATGAAAGCCCATAACCATATCTAACATATGCAATGAACTTCCACATCCGCGTCCTCACCGGACCCTCTTTCACCCTAAATAACTACCTTCTTTATAAAAGTTGCGTTTTTCCTTATCTTATGAACACATATGGATAAGATATGACTCAATGAATTCTCTACCGCAGGTATTGTATGTGTTATTCTATATTATATAACTCTTTTTGGTTTGTGCGTCATAGCAGTCGATTTGTCCTTGCCCATTTCATTTTCGATATTTTTACACCAAACAAGCTCTTTTAATTAGAATGAAAGTAAATGATTACAAATTTCATAAAAATGTACAAAATAAGACCTTAACTAATAAATACACCTATATTTATTTGCCTTTGATTCCCGCCTTAGCTCAGCCTGGTGGAGCGGCCGGCTGTAGACCTTATATGGCCGTTACCGGCAGGTCCTCGGTTCAAATCTGAGAGGCGGGACTTCTTTTTTTCTAATTTTAGATTTAGAATAAATCTTTATTTATGAGACATATATAATATATAAATGAAAGTTAAAGAAACAACTGGAATATGTGCCCCGTTTAAAGACGCTGAAAAAATACAAAAATATCTTTCTGAAAAAAAACTACTGAGAACTGATCTACTGCTAAGCAAAGATAAAGATTACATTTGCTTCCCAATAAAACAGGTGCCAAAAGAACTTACCTCCTATAAAATTATAAAGAAATCTTTTGAAAAAAAGGAAACAAAACCTACTTCATACAAAGAGATGGCATCCATTCCCAAGAGATTAAAGCATGAATTGCCGACATCTTATGATATAATAGGAGATATTATTCTAATAAAACTAACGAAGAATCTCTTAAAATACAAAAAAGAAATAGGGGAATCCTTACTAAAATCTAACAAGAACATAAGAACAATTTGTTTAACTGAGCCGGTTAGCGGAGAATTTAGAATCAGAAATGTAAAGGTGATCGCAGGAGAAGAGCGCACGACAACAACCCACACAGAATATGGTTTGACATTTAATGTTGATGTAAAAAATACTTACTTCTCCCCAAGACTTGCTACAGAAAGAAAACGAGTTGCAAGCTTGGTAAAACAAGGCGAAATCGTCGTCGACATGTTCGCTGGGGTGGCACCTTTTTCAATCATGATCGCAAAATACGCCAACCCAAAGATAGTATATGCCATAGATAAAAACCTAGAAGCCGTAAAATATGCACAAGAGAACATTAGGAGAAACAATGTGCTTGATAAAATAGAAGCCATACATGCTGATGCTAAAGAAGTTCCAGATATTCTCAATAAGAAAGATGTAAAAGCCGATAGGATTATTATGAACCTACCTTTTTCTGCACATTTATTTTTTATATATACATTAAGGGTTATGAAAGACTATTCTATAATACACTATTATGATATATTAGAAGAAGAAAAGATAGAAGAAAGAATTAATGCGCTGAAAAAAATAGCGGAAAAAAACAAAACTACCCTAACAAATTTAGACGTAAGAAAAATTAAAACATATGCACCAAGAGAATTTTATATAGGAATCGACATTACGGCAAGAAAAAAGCCGATGTAGCTCAGCCCGGTTGAGCGGCTGACTTGTAATCAGCAGGCCGAGGGTTCGAATCCCTCCATCGGCTCTGGGAAATTAAATCTTTAGTAAAGTTTTAAGAGACATATAAAAAAATATAGCGTTTATTCTTTTTTTATGATCTCTTTTACAAAGGGATTTTTACCTGCTGTTTTTTGAAGAAACTTCAATATCTGTTCCTTTTCTTCATTCGTGTACATTTCTTCACCTTCCTTTCGTTTACTATGATACCTCATAGCATGTTACAATTTGTCATTAATGCTTTATAAATTTAACGTGTCAAAATGTCAAAATGAAAAAAAGCCACATATCTGTAGAATTTCAGTTCTTATCTTAAGACTAGGGCGTTTGTAACGGAAAATGAATTTTAAAAATAGTATAGATGAGGTCATCTATTGATTTGGCTGTGTAGATAACGTAGCAAGATGTTTTATCCTTTTTACCATGTTTGGATGAGTGCTTAATACTTCCATCAATTTATCAGCTGCACCGAGTTTTATCTTCTTATTGGAGAGTACCATCAATTCGCTCTGGTCAATAGTACCACTCATATCGAGATCTATGTCCTTAAGATTTCGTATCTCGTACATTGCTCTTGAAGGATCGTTGAGGAAAAATGCTTTCATGCCCTCTGTTTGTTTGAGTGCCGTTTTAGAAAGTTTGGCGCTACTAAAAGCAAGTTTGTATAGTGCGGTTGCCAAATGATGTGGTTCGTTGTTTAATTCCGTGCTTCCAAGATCAGCATAGTATTCCCTAATTCGCGAACCATACATAACAAGAAGACTGGTAATGAAATAGACAACAAGTGCAAGCAATCCAATAGCCATTGCACCACCACTGTCGCGATCTCTTCTACCGAACATACCTCCCCAGAAAAATGAAATGTAGATCATATAGAAAATCATAGGAATAACGCTTAGCGTAGTAATAAATGCTACATCCCTGTGTTTTATGTGAGAAATCTCATGACCCAATACTGCCTTCAATTCGTCATCGCTTAAAAGCTCGAGAATGCCTTTGGTTACGCAGACTCTTGCATCTCTCTTGGTTCTACCAAAAGCAAACGCATTGGAAATCTGAAGCTGAGAAATTCCAACCTTTGGTTTTTTAGGAAGTTCTGCTTTCTCAGCAAGCTCCGCTACCATCTGATGGAGTTTTGGATATTCATTTCCATTCACATACTTAATTTTCATGGACCATTCCACAATTTTTGGTCCTATTGCGTACTGAATTAATACGAGTGCCAATGCAAAACCTATTATGAGTAAATAGAATGTAAAACCTGAATATCCTAAGAAATAAGCTATTCCAACAATAATTCCAAATAAAATTCCGAACATCAATCCTACTAGCAAAGATAATCTTAGTTGTAACCACATAATATTCAAACCCCCGAAGGGAGTATAAAAAACAGTATTTAAAGTTTTCTTGTAAAAAAATGCAACGTTCAAATAAAGATGCCTATTTTCTTCGTCTCCAGACTAAAACGAGGAGTATTGCAATGATTGAAAAGATTAGCTCGTAGCCCGGTGTCTTCTTAGATTTTACCGCAGTTATTTCGACATTAATCGTATCCGAATCATTTGCTCCTTTACTATCTGTTACAGTGAGTCTTACCGCATATGTACCAGATTTGGAATAAGTGTGATTTGCATATTGGCCTGCTCCATTTGCCCCGTCTCCAAAATCCCAGGTATAGTTAGTTATGTCTCCATCCGGGTCAGAACTGTATGACCCATTAAAGTTTATAATTCCGCCAATATTTCCAGAGTATGGTCCCCCTGCATTGGCTACAGGCATCTGGTTTGTTATATCATCGGGTACTGTAATTGTAACAGTAGTAGTCGCCGTATCACTTGTCCCGTTATTATCTATAACAGTTAGGACTACTTCATAGGTACCAGGATTAGAATAGCTATGTGTTGGAGATATATCAAGAATCTCACTGGTTCCATCACCGAAATTCCACCGATAAAAATCGATATCTCCATCTGGATCATAACTACCTGAAGCGTTAAATACAATGACTTGACCCATGGATGCAGTATACGGTCCACCAGTATCGGCAACTGGTTTTTCATTTTCTGGAGGTCTTCCTTTAGTTGTAAAATACCATATATTAGATTGATTTTCTAACTTGCTATCATTCACTATCGCATACCATGTAAACGTGGTAATAAAACCTACATTAACACTGCATGATGCGGTTCCACCACTTCGGACGTTGTAATCAACGCCATATAATTCATCATCGGAAGCACGATAGAAATACACCTCCAGCTGACTACTATCTGGATCTGAAACAGTTACACGCAAGGTTACGGATAGACCAATATTTTCCGCTCCGTCTGATGGTGAAGGGCTAGTTGGTCTGGAAGGAGGTTTAAGGAAATAACCTAAAGGATATAAGTCTACACCTCCACCAGTTATTGCATAGGGCGTATCTCCTATTCCATTAAGATCTCTATCTACTTCGTTGTAATCATCCCAATAATTCCCCTGCGTTTCATAATACCATTGATTGTCGCCCATTTCTTGGGAATTCTTAGCATTATCAGCAAAATCATTTAAATAAATCAGATTATCTTTACTTCCAGAACATGCATAAATACCGCAGATTCGAGAAGTATGTATAGTATTATCGATAATATTGCAATTAGATTGCACCAGATTAATACCAATTTGATTATTATGAAACATGTTATTTTTAACAATGCTATTAAAAGAATCCAAATTGATACCATTTGCGTTGCTGTTGCTAATAGCATTGTCGAGAACAGTGTTATTGCTACCTTTGTATAACTTTATTCCATCGATATTGCTATTTCCGATAGTATTTTTGCTAATGTTGTTGTTACTACCTGATTGTGCAAGTATGGCATATTTGCTATTATGGAAGTCATTGTTATAAATGATAGTTTCATTAGAAGAAACCAGTTTAATAGCTGCTTCATCGCAATTATTAAAATAATTGTTTGAAAAAACATTGTTGTTAGAAGAGGATAAATAAATTCCCTTTGCGTCATCAATGATGTTATTACCAAGAGTATCGCCATCAGAAGAATCCAAATAAATACCCCAGGTATTTGAATGAGTAATATTATTCCCCTGGATAACCACATTATCCGATCTAACATAAACAAGGGCAACACGATTCTTATTTGCAGTATCAGATATATTAAAACCTTCTAGGGTTACAAAGTCAGCAGTTATCTCCACAGTATAATCATGCCTTGTAGTATAACAGACGATGGTATTTCCATCTTCAATACTTCCAATAAGAGTCACGTCCTTATCTATTGAAAAACTTTCGTTATATGTTCCGCCAAAAACATATATGGTATCCCCTTCGCTTGCCATATCTATAGCATACTGAATACTGCCATATGGATGTTCTATAGTACCATCCCTAGCAAAATAAAAATCATCATCGACAAAGATTTCATTCCCAGCAGCTTTGCATCTCTCATTAAAACATATAACCACAAAACTACTTGTAATCAAAAAACATAACATTATAATTGTTAGAGCTTTTGATCTCATTTTCCCATCCTCTTACTGCAGATAAATACCATAACAGAATTTATAGTTTTCTCATAACAGACTGTAAACCTGAATTATTATAATTAAATATGTCGGAAAAGGTATAGATTAATTTTAAGAATTCCATTCATATGTAATGCTATGAGAGTTTGTATAGGTGGTACATTTAACCCACTACATAAAGGACATAAACTACTCATTGACAAGGCATTTGAAGTAGCAGGAAAGCAAGGATCTGTTTTTATAGGAATTACAACAGGGGAAATAGTTAAAGGAAAACAAGACATAAAACCTTTTGAAGAACGAAAAAAGGCCGTTGAACAATATCTATATGAAAAGGGTTTTATTGAGCGAGCTATAGTAAAACCCATCACAGATAAATATGGTCCATCGATAGAAGAAGAATTTGATGCTATTGTTGTGTCTCCTGAAACACGTAAAGCCGCAGAGAAAATAAACGAGAAACGTAAACAAAATGGAAAAAAACCCTTGGAAATAATTCAGACTCCTTTTGTTTTAGCCGAAGATGGATGCCCCATTAGCGCATCGCGAATAAGGAAGCATGAAATAGATGAAGACGGACGACTTTTATCATAAGATTAATTTTATATATGCCACATTGTTACACTCGCACTATAGGTGATAAAATGACTTACGTTATCTTTGAAATTAAAAAAGAGGACACAATCAAAATTAACAATATAGTAAAAGATGACCTTGTGAGTAGACAGAGTATTACAACAAGAGATGCAAATTCTCTTGATGTAAAAGGCGATGCTACCTATCTGAAGATAGAAGGTAGCAAGGAAGGGCTCAAAAAAGCCGGAGTTATGGCAAAAGAATTGGGTTTCAAAAAACTTACCGATAAAAAAGCCAAAGAGGTTAACAAAAAAATAGAGGCTCAAGATGATTCTGCAGCCACCGGCATGGGCATGATTTTTGATTAAATATTCTACATATCCCAATAGCTGCCTAATGCAGATTTGAGATCAGCAACAACATCATCTACATTCTTTTTTTCTTCTGCACAATCTTTGAATTTGAGGGGCTGAGAAGTTAGTTGTCCTAATTGAGATACAAGGCATTTGCCTATCCACTCTAGGTTGTAACCGCCTTCTAAGCTACATACTATCTTAGGTTGTATTGCTTGATATCGATATATCATTTCTCCGAAAAAATTAGAAGTAATTTTCAGGCCACCGAGAGGGTCACAATGATGGGAATCAAAACCCGCTGAAATTAATATTATATCAGGTTTAAATTGGCGAGCAATTGGGAGAAAAATCTCATCAAAGAGTATTGAAACTGCTTTGTCGCCGTTGCCATAAGTGAGAGGGGCGTTTATTGTATATCCGAGTCCTTGGCCAGTTCCTATTTCCTGTGCATCTCCAGTTCCAGGATAATGTGGAGATAGGTGAAACGATTGATACAATATGTCTTTTCTATCGTAAAATATACTCTGAGTACCATTTCCATGGTGAACATCATGATCAAAGATGAGAATTTTTTTTCCAAGTTTTGAGATCTCATTTGCAGCTATGGCAACGTTATTAAAAAGACAGAAACCCATGGATCTATCGGCTGTTGCGTGGTGTCCGGGAGGTCTTACCAATGCAAAGGCATTATCTGCTTTTCCCTTGAGTACATCCTTGCTAACCTGAACTAGCCCTCCTGCTGCAAGTCTTGCTATATCGTAGGAGCATTCGCAAACATATGTATCCATGTCAAGCCAACCGCCTCCATCAAAACTTACTTCTTTTACTAGTTGAATCATTTCCTCTGAATGTACTGATTTCAGCATTTCTTCTGGTAAAATCTTTGGTTCAATGAATTTAAGATCTTTGTAAAAAGGTGCTTTTTTAATTTCTTTAATTATGGCTCGTAGTCGTTTTGAATTTTCAGGATGACTGGGATTGTCATGTCTGTTGTATTCCTCTGAGTAAACTATCTGAGTGGTCATATTCAAAACCAGCAAATGCAGTATAATAACTAGATATAAAACTATTCTAATAATTTAAGTATAATATAGTGTATTGAGGGTAATTAATTGAATTGGGGGCAAAAGGTTAATGGCTGATATGTTACTAGGCATTTCACCTGAGTTTTTATATTTCCATAAAAAACCTCCAAAAAAAGTATCGGATCTTCATAGACCGTATTTTTTGGCTTTTTGTCCCAAAGACAAAAATATAGAAGTTGCCAGAAAAGAACTTCTAAGAAAATGGGAAGCAAAAACATCGGAAGAAGACACCCTATACAAAATAGAAGAAATCGGTGAAATTGAAAACTATAGAAGTTTCTGGGATGTCCAGAGATCTAAGAGAGTGTTCAAGGTTTATACCAAAAAATCTTATTTTGTTCCAGATGTAAGCGATTATTTATTCTTCAACCATGGTTTCTATACAGCAGAGCACGATATACCTTATCACCAAAGAGCGCTGGTAGATTTAGCAGTAGATAAAAAGGCTTGGATTTTTGATACAAGTAGTGAAAAAAAGAAAATTAAGGTTTTAATTTACGACATAGAAATAACGCAATATGAAGAAGGGAGAAAAGATTTACCGATCGATATAATTGGTTATTCTAGCTTTGATATTCTGTTTGAATCGGATAAAAATTTAGAAAACGAAGAATTTTATTTTGACATCCTAGACTGCCCATCCAGTTGGGAGGATATGGAAGTTAAACAGCTTATTTCGCGTAATGTTGACGAAGAAATAGAAAACCTTCACACAATGTGTAAAATATTAGGGGACTATGACATTGTATCTGGGCACAATATCGTAGGTTTCGACAACTTCCATCTTTATGGAAGGATAAACTGGATTTTAAGAACTTATCACGATAAACTTTCTAACGAAGAAAGAAAAACCTTCCAAGATTTTATAGCAAAATATACTCGCCTAGACAAATCTTTCCATTTCGGTGTCGGTTCAGAAGTTGTACAATTTTATCCATCTAGTTTTGATACATATCTTGCAGCAAGAAAATTTTATTCTTTTTTAGATGAATTCAGTCTTAAGACACTAGCTCCTTTTTTAAATGTAATAGTTAAAGATCGTATTTTTTTGACTCCGTCCCAGATAAAAATAGATGCTAGAACGTTGAAATACAACAAACAGGACGTACAAGAACAGATAGGCGTAACGCTTAATCTGATCCAGCAGGCGTTGCCACTTGCGTTCACTACATGTATGCCGTTTGACATGCTGCTTCCGTCTGGAGCTGTAAACATTTGGGATCACATGGCTCTTATAAGAGGGGCTACCCAAAAGAAGATCATGCCACCCATCTGTCGAGTTAAATCTATTTCACAGACATTGCTGAGAGATTTTAGGGGATGCAATACGAGGGAAGAAATAATAAGATTAGCTAAGAAAAAAAGAGAGCAACTTTCTAAAGATTTTGTACGGGTTTTGAAATACGGGGAAGAAATGCCTGAGTGGGTTGAATACCCTTATGTTATTCATAATGAACATGCAGAGGATGCAGATGAATCGTTGAATTACCATATGCCTGGCGGCATGACCATAAAACCCGACAAGGAGGCACATTCTCATTTTATTCCTTGGTATCACGTGGTTGTCGCCGATGTTGGTGCAATGTATCCGACGATTCTCAAGGCAATGAATGTCGGTGCAGACACCGTACGTTTGGCTTCAAAAAATGAAAAACCTGACGATTGGATATGGCTGAAAAAACTTCCTGATGAATTTTTTAAACATAGAGACGTGAATTGGAGGAAAATTACAAAAGATGATTCATTTGCAGATAAAGGGTTCATGCTAGGCATAAAAATAGATGACAAGCCAGGGGTAGTAAATCTTGCTATGACTGGCATTATGAACGTAATCGCTAAGATAAAGAAAGAACTCAAGGATGCAAAAGAGAAGGGTGACAAATTAGAACTGCAACGACTGAAGATGATGTACCAGAGCATGAAGGGAGCACGTAATGCTGGAACCCATGGGATCATCAGCGCACCGACTGTATCTGGAAGACAGTTTAATTTGTGGGGTGCTGCAGCAATTACCACGAAAGGTCAGATGATTCTTTCAGACACATTGAAGTATCTTGAAAATAAAAATATCCGTGTTGTGTATGGTGATAGTGTTGATTCTGAAACGGATGTAATAACAAGAGAAAATAATCTTATCAAAATTACAAATATTAAAGATCTATTTGAAAAACATAATAGCTGCATCTATAAAAAAGAAAATCATGAGTATAAAAAACTTAAGAATATCGAATGTCTTTCAGTGAATAATAATGGTATTTGCGAATGGAAAAAAGCAAATTTTATTAAACGACATCCATATAAAAATAATATAGTCAACGTAAAAACCCAGAGAGGAATGATTTCTGTAACAAAAAACCATTCACTTTATACTATCTCTAAAAATATTAAAAAAATCTCTTGTAAACAATTAAATTGTAAAGATACCAATATTGTACATATTTCTAATTTTAATGAAAAAGGTAAAAAAATTATCATAAATGCTCTAAAGCCATTAGTAGAATTCAACAATGAATTAAATATTGTATTGAATATTCCTCTAGATAATTCTACAAAAAATCTTTTAAAATATCATCAACCTGGAAATAGTTATAAAAGAAAAGATACTTCATATAAAAAGTATGTTAGAATTAAAATAGTTAATGCTATTAATCTTTATAAGAAAGGAATCATTAAAAATAAATGTTTAAAAAATTGCTATATTTCTTCTTACAATGGAAAAGGAAAAATTCCTGTTATTTATAAATTAGACGAAGATTTTGGAAAAATATTAGGAGCATATGCTGCTGAAGGATCGATATATATCAGAAGAAGAAAAGGAGCTGCTAGCGAAGGAGCCCATATTTTTGTATGCGGCCACAATGTTGGAAACTTGAAGAAGCTAAAATCTAGTTTAATTAAAACATTTAATAAAAGTTATACTATAGCCAGTGCAGGTTTTGATAAAAATGGAGAGAATTTTAGAATTCAAGGTAATTCTTCAACAGCGTATCTTTTCAAATATGTAATTGATTGTGGGCAAGGATGCAAAGGAAAAAAAGTAAGTCCTTACATACTTTCTTCAACAAAAAATATTCAAAAAGCATTCATTGATGAATATGCTAAAGGGGACGGATATTATGAGACTAAAAATAGAATAAAACCTCTCTTAGGAATACAGACTAAATCTAAAAAACTTGTTGAGGGGCTTTCTATTCTCGGAATCAATGTAAAATATGGTTTTCCCTCAATAAGCTATAGAAAAGAAAAATCGGCATATCATTTAAGATTTGTACAATATAACCTCCACTCAATGGAATATAATGGCATTACAGGTCTTATACCGCAAAAAATAGAATATATTAAACCACATGATGGATATGTTTATGATATATCTGTAGAAAATAATAATAATTTTGTATGTGCAAATGGATTAATTCCTGCACATAATACTGATGGTATTTATCTTGGGTGTTCTCGTTCAGCTGGTAACCTCTCAAATTTCTCAAAAGCATTAGGTATTTCTCAAAGTCCAGATGAAAAATCTTGGCTCACTAAACCAGAGGTGGCAATTACTGCTATCGAAGAATGCAACAAAAAATGGCAGAATGACCTCAAGTATCCTGATTTTGAATTAGAGGCAGAGCAGCATGATGTCATGATCTTTGTCAAACATAAGAATTACCTCATTTTTGATGTAAAAGACGGGAAAATTGAGATGACAACAAAGGGTAACAACTTTAAAGGATCTGATAAAGCAAATATTGCACGTAAGGTGCTCGAAAAGATAATGATGGGTGTTTTAAAGGATAACCCTTGTTGGGATGACGAAGAAAAAGCAAGAAAGGCGATAAAAAACAGTATTATGAGTAAAACGAAAGACAGTCTTTTAAAACTAGATTTATCGCAGGTGAATATCGATGATTTGACATTGATTCAATCCGTTCAACCTTCTAAACGATATAAGACAATTCGAGATGGATCGACGTCTGTATTTGGTAAACGCTCTGCGGCATTGGAAAAACTTATTGACCAGCAAATAAAAACCCGTATAAAAATGAAGTTTGTTGTTACGAAAAGACCGCTTCCAGGTATTATGAATCCTTCAAAGAGTGGTGTTAAACCTATTGATTATATGTATCCGGTAGATCTTTTAAAAGACGTAAAAGAAATCGATCTTGAATGGTATAAAAAAATGATTGAAAATTATATCGAAGGAGCGTTTGGTCTTTCTGATATTTCGGCAACAGAGCAAAAGGGTCTCGATGCTTGGATGTAATTAGTTAAAATAATAAAAAAAGAAAAGGATTACTGTTGATCCTTTTCTGAGTTTAAATTCTGTCTTCAATGTATTTTTTTTGGAAATTATTCTTGGCTTTACTGTGTTGGTGGCGTTGGTATTACTGCCGCAGGAACTGATTTTTTTAGTAACATTGCTATCGAAGCTATTAGTGCGATGATTGCTGCTATTATCATCAGGTACCAAGCAAATCCCGGTCCACCGTATTGATTCCAGAATCCTACGTTGCCCATCGATTCAGAGTTAAAATATGTCATAAAATAGATAGGCGCTATTAAAGCCATTATAAATGCAATAATTCCAAAGATACCGCCTACCATTTTCATCGTTTTTGGATTCCCAAAATTGAAAGAAAATCCTAATATTCCTATTAAAGATAATATCACCATTACTAGGGCCCCTACAGTTAGATACATCGTAGTATCTATCGGTCCCTTGTCACCAACAACCTGACTATAAGAAACAGTTACTCCATTAACTTGTGCACTTGTTAGACCGACACTAGCTTCCATCTTTATTGCAGGTGAAATTTCCATACTTATATTATACCACGGTCCAAAGAATGCTACTAAGACAAACACCAGCGCCACAATCATGCCAATTAAGGCTATTATTCCTTTTTTCATAGTCTACTGAAAACATGTCATTAGTATAAAAAACTCTCGCAATTTTGAATTTAAGATGTCTTAATTCTTCCCGTTATTTAAAAACTCAACAGGAGAAAAATTCAAGAGAAAACTATTTATCCAAAAGAGGTATTAATACACTGGGGGACTAGAGAGTATATTGGGGAGGTATCTTTAAGTACCTGCTTTCCACTTAGAGGCACATTCCTCCTATCAATGCATCCCGTCCCCCACCTATCCATCACTTACTTTTTATTTGTCAAATATGGCTATTGTTTCCTTTTTGTCTTTAAATAAACTTAAAAATTGAAAAATAAAAAAAGGTTGTTTTTTCAACAAATAGGAGCAACTTGGTTTTTTTGTCGCCCGATATTTGTTGAAACAACAAATGATGTTAATTTTTTATCCGAATAATGCGCCGAGTCCTGCTGCTGCCTCTTCTTCAGAGACCTCTTCTTTCTTTTCTTTCTTTTTGCCTTCGGTTTTTTTGTCAGCAGACGCTTCTCCAGATGCTGCGGGTTGTGCTGATGCAGCGGCCACTGGAATTGCAGCTGTCTTGATGGCTTCATCGATGTTTACGCCTTCGAGCGATGCCACCAATGCTTTAATTCTTGATTCATCGGCCTTCACGCCAGCGGCAGTGAGAACTTTCTTTACATGTTCTTCTGTAACCTTTTGGCCTGCGGAATGAAGAAGCATTGCGCTGTATATATATTCCATTTCTTTTTCCTCCTGTTATGTTATCATTTTCTTTAAATCTTCATCTAATGCATCCTTTGCACTCGATGCCAAGGCTAGCATGCTTCCATGCGCCTTTGAAACTAAATTTTTAACTGTTTCTTTTGTGAGAATATTTCTTTCCATGGCAAGTATGAAAGCGTGGTTATGTGCCTTATGTAACAAAGGTTTAATCGTTAGTTTGTTAGTCCAAGCAGATTCCATTGCAAGGTTAAATGCATAGGTTGATGCTTGATGCATTCTTGCTTTGAATTCATCGATATTAATGTCCAGAACGTCTGATTTAAAGATACTTCCATTCTCATAAACCCCGTGAAGAGTCATGCCTATTTCTATTGGGTATATCTCAAGTCTCGTGAGCATTTGTGCAATATCTGCCGGGATCTTTTGTCCAGCATGAACTAACACTTTATCTGTTTTAATGACTACTTTTCCCTCTTGAATTGCAGCAGGTATACCTGCTTTTTGTAATTCTCCAACAATAGGTCCTGGTTTAAACGGCGTATCCCCGGCTTTTACCTCGATATCGTGTGCCGCGGTTTCTCCACCTCTTGCAGGTGCCATTGTTCTAGTGGCTTTAACATGCCAAAAAAGTTTAAACGGATTCATGTCTGTTGCAATAATTGCAGTTTGACCGGTCACCATATTTTTCAATTCATTGATGCCTTTGACTTTTTTTTCAGCTTCGTCAAGTGCCCTTAGAATTAGAGTATTTTTTGCCGAACGAATTACTGTTTCAGTCTCATTGAGATTCTTCCTCATCCTTTGCATCTGCGGAGATGGAATGCCACCGATTTCGACAATTCCAATTACCTTTTTATTTGTTAAAAGATGGGTAATCTCCTTTACTTGTCCGTGCTTCCAGTCTGAAACATGAGCTGTCATTACTATCCCCTAAATTACCCGTTCCGATGGCCCCATTGTGGTCTTAATATGTATAGAGCCTATGTTCATTCGTCCTTTTTCCAATTTTTGCTCAATTCGTTTAATAATTGCATCTATGTTATCAGCAATGTTTTCTTTGGACATTTCTTCATTACCCACAGTGGTATGAAAAGTCTTAGTCTTAGCTCGAATCTTTATAGTATTACGTAGATTTTTCACTAAACCAGAGATATCGGCATTTTGAGGCACTGGCCTGGGCATTTTCCCCCTTGGACCTAAAACAGTACCCAACGTTTTACCAATTGTTGGCATGAGGGGGGCTTCAGCTATAAAGAAATCGTGCGCTTCAGCTATCTTTTTAAACTTCTTTTTGTCTTTGGAAAGATCCCCAATCTCCTCTGGCTTAATTAACAAGTCAACATGAGTCTTTGATTTAACAGCAAGCTCACCACTTGCAAAAAGAGCGATTTTTGCCACGCTGCCTCTACCATGAGGCAGGATTATTTCTTCCTCTAGACGATTCTTAGGATTATTCAAATCTATGTTTTTCAGATTTACAACTAAATCTATGTTTTGTTTGAATTTTCTTTCAAGTTTCTTAGATTCATCTAAGATCTTGCTAACTACTTCTACAGTTTTTTTGTCTGTCATAGACATCATCGAGTGTTTTTATATGCCTTTTTCTCCATAAGAGTACGGAGAATGTAGTCTTCGGGAATGACAACCCCATTTATAAAAGTTTGGTATACCCAATCAATCGTTTATCCGGTCTATAATTAAATCA
>Ga0315289_10006209_pt1 | contig 17586 bp, 18 predicted proteins | sample YL17G11_40_MG_FD_203452 | JGI IMG/M metagenome (GOLD analysis project Ga0315289, IMG submission 203452) | Sediment microbial communities from Yellowstone Lake, YNP, Wyoming, USA - YL17G11_40 | ecosystem: Environmental > Aquatic > Freshwater > Lake > Sediment | place: USA: Wyoming | collected... | reverse complement strand
AGAAGATAAGCCGGCAAGCGTTCTACGCTGTACTCAGGTGCGCGAGCCCTCGGGAACCGTGGATCGCTGCCATGCTCACCTGAATTTTATTTCTGGCGGCCGCAGATGTCATTATGATCTAGCTCAACATGAGTATCTTGTTTTGCGCTCAATTCGCCCGGCCATCTGGCGGAGCATTGCCGAATTTTCTTATTGTATGATTTATTTTTTAGCTTTCGTATGCCTCGTCGTGGTGGGCGATGTCCAGGAACTTCAATAAACGCTAATTTTCGTCAATTTCATAGATGAGGACGAGCGAACCAATGTGGACTCGCCTCTTCCCTTTGAGAATGTTTCCCAGCGGCTTCCCTAATTGTGGATTCTCTGATAGCTGCAATATCTTGTTGACAACGGATCTATAGTGCCGATTATCTTTGCTTTGCAGCTTACGCAGGTTTTTACTAAGCCTATTGCTGAGTTCGATGTCGTAAGGCTCAATCATCAGCCTCCGCCCATTGGGAATTCTCGCTTGAACTCTTCCTGGGTATATCTCTTGCTCTTGCTCTCTCTGATCTCTTTGTCCGCCCTCCTTACGCTATTTATAAAATCCTGCCGCAATGTATCCTCCGGTGGATAAGTTTGCTCTTCAAGGGCATCTATAATGCTTCTAACCAATTTATACCTCAGGCTTTCTTCCAGCACAGGAGCAAGCTTCTCAATAAGCTTCCTCTCCTCTTCGCTTATTTCCATCATGATCTCTTGGCCCTTGACAATCTTTTCTGTTTCTTGAGGTTTGTTTCTTGAGGTTAATAACATCATCTCATCCTGCATAACTCTTCCCGAAAACCAAATGGTAGAAAAGAGTAAACCGGCTGCAGTGTAATGTTATTGTAGTTTGAATCTAGATTCCGGCCTGCCTTTGCCAAGCCAACGCTATCTCAAATGGCATCGGTCTCGGCGGCCATAGCGGCCGGGAAACTCCTGAACCATCCCGAACTAGAGAAGATAAGCCGGCCTTGCGTTTCACGCTGTACTCAGTTGCGCGAGCCCTCGGGAAACGTGGATCGCTGCCATGCTCACCTGAATTTTATATTTGGCGGCAACTAAAGCCATCATGAGCAAGGTTAGCATGGTGATTGTTTTTGAATCCAGTGCGCCAGACCTCATTATGGTGCGCAAAGGAATCAATCGCACCTATTCTCAATACAACGCCAGAGGACAGCCAGACCTGGGATGATGCAGAAAACAAACCAGCATAGCCCTTTAAGTGATGCAAGCCGGCCAAGAGCGCCCTCGGAAATTGGAATTTAACCTAAAAAATATAAAAAATTCTATTCCATCTCGTCGAACTCGTACTCCTCCCACTGCCGCTCTCCCAGCAGTATCTCAAACTCCGGAGGAGTCAGCAGGGGGATGCTGTACCTGTCGGCATCGTCCAGGGCGATCCTGGGGCAGGCCGTGCAGACTGCGGCTTCAACGCCCAGATCCAGCAGCCGGTCGGGCTCGATGACATCCATGTAAACCAGAACCATCTCCAGCCCTCGGGCCTCGCCTGCCTCTGCTAGGCGCCTGGCCAGCTCCATCCTTCTCTGGCCGGGCTTCTTGGAGACCAGCACTGCAAACCTCCTGGATTCCCTGGCTCTGGCAATCTTTGCAAAGCGGCGCCGCAGCATGGGCTGGGGATCGATCTCCGATACGGCGCCAGTGACTGGATCGGCGGCCACCACCCGTCTGCCCGTGGCCAGAGCCAGGCCCAGAGGATGGAAGCTTCCCGTGCCGATGAATAGGTGCTCCTCGACGTTCAGGGACACTGCAGAGCTGTAGCAGCAGCCCAGCACCTGTCCCGGATACTTGAGTCGCCCCTCCGGACTTCCCAAGAGCCCTTCAATTCCCTGCTCTGCCAATGCAGCCAGCGCATCGGGGAGGTTATGAAGGTGCTGAACGGTTGTCGAGACTCCCACCCGCCGGGACGCAAGCATTGGAACCGCCCTCTTGACCGCCTCCCTCAGGTCGACAGGCATCCTGGCCTCCAGAAAGAAGACCTTGTCCCGGGCCTCACCCAGCTCGGCATGACCCAGTTGGATGAGCAGGTCCACCTCCAGGGCGAGCTCCTGGTCCACGTCGCAGGCCCCGTAGCAGGGATCTCCTGAGACGGTGACTGTAGCCCCCGTCTCTTTGCGAATAGTCTCCGCCAGGCCGGGAAGGAGCCGCTTTAGTCCCTCCGGGGCCTGCAGCCCCACGCGCCCCGCACCGCTCCTGCGGATCAGCTCCAGGGCTTTGCCGATCTCCAGCTGGTAGCTAGAACCATCTGTCGAGAGTGCTCTGGCCACTCCTGTAGACCTCCTCCAGCCGCCGGGCGGTCTTCTCCACCCTCTCCGGATCGAAGTCCCTCTCCCCGGCCAGGAAAGATACAATCTCCTCTATCCGCGGCTTGCTCATCTTGATCTCATACTCGTCTGTGGCCGGAGGATGGAGGAAGAACTCTCTGATCTCCTTGAACTCCTCGATGCTCTCCTCCTGCCGGGACAGGACCGACTCCAGATCTCCATGCTCCCTGATCAGCTTGTAGGCAGTCTTGGGACCCACTCTGAAAAGGCCGGCATTGTAGTCGGTGCCGCACAGTATGGCGATCTCCACCAGCTGCCTTCGGCTGATTCCAAGACGCTCCAGCTCCTCCTCGAGAATGATGACCTCGGGCTCTACATCCACGTAGATGTTCTTCTTGGGCAGCTTTCTTCGGCCGGTGATGGCCAGGTTCCTGGCTACCCTGGGAGCTCCGAAGAGGAGGGAGTCGTAGTCCTGGCTGGCCACGATGTAGACATCCCCCTTGCGGGCCATGTAAGCCGCCTGGGCTTCCCCCTCTGAGGGCGCCTGCACCACGGGCAATCCCATGGCCTCTATCAGCCGCTGAGAGTCCCCCAGGATCTCGGCATTCAGCCGTGAGGCCGCCTGAGCGTACTGCAGTCCCTCCAGGCCTTCGGATCGAGCGGCCTCCCAGGCCACGGCGGCCTTCTCTCGGACGGTTGTCCTCTCCTGCAGTGTTCGGACCTTGAAGGAGGGCGGCTCGCCGTCGAAGACAAAGGCCGCCTTCAGCCCCTGCTCCATGAGGCTGGTCGTTCTATACAGAAGCCCGGAGAGATGTGAGGTCACCCGGCCGGAGCTATCCATGAGCGGCGTGCCGTCCCTCTGCCTGATGATGCTCAGAAACTGGTAAAGGGTGTTGTAGGTATCTACAGCCACCCACCGTCCTGAGAGGTCCTTTATCTCTATCTTCTTCTTGTAGAGCAGGTCTCCTAGTTCAACGCCCATCGCTTGAGAGAGAGGGGTTTTTCAAAGGATAAACCTTTGCAGGTGCGGGGAAGCCCTGGGCAACCTTCTCGTTTGGGTAACTCGATGACAGCAGATTTGCGTTTTCGGATCAAACATATTAAATAAATATTAGAGATCTTCTTTGACCCGATTATATAATTGAGCATTGGAATAATCATCTTGATGCCGGACCGCCGATAAATCGTTCAATACGCTCGACTCCTTGAGGCATAGGCAATAGTCCAGGCCGAGTGCACCAAGACTGCTGGATTTTTTCGTTCCATGGCAACTACGTAGCGCTTTGCTCTGTAACATATGGGGCAGAGCAGACCTGATGGAACATTGAGCCACAAATCAGGATGCATCTTTGCTCAGTGCCTCCATGACCTCTGCAGCCGTCCGGACATCCCCGAAGAAGAGCCTTGTGTTCGTGAGAGTGCTCTTTAGCAGAGTCTCGTCAGAGGCGGCGACACCGTCCGAGACCAGCACTACCTCATAGTCCAGCTGCATGGCATCCCTCACCGTAGATTCAACGCATACGTTCGCTGCGACCCCGGCGAGGACTAGCTGCGTCCTCTGGAGAGTTTCAAGCCTCTCCCGAAGCTGTGGTGGATTTGATAGAAACGCACTGTAGCGGTTCTTGAATACTACATAATCTACCGCAGGATCATAGTGCATTGAAGGGAAGATCTCTGTGCCGCTGCTCCTGTTGCTCACGCTCCTCACATCCTTTGTGTCATGGAAGGCCGGATATAAACCGGCATCCGTGCCGACCTGATCGGCTGTAATGTTGATGTTATGCCGCACCCAGATCACTGGGACTCCTATTCTGCGGAAGAAGTCCGCGAGCATGTTGATCTTTGTGACGACCTGGTCAATATGAGGCAGAGCTTCCCCTTTCGCAGGGGCACAAGAGAAATTCTGCATGTCGACGATCACGAAGCAGGCCTTGGAGGTGTTTAAGACGAAGAGATTCTCGGGCCGAGTCCAATGCCGCCCAGATGCCAGCACACGCAACACGGCGAATGCTGCAGGAATAAGAGCTGATTTTATTTCAATATCCCTCCCCGTGTTGGTATTTCTGGCGTATCTGAAGATAAACTTTCTGCGGCTTGCTAGCCGGGATGGACATTATGAGGTCTCATTCAGTGCACGTATCATCATATTCTGAACCCAAATCTCTTGACTACGATGAAATATGGCAGCAAGAGTATCAGTCAACATGCCCATGGTGTCGGAATTCATCTCCCAGGCTACCCGAGCCCATCCCTTTGGGGCAGGTAGCTGGCTTAAATACAAGTTTCATGTAGACCTGGATGTGGAGAGTAATATTCATGATTGAGATCACCGAGGCAGCTGCCAATATTCTCAAGCGCAGCCAGGTGGAGGGCAAAGTAATCAGGATGTTTTTGGCCGCACTGGATGCCACGGGAGCCAACTACGGCCTGGCCCTGGGCAGCCCGGAGAAGGACGACGTCGTCTTCGAGGACAGAGGAGTCAGGATCCACGTCGATCGGGAGGATGCCGAGATTCTCCGCGAGACCGTAATCGATTACGTGAATGACGAACACGGAACGGGCTTCATCATCCGCGGTCCGGAGGACGAGCTCTCAGCCTGCGGTTCCTGTGACCATACCGATACCTGTGATCATGAGAACGACGGCAGCTGCGACCATGACCATGATCACGATTGCGGTTGCGGTTGCAGCTAGCTGCTTTCCTGCAAATTGAGGCCGCATCCGCCTAGGGACAGTAGACTTTTTTTAACCCTGGCCATATTGGCTATATGTAATGCACAATAATTAACTAGTAATAGTAGCAATAGCCTATGGCTGTAATGTTTGAGGGGATGGTATATGGCGGTTACCTTCGATCCGCATATCAGGCTGGAGCATTTGGAAAGCTACGTGAAGAACCTTCCTTTAAAGCTTCCCTTCCCGGAGGCCAGGATACAGCTTCTGAGGTGCCGGCTGGTGGGATACAGCCTGGCCGCCGAGCTCCTGGCGGAGGGATACAGCAAGGAGCATATCGACAGGATCATGGCCTCAGCCTATCAGAACCTGCGAGAGAAGACCGGCCGAGAGGCGGTAGATCCCTATCTGGACCCATGTGCTTCTCAGTACGCCCTCCTGGACGAGCTCAGGTCTTATACTCTCGGAAGCATAAAGGAGCCCTTTATGATCTTCCTGAGGGCGGAGTTCAAGAAGGTCTTCGTCCCTACCTGCCGTCTTCTGACAGAGCTCTGCAAGTCGGGGAAGAAGTACTCCTGGGAGGAGGTCAAGTCCCAGCTTCAGGAGATCATGGAGGCGCTCGAAGTGCCTGTGGACTGGGAGGAATGCGAAGCTCATCTCCAGCGCTACATGGAAAAGGTCGGGCCTCTTCTGGTCAGCTGATTGTAGATGTGGTAGGAAAAGATAGTAGGAAAAGACGAGCAGAAAACTGGAAGCCTAGACGGGCAAGAGAAGCAAAAAAAAGAGAGAAATCCCGCTCACTTTTTGAGCGGAATTGCCTCTACTGCGGCGGGGTTGGCCAGTGCGGATAGGTCGCCCGTGGGGTTGCCCAGTGCCTTGGCCTTGATGACGCGGCGCATTATCTTTCCAGACCTGGTCTTGGGCACATCCTTGACGAAGTAGACCTTCTCCGGATATACTACCGGCCCCAGGACGGTGCGCACGTGCTTGGAGAGCTCCTTCTCGAGAGTCTCGCTCTCCTCGTTTCCCGTCCTGAGGATGACAAAGGCCACGATGACCTCGCCCTTGACCTCATCCGGCTTGCCGATGACTGCAGCCTCGGCTACCTTGGGATGGCTGACCAGCGCGGATTCGACCTCAGCGTTGGAGATTCTGTGGCCAGCTACCTTCAGCACGTCGTCGATTCTGCCCTGGATGAAGAAGTATCCATCCTTGTCCTTGGTAGCCTTGTCGCCTGCCAGGTATGTGCCGGGCCTGATCTCCCAGTAGGTAGACCAGTACTCCTTCTTGTACCTCTCGGGATCTTTGTAGAAGGCCCTGAGCATGGACGGCCAGGGAGTGTTGCTGACAATGTTTCCGCCTGTACCCGGCGCCACAGGATTGGCATCCTCATCGATGATGTCGATGTTGAATCCGGGCAGCGGGAAGGTGGCGGAGCCGGGCTTCAGCGGCGTAATAGGCAGAGGCGATACCAGGAAGGTGCCTGTTTCAGTCTGCCACCATGTATCCATGATCTGGCATCTGTCTCCTCCGAAGTTCTTTCTATACCAGATCCAGGCCTCGGGGTTGATGGGCTCGCCTACAGAGCCGAGCAGCCTCAGGCTGGAGATGTTGTAGTCCTTGGCCCACTTCTCGCCGGCCTTCATGAACATCCTGATGGCTGTCGGCGCGGTGTAGAAGACAGATACCTTATTGTCCTGAATGATCTTGAACCATCGACCGAAGTCCGGGAAGTCGGGAGCGCCTTCGTACATGATGCTCGTGGCGCCCAGGACGAGAGGTCCGTAAACGATGTAGCTGTGGCCGGTGATCCATCCGATATCGGCTGTGCACCACCAGACATCATTCTCCTTGAGGTCGAAGACCCAATGCAGAGTCTGAGCCGGTCCAACGCAGTATCCGCCGTGGACGTGCTCAATGCCCTTGGGCTTGCCTGTGGTTCCCGAGGTATATAGAATAAACAGCCTGTCCTCAGCATCCATCTTCTCCGTCTCGCACTCCTCAGATTTTCCGGCCACCAAATCGTGCCAGTAGATATCTTTGCCCTGCTTCATGGGGATATCAATGCCGGTTCTCTTGACCACGATCACCTTCTGGACCGATGGGGTGTTGGTGGTAGCCTCATCCACGTTGGGCTTGAGGGGAATGGGCTTGCCGCGTCGGTACAACCCATCAGTGGTCACCACTACCTTTGCCTCGGCGTCCAGTATTCGGCTGTTCAGGCCGCCGGCCGAGAATCCGGAGAAGACTATGGAGTGAATGGCTCCGATCTTGGCAGAGGCCAGCATGGCTATGGGCAGCTGGGGAACCATGGGCATGTACAGAGTTATTCTGTCTCCCTTCTTCACGCCCAGGCTCTTCAGCCCATTGGCGAACTTATTGACCTCCTTATAGAGATCTCCATAGGTGATCTTCTGGGTGGGCTGATCGGTGGGCTCAGGCACGAAGATGTAAGCCACCTCGTCCTTCCTGGCGCCCTTGGCATGCCTGTCAACTGAGTTGTAGGTCACATTACCTCAGAACACCACCCTGGCTGGCCGATGTCACTGACCTGCTGTACCTCTCCAGAACTCCTATCTTTGCCTTGGGCTCCGGCGGAATCCAATTTGCCTTCCTCTTTGCTAGCTCGGCATCATCAACTAAGAGATCCGCTCTCCTCGACGGAATATCTATTAGAATAATATCTCCATTCTTAACTAGTGCGATGGGACCGCCTACCGCCGCCTCGGGAGAAACGTGTCCGATGCACGGACCGCGCGTGCCTCCGCTGAACCTTCCATCGGTTACAAGAGCCACAGACTCGCTGAGACCCACCCCTGCTATTACAGAGGTCGGTGCCAGCATCTCTCTCATGCCTGGACCGCCCTTCGGTCCCTCATATCTGATCACCACTACATCTCCTGCCTCGACCTCGCCGTTTACTATTCCCGCCATAGCCTCCTCTTCAGAGTCGAAGACCACCGCAGGCCCTTTGTGAAGGAGCATAGACCTGGATACGGCAATCTGCTTGACAACCGATCCCTCTGGAGCTAGGCTTCCGTACAATATGGCGATGCCGCCTTCTGTATGCACAGGGGACTCCAAGGTCGCTATAACCTCATCATAGGCTTTGGGATTGATGGGATGAAATTCTGCGATCTCTTCTCCCATGGTTCTTCCGGTGACAGTCATGGCATCGAGGTTCAACTTGGACTTCAGTCGGTTCATCACCCCAGGAATGCCTCCCGCACGCTCTAAGTCGATCAAGTGATAGGGACCACTAGGCCGCAGGCTGACCAGATGGGGAGTCTCCCGGCTGATCTTGTCGAAGACATCCAGCTCCAGGTCTATCTCGAACTCTGCTGCGATGGCGGGCAGATGAAGGACCGTATTTGTAGAGCCCCCAATGGCCATGTCCACGCGGACGGCGTTCGCCATGGACTTTGCGCTGACTATCTTCCTGGCGGTCAAACCCTTCTGCACCAGCTCCACGATCTTCATGCCGGTCCTCTTGGCAATGCGCATCTTGCGGGCATCCACAGCGTGGATCGTGGCACACCCCGGCAGGCTCAGGCCCAGGGCCTCGGTCATGCACGCCATGGTATTGGCTGTGAAGAGCCCGGCACAGGAGCCTGCTCCGGGGCAGGCCGTCTCCTCCAGAGTAGCCAAGACGTCGCCGCCCTTCTGCCAGCCCTCGAAGACGTCGATTAGATCCAGCTCTCTGTCGCAGCCATATCCTGGAAGCATCGGCCCTCCCGTAACTACAATGGAGGGCAGATCGAGCCGTCCTGCGGCCATGATGTGGCCGGGAACTATCTTGTCGCATGTTGGTATGAGCACCAGGCCGTCGAGCTGGTGGGCCTCTGCCATGATCTCAATGGAGTCCTCGATGAGCTCGCGGCTGGGCAAGGAGAACTTCATGCCGGTGTGGCCCATGGCGATCCCATCGCAAATGCCGATGGTGCTGAACTCGAAAGGAACGCCGCCGGCCATCCTGACGCCTGCCTTGACCGCCTCGCCAACCTTATCCAGATGAATATGTCCGGGGATGAAGTCATTCGAAGAGTTGGCGATTCCTATAAATGGACGGCCCATCTCCTCATCTGTTATGCCCGTAGCCTTGAAGAGAGCCCGATGAGGAGCTCGCTCCTTACCTGCTTTTGTCACATCGCTTCGCACGGTAGAACCTCCTTTTTTGCATATCTTTCTCGTTCAAGTTTACATTATTATAATTCAAAGCAATACATGCGCAGTTTGCCACGTAGGGACTATTATCGGCCCGGAGCTGGTTCAGTATCTCGTCTCTCGTGGGATGGTCCATCTTTCCCAGCGCCAGGGCCACCTCCCCTCTCACCATAAAAGATGGATGACGCATCATGATTTGAAGCTGCTCTATAGCTGCAGGTCCGCCGATCTTTGCTGCAGCAGCAACTGCCTCCCAGACCAAATATGGATCATCCTCGGCCATGATAGCTTTGAGTGTGTTCAAGGCACGGGAATCCCGCAGCTCACCAAGAATATAGATCATCTCCCTGCGCTTCTCCCGTCTGCCATGGTGCAAGGCCGATTCCAGGACCTTGTCGAAATAAGTATCTGCATCTTTATTGCAGGGAACCATGCTGCTCACCGGAGATATCTGAAATGATGCTCAAGGCCAGGTAGCACAGTTCCAGCGTAGATATGCCGCCAAATTGCGATCTTCTAAAACCGCCATTGTAGTTCTGAAGAGAGTCTATGAAGGATACTATCCCCAAAGGATCTGGAATCTTGAGATACTGTGCAATCCTGTGACCTGCAAAGGTGCTCTCAAGGGTCTCGGGGTAGGCTGTGGGATGTGCCACATATCCCTTTCTTGTAGTGCAGTGCTTTAAGGAGTCTGAGATCTGTTCCATGTGCGAAGACGATAGCTTGATGGGATAGCCCCTATTCTCCAATGCCCTAAGGATCTCCAAAGCTATGTAAATGCTCATGATATCTTGGCGGTAGCTTGTATCGAGAAAAGCGAGGGTCGAGTTGACTAACCGGTTACTTATATTGTCTGCGTTCAGCTCTATTCTCTTGAGAACTGCGCTCAAGGACGATGAAAATATGCTCGAACCATACATCCCATATAATTCATATTTGAAATAGCGAATGAGCGGTGTAGTTGGAATTTCGCAGGGTCTTTGCTGCTTATCACCTCGGTAGCGCCACCATAGCTTTCCATCCCGATAGCTTGCCTCCGCTCCAGCCAATCTCAAGCACTTCAGAGCATAGTAAGCGCCATTAAAATCGAACTTGTGGTACTCGGACAGGAAATGAATTATCTCGTCATACGGGGGATCTGCCTTTAGCATGTTGAGGCATGCGGAGGCGAAAAATGTGTCTCGGATGGTTGGCGGGAGTCCTCTTACAAAGGAGTAGCCGCTTATGCTATCCTCTTTAATCCGCCTTTCATCGATATACCGGATAAGAGCCTTTATGTCTGGCATGATGCTCCTCCCAACAGGAGTCATCAGCCATGAGGCGGTTTAGGGTGGACTCCATCACCAGCCTCATCGAGTAGGTTGCTTTCAAATTAAAGTATTCCGGTGAGAATCGGCAGTCTCTCAGACAAAACAGAAATCGTTTAGGATAATGCGACATGGCCCTCAAAATCTTTTTCTGCCGGGACATGCGTTTCCTTTCAATCCGTCTTCCTGAGAAGCTCAGCTACATCTTCCATAGAATTTTTCTCGCGCAAAGCCGTCAACTTTGGCGGCGACTCCTGAAATAGCTCCAGGGCATTGAAGAACCTATCCAGGACGTCTCCTCTGTACGTGGGAACCAGGAATATATGAGTATGAGGTATCCTCCTGCCACGGGCATACATGCAGACAAAATCGGGACTTAGGGCCTTCATCATCTTCTCTGCCACGACCTTCGCGGCGCTGAAGAGGCTGGCATTCTCCACTATGGTAAGCTCATGCCACCAGGGTACATGCCTCTTGGGGATGACAAGACAATGCCCTTTCGAGAAGGGGTTTATATCGAGTATAGCTAAGAAGAGCTCGTTCTCATAGATCTTGTAGCAAGGTGCCTTCTCAAGAGCAATATCACAGAAAATACAGCCTTTCCCAGTGCCTTCGACCATAATGCCCCTCCTAGACCTGCTCAATACATTATCAATGATTAATGCTTCGCCCCGATGGCATAACAGAAACTCTTATTACTCAAAGTATACCACTTCAGCCCGTGTCTTGGGTGATGGGGTCCGCCTGGGCGAGATGCTCAAACTGCCGCTAAATGAGGCTGATGACACCTACGGATAAGAGCGATAGCAGAAGGTAGGTGCAGGCAAGTATGAATTCGGATGACCAGGTGCTTAAGGCTGTACAAGAGAAGAGCATTGAAACCATCAGGTTACAATTCACGGACGTCCAGGGCATAGTAAAAAATGTTGCTGTCCCCGTCAATCGACTAGGAAAAGCGCTAAAGAGCGGCATAGCCTTTGATGGTTCATCGATCGAGGGCTTTGCGCGAATTCAAGAATCGGACATGATTTTGAGGCCGGATGTATCCACCTTTGCCATCCTGCCTTGGAGATCTCAGGATGGAGCCAATGAAGCGAGGTTCATATGCGATGTTCATCACCCCAATGGGAAGCCCTTCGAGGGAGACCCTAGATTTGTCCTGAAACGGCAGCTTGTGCTGGCTAAGGATATTGGATACACCATGAATGTCGGTCCAGAGCTGGAGTTCTTTCTATTTAAAAAGCAGGACGGAGGCTCCGCGACCATGCCGCACGATTTCGGAGGCTACTTTGACCTGGGCCCTGTGGATCTGGCCGAGGACGTCAGAAGAGAGATAATCAGGGCCTTGACCGAGATGGGCTTCACCATCGAGGCATCCCATCACGAAGTGGCGCGTGGCCAGCATGAGATCGACTTTGTCTATGACGACGCTCTCAAGAATGCAGATAAGGTAGTGACATTCAAATACGTGACCAAGACCATTGCCATGCGAGAAGGTTTGCGTGCCACCTTCATGCCCAAGCCCATCTACGGCACAGCGGGAACTGGTATGCATATCAATATCTCCCTTTTCCAGGGTGAAGAGAATGCTTTCTTCGATCCACAGGGGCCCATGAACATTAGCGACCTGGCCAGGTTCTTTGTTGGCGGCTTGATCGAGCACGCCAACGCCATAACCGCCGTGGCCAATCCCCTCATCAACTCCTACAAGCGCCTGGTATCGGGTTTTGAGGCTCCCGTTTATATGAGCTGGTCCGGGCCGAATAGATCCTCGCTCATAAGAGTACCAGCAGCACACGGTCTCTCCACCCGCCTGGAGTTTCGCTCTCCAGATCCCACCTGTAACCCTTACTTAGCATTTGCCGCCATTCTGGCCGCTGGACTGGACGGCATACGCAGAAGCATCGACCCAGGAGAACCTATAGACCTCAATGTCTACGATCTCTCCGATGCTGAACGGAAATCGTTGGCGATTAAGACCTTGCCCGCCAACCTGAAGGAGGCATTGGACTTCCTAGAGGAAGATGAAGTGATACGTGAAGCCCTAGGTGAGCACGTCTTTGAAAATATCATGCGGCTGGGCGTGATGGAATGGGAAGCGTACAATACCTTTGTCCATCCCTGGGAGATTGAAAGGTACATAAACGCTTTCTGAGAGTACCTTTCAACCAATTTTTGAGTCCAATCAATACTGCTGCGCCTATCAGGACTCCACAGGACTGCCATGGAATGGAAATACTTATAACCTAAGCTGCGCATTACCAAATCAATATTCCGGCGATGGAGTCCGCCTAGGCATAGAGGGCCTGAATTGCCTCTGAGGCTGATGACACCTGCTAAACACAGTAGGAGTGGAGTAGGTGCCAGTCAATCTTTATAGGACTGCTCCGGTAGCAGTAGTCGCGGCGGTAATCGGAATTTTTGCCATAAATTTGCGCATTTCTTCTTCGATCCTTGAAGCTGAGACTCAGAATGACTTCTTAGCAGCATATGTAAGACGTTGCTGTAATTTTGATCTTGCTTGTTTGGCTAGGGATAATTTGCATAGTGATTCAAAATATGCCAAGACTAAGAGGTGAAATAAATGCAATATTATGAAAAAGGCTGGAATGATCCAATATCGATCAAGAAATGTGATATATTCGATCTGGAAAGTGAGAACGAAAGACTTCAGAAGGAGGCGGCGTCATATACACGACCGATCAAGAGAAATAACAAAATCATAAATGAGGTGGACCCAAAATATGAAAGCAGAGTAATAGAAATTGCTGATAAGATAACTGCAAACAAAATGCGAGTCACGAAAATACAGATCTTCCTTGATGAAATCGATAAAATGTTCAAGACATTTCCCGACAGTCTAGGAACATGGGAGAATCTTATAGACCAAAAGCAATATCTCGAGAAAAAACCCGAAATCCTGAACATTTCGTGTGCTTCATTGACAGGAGCGAGGAGAAAATGGCAAACCATGCGGCGGAACGTAAGCGGCAGCAAGCCGAAATCCTTGCTCAGCTCGCGGTTGTCGATGAGTGCATCAAGAAAATTAGACCTTTGCCTTTCGAGTCTACCTCTAATTGACTAAGAAATATTGATCATATTGCTGTATCTCATCCCTTTGAGGTAGTAATGGAGTCAGAAATGGATCTTTCATCATATTGGTGTCCGAGGAAGGAATGTGAAGGTTATGGCAAACAATGGGGTATGATAATTTGGCACCTCTTATCGAGATTAGCAATCTGACAGTTCGATTTGGTAATGTCGAAGCCCTGCTCAATATAAATCTAGTCATTGAGGAAGGTGAATCGGTAGGCATCTTGGGCAGGAGCGGTTCGGGCAAGAGCGTTCTCATGCACGTGCTCCGCGGGGTGGAGACATTTCCGGGCATCAGTGGAAGCGTGATTTACCACGTTGCCAGATGCAAGAAATGTAGACACGTGGAGCCACCCAGTCATGCGGGGAGAGAGTGCAGATGCGGCGAAGATCTAAAGCCTTTTAAAGCAGATTTTGTTGCTCTGGACATGAACGACCCTCTGAGGCGTGACATTGTGAGACGGATCGCCATCATGCTGCAGAGAACCTTTGCCTTGTATGGCGACGAACGAGTGATAGTGAACGTTATGAGAGCCGTTGAGGAGACGGGAGACACCATGAGCGTTCACCGCGCGGCTGACCTTCTGGATGAGGTCAACCTGTCGCACAGACTCATGCACGTGGCTCGTGAGCTTTCGGGCGGAGAAAAACAACGCGTAGTGCTCGCCCGTCAGCTCGCCAAGTCTCCCATGATCCTACTCGCTGATGAGCCTACGGGCACCCTGGATCCGGCCACGGCAAGGGTAGTTCACGAGACCATCAAGCGTGCCGCCCAGGACTTCAATATGACCCTGATCATCACCAGTCACTGGGAAGATGTGATGGTCGAGCTGGCTGACAGGGCGATCCTGTTGGACCAGGGAGTGATAAAGGTAGAGGGACCTCCAAGAGATGTGGCAGCCCAATTCCTGGCTATGGCAGGGGAGCTTAGCAGGAGAGAGGATGTTAATGTGGGAAAGCCGATAATCAAGGCCCAGAACCTGTCCAAGAGGTACATCAGCATCGACCGTGGAGTGGTCAAGGCTGTGGACAATGTGAGCTTGGAGATCAAGGAGGCTGAGATCTTCGGGATAGTGGGAATCTCGGGAGGCGGCAAGACGACGCTCTCCAAGATTATCAGCGGCATCGTCGCGCCCACCAGCGGCAGCATCTCGGTCCGGGTGGGCGACGAATGGGTGGACCTTACGGTCCTAGGGTACGATGGCAGGGGGCGTGCCACTAGGTACATAGGCGTCCTCCACCAAGAGTACACTCTTTATCCGTCAAGAAGCGTCGTCGAGAACCTGACCGAGGCCATTGGCCTCTCGCTACCCTTCGAGCTGGCAGAGAGGAAGGCCATTCACACTCTAGAGACGGTCGGGTTCACAGAGGAGCAGGCCGAGGCAGTGCTCGCCAAGATGCCAGACGAGTTGAGCGAAGGCGAGCGCCACAGGATCGCCATGGCTCAAGTGTTGATAAAAGAGCCGAGCATCATCATCCTGGACGAGCCTACGGGCACCATGGACGCTATAACTAAGATAGAGGTAACGAAGTCCATTCTCAACGCTCGAGAAGAGCTGGGTGAGACTTTTGTAATCGTAAGCCATGACATGGATTTCGTGAAGAACGTCTGCGACCGGGCCATTCTCATGCGCAATGGAGGGGCGGTCTTCACCGGCCGCCCTAATGAAGCAATGGCCAAGATCACGGAAGAAGAAGAGAAGGAGATGCTGGGGAGTTAATTTGAAGATCTTTGTCGAAGGAGAAGTGATCGAGCTTCTGTCTGGAGCCTTCCTGGGCAATGCACTTAGAAAACCTGATGCATATCCAACGAAAGGCGCCATCATGGGATGATCGAGAGGCGGGAGAGAAAACGCGCGCCGACCAATTACTGCTTGCTGAAGACTACAAGAGGCCGCATTCCGATAGAACTTCCGGATATAGAAGCTGCAGAAGATCTGGTGCAAGAGCCTAAAGATAATTTGCCATGAATACGACTGAAAATAAAGTGAATGTCCTAACAATAAGGAGCACCCCTGAAAAGGCACGCTGGCTCAATCGCAACATCCTTGGAATGGCGTTGTCTAGCTTCTTGAGCGATGCAGGGCACGAGATGGCTACAGCTATCCTGCCGCTCTTTCTGATCTCTATAGGTGCACCTGCTTCTGCGCTGGGTATTATCGAGGGGGTATCTGATGCCACCTCCTCTTTTGTGAAACTTGGTGCAGGCTGGTTCAGCGATCGTATCGGCAGGCGGAAACCTATTGCAGTTACAGGGTATTTCTTAACCGGCCTGACAACCGGTCTTTTCGCCTTCGCCAACACCTGGCCACAGGTGCTCTTGATTCGTTCTGCAGGCTGGCTTGGTCGTGGCATAAGAGGACCAGTGCGAGACGCCATGCTTGCGGACTCGGTCTCGCCAGAGGCACGGGGGCGAGCTTTTGGATTTCATCGAATGGGTGACACGCTGGGCGCTGTGCTCGGTCCGGCCTTGGCATTGATCCTGCTGACTATGCTTGCAGGTCATGAGGCAACCCCGGAGACGTATCGCCAGATCTTTATGCTAACGTTGATACCAGGAATACTGTCTGCCATATCATTTTTAGCTTTTGTCAAGGAGCGGCCTAAAGGGCAGATCAATAGAAAGAGCTTTGTCTCTTCCGTACAGGCTATGCCTCTCAAATTCCGATTTTATTTGATCGGAGTAGGGCTGTTTGGCATCGGCGATTTTGCCCACAGTCTGCTAACCTTGCGTGCTGCAGAGATCCTTACACCCACTATGGGCGCGACGGCGGCCGGTCAGACTGCCATTTTGCTGTATGTAGTACATAACATTCTGTATGCTGGGATGTCTTTCCCGATAGGTGCCCTGGCAGACAGAGTGGGCAAGAGGGGCCTGTTGGCTGCAGGCTATGCACTTGCAGGAGTGATGGCCATCGGTTGGATTGTGGCCATGCCGTCCGTGTGGTATTTGGGACTGCTCTTCGCCTTGGGTGGTGTCTTCATTGCGGCTGAGGATGCACTGGAGGGGGCCATGGCCGCAGACCTTCTGCCAAATAACTTGCGAGGTACTGGTTATGGCGTGCTGGCCACGATCAACGGTCTGGGAGATCTCGTTTCCAGCATCATGGTTGGATTCTTGTGGACCTCGTTCGCCCCAAGTGCGGGATTTGGCTATAGCGCTATTCTATTTGTGGCGGGTGCGCTCGTAATTCTAAAAATGAAGTGAGCAACTCTTTGAGAGATCATGCCATTATTGATGATTGATCCTTTGCCCGACTTGGATAATGGAAACTCTTATTACTCGATATATCTATCTCAGCTTGTTTCTTAGGCGATGGGGTCCGCCTGGGCAAGATGCTCGAACTGCCAGTTAGGCTGATGACCACTACCAAGAAGATGGTAGGGTATGATATTGCCAGGACATCAGCAATCTAACGTTCCGGTTAAATCGGCAAGCGACATATTGAGCGGGCGACGTCTTTTATGGGAGAGCCAACCCTTCAGAAGGCCGAAGATGTCCAGATCCGCACCAATGGCTAGCTTGCTTTTTTGCAGTATTGCGATCGCTGAAGTTACGCATAACCTGAGAGAAAACATTTGAGGTGGGTGGAATATGTCTTTGGAAATCGAGAAGATTCAGGCCAGGGAGATCTTGGATTCGCGAGGGAACCCGACGATTGAGGTCGATGTCTGGACATGCTGTGGATTCGGCAGGGCTTCAGTCCCCAGCGGCGCTTCCACGGGAGTCCACGAGGCTCTGGAGCTCCGCGATGGAGGGGATAGATACAATGGCAAGGGCGTGCTGAAGGCTGTCAAGAACGTCAATGAAGTGATAGCTCCCAAGATAATTGGGATGAATGCTATATCTCAATGCCAGATCGATAAGCTGATAATAGAGCTTGACGGCACTCCGAACAAGGCTAATCTGGGTGCTAATGCTATCTTGGGAGTATCTCTCGGCGTGGCCAAGGCGGCTGCCTCATCTCTAGGCATGCCGCTCTACAGGTATCTTGGTGGTGTAAGCACGTATAGGTTGCCTGTTCCATCCTTCAACGTACTCA
>Ga0315289_10006208_pt1 | contig 17586 bp, 20 predicted proteins | sample YL17G11_40_MG_FD_203452 | JGI IMG/M metagenome (GOLD analysis project Ga0315289, IMG submission 203452) | Sediment microbial communities from Yellowstone Lake, YNP, Wyoming, USA - YL17G11_40 | ecosystem: Environmental > Aquatic > Freshwater > Lake > Sediment | place: USA: Wyoming | collected... | reverse complement strand
TGGTCAAGCGCTACGCCGTGACCTGGAAAGTCAAGTAAAGGAAACGAGAGGGAGCGCCTGGCAATGGGACTAACGAGGCCATTGCTCAGGGTATGGCCCTTATTGATCATAGAAGACGCCGGTTAGGCCGGTGATCGCGCCTTGTATAGACGACCTTGGCAAACGGGCGGAGAGAGGCGGGAGAAGGGGCTTGACAAGGTTATTCCCGAGTGATTCCATTAGGGAAAGTAAGGGGAGACAAAGAATGAGGAAACTGACGCTATTATTGTCAGCTATAGCGATGGTTTTTGGCCTCTCGCTGGAGGCATCCACGGCAAACGGCCCAGCGAAACTCACGCCTGAGAAACCTAAGTGGGGTGATACCATTACGGTGACTTATGATCCCTCCGCTAAAGATGCTAAATTCCTGCCGGGGGATTCGGTCTATGCTTACTATGACCTGAAGCTGCTAAAGTCCTCACGGACCGGCTGGATGAAGATGGACATGAAGAACGGAAAGCTCACCTGCGAGATCGCGGTCCCTGAGGGTGCATCCTTCATTTATGTTTACTTCATTACGATGGACGACTGCGATGAAAAGGCCTACCTCAGCAGCATGCTCTTCCGGCGAGATGGTGTCCCTGCGGAGAGAGCATGGCTATGGAAAATGGCAGCGGCTTCCTCTGAAACCGATTATCTCGAGATGTTTAAGAACGAGCGAAGACTCTATCCCGAGGAGTACTTGGTCTACCGAAACAAATGGTGGTCGGACGTCAACTCTAAAAAATCCGATTTGAAAACGATCGTCAGCCGGGAGATACAGGACCTCAAGAAGCCGGGTGTCAAGGAATCTCCGGGGCTGCTCTGGGCACTTTCTTGCGGATGCCTTCTCCTCGACGACGAAAAGGGATGCCGGGAAATATTAGCGCGGATGGTCCGACTCTACCCCGACAGCGAGGAAACCCCGTGGGCGCTAAACGAATACGACTATCAGACGTTTTCCAAACAATTCAAAGGAGAGGGGCCGGAGGAGGTCAAACGTCTGAAACTTGAACTTGCCCGTAAGAATCCCACGTCGAAAACCCTTCGTGATTACATCCTTATGTGGGTTGCGTACGAAAAGGATCCCCAGCTAGATATTGTCCGTCCGGGATTTGAATCCTGGATTAAGGATGAGCCGGACAACCCGACTCCGTATTATACGCTGGCCAAAGTTCTCCTCGAGAAGAAGGAAGCACTGAACGAGGCGGCTGGGCTTATCGAAAAGGCTTTGGATAGACTGGTCGCGGGGAGATGGCGCTTTTATGGCGACACCTTTGGCGGCATGACCGAACGCGCATTACCTGACTACTACGCGACTGCCGCGGCCATCCATGAAACACTTGGCGCGATGCCAACTGCTCTCGCAGAAATCTACGCCGCCGAGGTTTCGGCTAAGGCAGAAAACCGTTCAGATTTGTTCTCACGCGAGGCCTCGATTTGGCGAAAGCTCGGGTATTTTGACAAGGCGGAGAAATCTCTTCTCGAGGCCCGTCGCCGTGGCGCGAAGGATGCTGACGGAGCCCTCAGGGACATCTTCCGACAGCGGCGACAAACCGATGAAGGCTTCGAAGCCTGGCTCGCGGGAAAGACGGAAAAGCAACCCTCCTCGGCGTCCGGGAACAAAAAGGCCGCTCCGAGCTTTGAGGTCAAAACCATAGACGGAGAATCCTTACGTTCGGCCGACCTAAAGGGGAAGGTTGTAGTCCTCAATTTTTGGTATGTAGGATGTGAGCCGTGCCAGATCGAAATGCCGGGCTTAAACAAACTGGTCGATGACTTCAAGTCGGAGGAGATCGTCTTTATTGGATTTGCTCTGGACGACGAAGGCCGTCTCCGCGAATTTCTTAAAAAGACTCCATTCAAATACAAAATTGTCGCCGGGTCTTCTTCCATCGTCAAGCAATACGGGGTTTCGGTTTATCCGACCCACGTCCTTATCAACAAGCAGGGCCAAATTGAATTTACATTGACCGGGGGTGATCCGAAGAAGCACGAGGACCTGCGACCCCTCATCCAAGGCCTATTGAAATAACGTCACGCTGAGGCAGGGCCCCGGTTGATCATAAGGACGCCGGTTAGGCCGGTGATCGCGCCTCACTATATTAGGACGCTTCGAAGAGTGTGAGAGTCTCAAATCGAAGGAAATAATCCATGACGATGTCCATGGCGACGTTCTTTTTTATTCAAGACCTGGCCGAACAATGCATGTTCGTCAGGATGGCCAAGATTGATCTCAAGAAATGTCTAGCGGATGACAACTCTGGCCTAGACCGGCCATACTATTTTCTACAGAGCCTCGTGATTGCCCTAGGCAACATATCCAAGATACTCTGGCCAAGAGGTAAGTATGAAAAAAGGGGGATCGAGCTTCGAACGTTCTTGGAGATCAATGGCGATTCTGCTCTTAAAAATAGGGACCTACGAAACCTGTTTGAGCACTTCGATGAGTATGCCGACGACTGGTTTGCGGCGGAGGAGAGGGGAAGATTCCCGGATGGCATCGACGATCATCCATTTCGCGGGGACTCCGCTCGAGCGCTGTTCCGTTCGGTAAATCCTGCATCCGTAATATGGAGAATCCTTTCTTCTCGTCTTTTCGATATCCAGACCGTCGATTTGGATCGAGGGGGAGCCGAGAAAGCCATATCGGCCCGCATCCTCTTCAGAATTGACCTCGCGGCTTTCCAGTTCCGCGTCGGGGGCCTCCTCCCGGATTGCTTCTTTGAGAAGCTTTAAGGTTGGCTCCGCGTTAGGACATCCGCTGAAATAGAGAAACCAGACTCTCATCTCTTTGCTCCGGCCTGATCATAGCTGATCGAAATTGGCTTTTCAACCGTCATATGCCGAGCTTGGAGATCGGGATCGCGGCCTTCGAGGCCCTCGTCGGCAGGCCCCATCTTAGAGTGAGCAATAACGCCGTCATGAAAGCCGCGACGACAAGGCCGAGGTCGAAGACGGTATACGCCAGCCGGGTGAGGACCGCCAACCTTGCCATTTTCACGATCATGAAGGCGCCGGAACCGCCGGCAAGAGCGAGTGCCCCCCAAGCGATCCATTCGGCGATTCGCTCGGCGACCGGGAACCGGACCGGCAGACGAGGTTTCAGGAGAAGGATGATGACCGCAACGGCCAGAACCGCGCAAGCGACCCAGAAGTGGTTGGCGTCGAGGCTGAACCGGCGGACGGTCATGTACTCGAGCAACCCGGGCGTCGTCGCCACGATCGCCCCGCCGATGGCGCCGGCAGCGGCTAGGACCGCCGTGGCCCAGAACGCCATCCGCGCACTCAAGAGATCCTTTTTGACCAATAACCAACGAAGACCGAGAAGCGCCGCCAGGGAGGCGAGGATCCCGATCAGAGCGTAAAGAGCGGGCTTAAGCCATTCTTCCCGGAAGGCGCCGAGACGCACCCAGACGGGCGACAAGCCGAGGATCTGAGAGTTCGGAATCCAGCTCGGCCATGCGTCATCGCCCGTGAAGGGTTTGTCCAACACCGCTCCTTGGAAGAAAGGCGACCCGCCTCGGTGGCAGTCGGTGCAGCCGCCGGTGCCCAGCGCCGCCCCGGCCGGGGCGATATCGTGCGAGAATTTGTAGACCGAAGCGTACGGGGTGGCCTCATAGGCCTCGCGTGGGAGGTTCCGGGATTCTTTGGATGAATAATAGGCCCGGTCGTCCGAGACCCAAACGAGGCGACGGCCCGCCAGCGGAAAGCCTGTCGCTTCGAGGTAAGTCTTAACCGAAGCGAGAAGCGCGTCGATCTCCTCGGGGCGGTTAACCTCGATAACGCCGTCCTTGTTGTCGTCAGTGATCTTGGCGAGCTCGGGGTACTTGTTCTTCGGATCGCCACGGTGTTGTGTCCACATTTGGAAGAAGTCCTTCATGAACAGCTGATTGAGTCCCGGTTTACCCTCCTCTTCGAACCCGACCCATGCGCTATGAACGCGGTTCGCCGGGTAGATTTTCCCCTTATAGCGGATGAGCGTCGGCCGCGTGATGTCGGTTGGCTGGTCCTTGCTGGTAAACAGCTCGAGCTGGCCGTAATGGTTCCAGAACGTCATCTCCTGGTCGTAGAAAGTCCAGATGTGCTTGGCCGGCGGCGTGATGCGGGGAGCGGGGTTATAGACATCGCTGGCCTGAACGAGGGCACTCTTTACCGCGCGCGCCGGAATGTGGCAGGTCTGGCAGGCGATCTTCTCCATGTGCAGGGGCGGCAGCCAGGCATGGGTCGCGCGCGGGGCGTTGCGCCACCCGTCGATGTGACAGCTCTCGCAGCTCCTCACTGTGTCGTCAAGGTCGTTGCGGACCCAGCCGGAGGGGTCGTCTCCCTTGCCGAACTGGTGCGCCTCACGATCACGAATGCGAGGATCCGCAGCCCGGCTGCCAGCCGCATGACAATCTACGCAGCGCAATTCCGCCGAAATATGGACATCGGTACGGGCCGTGGTGGAAGCGCCGCGCTTCTTCCAATCCGGTTTGGCGTGGCAGCCGAGGCAAGTCTCGTTCCGGGGCTCGGGCGCCATGTGGACGAGGACGTTCCCGTCGGCGTCGAATTTGCTTTTTTCGTAGGCGACGACGGGCCGCTCGCCGGCCGCCACTTGGCCTTTCACGACGCCGAATCCGGCGCCGGCCGTGGCTGCCCACTTGAAGTTGAGCCCCGTCAGCTCGGCGTTGCGCTTCTTTAAGTCGTATTCGGGCTGATGACAGAGGAGGCAGTCGGCCTCGATCACGCCCGTCTCGGACCAACGCGCTTTATAATAATCTCCGTCGAGATTGTTTTCGCCGCCGGGGCTCAGCCCGGAAGTGGGGTCGCGCATCCACGCGTCATAGCGTTTGCCCTCACGGTCATATTCCAACGGTCCGCCTCCGGGATGACAATTCCCGCAAGTCGCAGTTACGAAGTCGAACGACGTCATGTCGATGAAGCGGGCGCTCGTGTTCGTCTTGGGCGCGAGTTGGCGATAGAGCGGCGCGGGTGAGCACCACGTGCCGCCGTAATTCCCCGGCGACGTGACCCAGTTATATCGGGCGGCGAATCCCTTGGGGGGCGTTTCCCCCTGGCCCTGGGTGAAGTGGAAGCCCTCAGTGATCTTCCGGTAGTCGTGGCAACCGGACGTACCGCAGGTTTGCCGCGGAGAGTAAGGCCTCGTGTCGTTCACTCCCTTGACCGGGTCAATCACGTTGCCGGATTCGTCGCGGAGCTGGAACGGCGGACAGACGCCCATGGCTCTGGCCGAGACTTGAAATGGAGCGGGCACATTCGAGGGGTCAATATCTCTTCTGCAGCCTGTGCGGCCCAAGCTCAAGAAGACTAGGCCGATAGCCGCAAGAGACAGCACGGCTGTCGCGAAACGGCGCGCGTATGTTGATGTTATCATTCTTGCTCCTTTCACCAGGAATATGCGGCCTGAACGAAGAACCAATCAGCGGGCGAGGCGGGTCCCGTTCTCTCGACGAAGCCGCCGGGAAAGAAACGGCCGTACCCGCCCATCAGTTCGAGATGGTTCCAGAGGGTCCAAGTCGCGCGAAAGTCGAGCTCGTCCCCGAGCGCGGTCCCCGATTGCCCGGCCGGGTCGCGGCGATAGGCCTTGAGGCCGGTCGTGTACCAGGCGTCCGTCGCCTGGTCGAGCCGGAAATGATGATACTCGACGAAGAGTTCTATGCCGGGATGCGGCTTGACGCTGAAATCGACTTCCGCGTCCCTGATGTTCGCCCAGAAGAAGAGGTTCAGGCACCCATAGAAGTAGATGTCGCGCCCGCCGTAGACGCCGTCGAAAGTCCCGTGAACGCCGTCGGCAGGGTTCGAATCGCCTGAGCCCCAAGTGTATTGTCCGCCGATCCTGGGCTTACCGGCAACCGGCAGCGTGAGGCCCAGCTTCCCGCTTGCGCCGTAGGCCCGCAGGGGGTCGCCTCCGTATCGCCCGAGTTGGGCGGCAAACGTCGCGCCCGCGTCGAGTAGGTCGAACGCGCGGCCCTCGGCTTGGAGGCCGACCGTGTGAGAGGAAAGATTGCCGGTGCCCGATTCCCCGGCGGCGGTCCCGCTCGTGTCGCGCTTAAGGACATAGAACAGGTCGAGCCGGAAGGGCAGCTCCTTGAGGTGCGTGTAGGCAACGAAGGTCAGGAACTGGTCGACGGCGCGGTTCGGCCACACGTCGGACTTGTAGGTTAGGTACTTTCCGACCCAGGCGTCGGTCCAGAACCAGCGCGTGTCGATCTTCAGCATCGCCGCGTCCCAAGCGAAGCGGCCGGTGTTCCCCCAGTTCCCCGGTCCGAAGACGCGCTGGTCGCCGTACGAGATCTGTTGCCGTCCGATGCGAAAACCGATCGCCGTTCCGCCGATGTGCTGCCATTCGGCATAAAGCTGGCGTATGTCGAGGGTGTCCTGGACCGGGCTGCTCACCGGGAAGTCGCTGTCCTTGAATCGGGTCAGAAAAGCGTGGGCGTCCTGGAGCTGGAGGAAGAGGCGCGGCCCCTCTTTGAAATGGGCGGAAAGATCCAGCCGGGCCCTTTCAAGGAGGAGCTGGTCATGGCCCTCCGGTTCGTACCCCTTGAGGGTGAATCCGTTGTCGTATTCGTATCTCATCCGTGCCTGCCCGCCAAAGTCGATCGTCAGGGGGCCGACCTGCATATTCTTCAGACGCGCCCAGAACTTGTCCTGATTGTTAGAAGCTTTAGGCTGTCCTCCCTCTTGGGCGAGAGCGAGCCCCGGTGCGAGGAGGAGGGCCAGCCCGGCCAGCCAGGCCGCAGCCCAGGCGATGGGCCATCGGTGAGTTGGCTTGCGGGCTCGCGACTCCATCGGCCTAGATGACTCCCAGCAAGTTGAGCGCGATCTCGACGGAAAAGAACCACATGATACAGGCAAAAGCGACCTTCACAAAGGACGGGTTGGCCTTCACGGTCACGTGAGAGCCGACGGCCGAACCGATGATCGCTGCGACCGTCGTGACGCCGATCAAGACGAAATCGATGGGGCCGAGGGCAAAATGGCCGGCGGTCCCGACGATGGAACTGACGGTGACGATGAAGGAATTCGCGCCGGCCGCCTTCTGGGCGGAGTATCTCATATACAGGACGAGGAAGGGGAAGATGATCAGCCCGCCGCCGACCCCGATGAGACTGGACAACACGCCTACCGCGAAGGAAAAGAGGACGATCACCGCGACCAAACCCGGCGTGAGGCTCCTGACCGGCTTATCGGCCCCCCGCTTTGTAGAGATGATCATGAGGAAACCAACGCCGAAGAGAAAGACGGCAAAGATGCCGAGCAGAAGGTTCTTGGGAGCCCGGCTGCTGAGCACCGCCCCGAGAAGGGAGCCCGCGACCGTGCCGGGGAGGAAGATCGAGGAGAACTTGAAGTCCACGAGCTTGTTCCGGGCAAAGACGATCGTCGCGACGAGCGCGGTCACGAGATTGAGAAAAAGGGAGGTGGGGATGGCCGCAGCGACCCCATAGCCCAGCATGACCAGGACCGGCGTGTAGAGCGAGCCGCCCCCCTTGCCGAACATGGAAAACACGACCGATACGGCCAGCACCGCGAAAAACGCTATGAGATGAGCTGTGTTCATGACGCCGCAGGCTTCAGACCTTGGCCCCGGTCAGTCTCCCCTGGCACGGAATGCACACCCGCTTGTCGCCGACGACGTGGGCGTACCCCTCCACGACCATTTCGCCGCACTCGTCGCAGGCCAGACTTGAGAAGGAGTGTGGCCTGTGCGGGATGTCGTAATTGAAGATCGGCCCCACGGAGAGCAGCGCCGCATCCGGCGCGGACATGACCCGCTCGACGAGCGGCTCGACGACCTCGGGCGGAACCTTCGAGGCCGGGATGCCTTTTTCCCGGTATTCCTTGAAGAAATCCGTCTGCTTGTTGGCGAGCATGGCCGCAGCCTTGGGCGTGACCCGAACGGCGCGCCCGGTCGCCGTCTCGACCAGTGTCATGCCCCACTTGCCGTAGTGGAGCTTCTTGATATTGCCTTTGCCGAGCGTGCACCCGGTGATCGTCTGGATCCCGTCGGCGAAGCACGTGGCGCAGTGGTCCTCGCCGAGCTCGATGAGGGCGAGGAGCTGGCCGTCCTTGGCGCGCTCGACGCCCAAGGCGTTCATGGCAGCCGCGCCGACGCGCAAACCCATGGGCATGGCCGGGCACTTGTGACCGTGAAGCGCCAGCCCGTGTTCGTAGAAGTCTTGTGGTTTGATCATGGTTTTTCTCCTTGTCTTTCCGAGTATGTCGAACCGGCCGCCGCGGATCGCGGCAGCGGGGCCTGGTCGGGGGGCTGCGGATCTCCCCACCGGCCCAAGAGTCCGGGCTGTTCGCAGACAGTAACTTCCGGCTCGATCGTGGCATGGTTGATCGCCCACTGCTCGTTCAAGAACACTTTGATCCGCGACAGGAAGTCCTCGATGTCACAGCCGGTCATTTCCTGGCTGACGTTGACGTGGGCCGTGAGCAAGCGCTGTTTCGGCCCGATCTCCCAGACATGTACGTGATGAAGGCGCGAGGGAGGGAACGCGCGTTCCACGCGGTCCGCGAGATCCACGATATCCACATCCGGCGGGACCCCCTCGATGATCGTTGAGAGCGTCGTCCAGGCCAGCGACAGGGCGCTGTGCAGGACCACGAGACCCACGGCGAGCGCCGCGACAGCGTCCACGTAGGGGCCCGCGGCGGTATGGGCCAACATGGCCGCGACCACCACGGCCAGGGAAGCCAGCGCGTCTTGGACCATGTGGAGGAACGCGCTGCGCACGTTCACATCGCTCTTGTCGTGGCGCCTAAGCAAAAGGACCGATCCCACGTTGGCCGCCAAGGCCACCAGGGCGACCACCAGCATGATGCCCTGGGAGACGGGCTCGGGGTGCAACAGCCTGACAACGGCCTCTCGGGCGATGAGCACGGTCACGCCGATGAGCAGGACGGCGTTGGCCAGCGCGGCGACCACCTCGACGCGTTTGAGACCGTACGTGTGCCGGACTGTCGGGGGGCGACGGCCGAACCGCCGGGCTATTAGGGCGAGGAGGACGGCGACGACGTCACTGAAGTTGTGGGCCGCGTCCGAAAGCAGGGCCAGGCTGCCCGCGATGAGTCCTCCGACGAACTCGGCGACCGTGATGGCAACATTGAGCGCGGCGGTGGCCCAGAGCTTTTTATCCAAGGCCCCGTCGCCGGGCCCGAGGGATTCATGAGAAAGGCTCATCGGCAGCTCCCGTTGCTTCAGCGCAGATAGCCCGAGCAGGGGATGCAGACGGGCTTCCCGTCCTGGTAGCGGACATAGCGCTCAAAGACGTACTCCCCGCACTTCGAGCAGAGGGACTTGTTGAACGACCCCTTGGGCGGCTGATAACGGAAATCGGGGCGCTGCTCCACCGAGAAGATCGCCTCGTCGGTCAGGGACAGGGTCCAGTCGATGGCTTCCTGGGTCACCGGGGCGGGAATACCCGACGGCTCCACCCCGCGCTTACGATAGGCGAAGAACTCGCGTTTCCCGAACTCGTCGATAAAATCGGCCTTGAGCGCGTACCTCACAGGGGTCTTGCCGGGGTACCAGAAAGTCGCCGCCAGCTTGCCCCAATAGGTTTTCTCGATGAGCGTCTTGCCGAACGTGGCGCCGGTGGCGGCCTGGATCCCGTCCATCAGGCATGTCTGGGGATGCCCCTCGCCGAGCTCGCAGATCACATGGAGGGTGTGGTCCATCTCGCGGGCCGTCCCGAGGGCCTTTAAAGCCAGGAGCCCCATCCGCCAGCCGAGCGGCATGAATGGGCAACGGTGCCCGTGGAAGGTGAAAGCCCATTCGGGGGGCACATAAAGTTGATTGGTTTCAGTCGACATGATTGTATTCTCCTTCCTCCCGTCTTCATATCGCAGGATATCCGCCGATCCCCGTTCACGAAACATTGGTCTCGTTCACCAGGACCAGGCCGTTCTTCCGAATGAGCGAGCGAAGCTCCGGCAGAAAGCCCTGGATGTCCTCCTGGTCGGTCGAAGTGACATCGAAGGACATGAACGAGGGCGTCTTTTGCCTCGCGCCTTGCACGGTGGGCACTTCCATGCGCAGATTGATGAAGTCGAACGGTTTTTCTTTGACCATCTCCTCCATCTGGACGAGGAAGCGCTTTTCGCCGAATTCACCCGCCACTTCGAAGCGCACATGCGTGGTCAGCTTGGCCACCTCGTCTTCCGCGGCGGCCCGCGCTTTCAACGCGTCCATTTTGGCCGTTTTCGCCTGGGCTTCTTGACGCACGATCCCGAAGATCTTATGCTCGCGCTCCAGCTTCCAGATCATGTCGCGATCCGGAAAGCTGATGGCCTCCACGGGGCAGACGGTGCCGCAGGTGCTGCAGCCGACCATGCAGCTCATGGCGTTGACTGGCACGGCCTTGTTGTCGCGCATTTCATAAACGCCGCGCCCGCAGGTCGTGAAGCACAACGAACAGCCGATGCAGGCGTCGGTGTCCACGGTCGGGAACCAGGGAATGTCCCGGCGGGGAATTCCATGCCACATCTCATCTTTAGCCATGACCTTCCTCCCTTAATGAGACTAGGATCGATTTTCCGCGTCTTTCAGCCAAGCGAATGCGTCCGCGGCCGTATCATTGACCGTCGCCATCTTCATCAGGCGCGAAACTAGGATCGCCTCGACGATTTCGGCCTCGCTGGCCCCTTGTTCTTTGGCCTGCTTCGTCCACATGAGGGTGCATGTGCTGGATTGCAGCGCCGCCGCGACCCCGATACCAACGAGAAGCTTGACCTTAAGCGGCAGAGCCTGGAACCGCGGGTCATCCATGATGGCCGCCCGATGGTCCATGTAGGTCTTGGCCCCGGCTGGAGAAACGGTCTTCAGCAATTCCATGGGTGTCGGTTTCGTGGCGTTATCCATGAGGATTCTCCTTCTTATTAAGATTTCCGAAGACCGCTTTCGCCCGTGAGCGACCGACGGCCTTGTTCGCGAGAGATTCGAGTGCAGCGAGCAGCGGTTCGAGCCGCGCCCCCGGGAAGCCGAGAACGGACTCGTTCGGCCCGAGGTCGGTGGCCTCGCGGCAACCGTAGCATCCCAGGGAAAAATTGAGGCGTTGTTCAAGGAGGGGGATGATGGTCGCGTCCACGCAGGTCGCTTGGAGAACGGCGGTGTCGCCGCGGCGGCGCTCTCCGCCCGCCACGTTGAGGTCGGCGAGCGCGAGCCACATGAGGGCCTCCGGCGGTCCTTCGACCACGACCACGTCGGGGACGGCTTGGACCGTGCCGAGTGGCGCGGCCGCGATCAGCGTCACGCGCCCGGACTCAAGACGCGGCATGCCTTCGAACATCCTCCGGCCCGTACCGGGCTCATTGACGATGCCATACCCGATAAGCCCCTTGCCTGTGGCGAGCCCTTCTGGGAGCGGGCGAAATCCGAAGGCCGTTGCTGCCGCCGGGCAGGCGAGCTCCTCTGGCACGAGCGCGACCGATTCCCCGTGCCGGGCACGCATGAGGAGCTGGCAGTAGCGATGGCCGGCGACGTTCTTGAACGATTCGGCCGGAAGCGGACTTTTTGGTCCCGCGAGGAAGACGGCTATGGGCTCCGAATCAATTCCTAGGATCTCGACCAGGCGCCTCGCCGCGGATCGGTTATCCATGAGGATGCTCCGAAGGCGTCGGCCCGGCCTCGCTCTGAGCCCTCATCGTCCCGCCCGTTCCTTCATGACCTGGGTCGCGCAGGAGAAGAAGTTCAGAACGCAGGGCGTGAGCAGCTCGTAGTACACGACGTTTCCGTCCCGCCGATCACGGACGATTCCATGGGCCTTGAGCAGCGACAAGTGCTTGGAGACCGTTGACTGGTCCAAGCCGATAACTCCGGTGAGTTGGCCGACGGAGCATTCTCCCTCGGCCAGGCGATGGACGATCTTCAGACGGGCTTCGTTGGCCAACGCCTTCAGCAACTGCGCCTGAATGCGGAAGATGTCTTTCTCTTTCATGCGCTCCTCCAAAAATTCTGTGAATAATAATATATGGCAATATGGCCATATTGTCAAATAATGAGAACTAGAACGGCGGCTTGCTTTGTACGCAGGGCGCACACGCTTCTGGTTCGGAGATCTCAAGTCTATTCCTGTCGGTCCGCAGGTACGGACGGCGCTTCCGCGGCGAGAGAATGGGTCACCTTGTTCATGTCTTCGACAACGGGGGGGGTGTCTGCCGCTTGACATGCCGAATGCTCGCCGCATATAATTAGCATATGCCAATAAATCGTCGATGGATGGCTCAATGCCCAGACCGTTGATCTGCCGACGAGTGTCTGGCTGTCCTCGGAGCGAGTATTTCAAGCCGGCCGGAATTCCATTGTCCGGTCTCGAGGAGGTCTGTCTGATGCGTGATGAGCTTGAAGCGCTCCGTCTCGCCGACCTGGAGGGAGAGTACCAGGCCGAGGCTGCCGAGAAAATGGGGGTTTCCCGCCAGACCTTCGGAAACATCATAGAGTCTGCTCGCCACAAGGTCGCGGATGTCCTTGTCAACGGACGGGCGTTGAGAATCCAAGGAGGAGTTTTTCAAATGACGGAGAGAACGTTTACCTGTGCCAGCTGTCAGCACCAGTGGAAGATGCCTTTCGGGACGGGCAGACCTCAAAGCTGCCCTCAATGCAGGAAGGCCGACATCCATTTGGTGCCGGCCGGACGCGGCTTCGGGCGCAGAGCCGGCCGAGGCGGCTTTTGCGGCGGGGTACGGCCATGAAAGTATGCATTCCGACCGGAACGAATGAGGGCCTCAAGGCCCGGGTCTACGGGCATTTCGGCAGCGCCCCCTACTTCACCCTTGTCGATATCGAAGGGAAGACTGTCGAGGTTATCGACAATGGGAACCAGGCCCACGCCCATGGCCAATGCCACCCGATTGCGTCCCTCCAAGGACGAGAGGTCGAGGCCGTCGTTACCGGAGGCATGGGTCTCAGGGCCGTCCAGATGTTCCATGACGCCCGGATCAAGGTTTTCAGAGCCGAGACGGGGACCGTTGAGGATGTCGTTCGGGAGATCGCCGGAGACCGGCTCAAGGAAATCACGCTCGACGATGCCTGCGGGCATCACGGAGGCTGCCGCTGAGCGGAGAATATTGTAAGGAGGGCGTGAATGAGCGCCAATTCCAACACGGGGATTCCCCGGGAAGAAATTCAATGGTTCCCGACAATCGATCCGAAGAAATGCACGAATTGCGGCGCCTGTATAAAATTCTGCCCAAACGGCGTTTACGCTGACGGCGAGGCTGTCATGGAAGTCGCCCTGCCGTTCAAATGCGTCGTCGGCTGCAGCTACTGTACGAGCCTCTGCCCACCCCAAGCTATTAGCTTTCCCGCCGACGAGGCGCTCATGGAGAATCTGCGGGAGCTCCGCGAGAAATATGGACGCAAGAAGCAAGGCACTCAAGAAGCATGAAAGAAACAAGCATGAGTAAGGGCAAGACGCGCGTCCTTTTTGTCTGCGTCCACAATAGCGCTCGGAGCCAGATAGCCGAGGCGTTCCTTAATTCTATGGCAGGGGACAGGTTCGAGGCCTTTAGTGCAGGTCTTGAGCCGGCTCCGCTCAATTCGCTGGCTATCGAGGTGATGAAGGAGGTCGGGATCGACATCTCACGAAATAGGGCCAAGAGCGTTTTCGACATCTACAAGAGCGGTGCACTCTTCGGCTATGTCATCGCCGTCTGCGACGCCGAAGCCGCCCAGCGCTGTCCGATCTTTCCTGGGATAACGCGGACAATCGTCTGGAGCTTCACCGACCCCGCCTCTTTTACGGGTCCGCGGGAAGAGCGGCTGGCGAAAACGAGGGAAATCCGCGACGCCATCAGGGCGAAGGTTGAACAGTTCATAAAGAACTCAGCGGCCGGGACGCTCGATGCACTGGACTTTTCGATAAAAGGCAAAAAGGGGGAATAAGCCGATCCAAAGGTCGGAGGTTCGAATCCTCTCAAGCATGCCATGTTTCCTCGATTCTAATGGCGTCCGTCGGTAAGACCGAGGTCGGGGATCCATCTGAATAGGCAGCTCTCCATGTGCCTGAAGGCCCGTGACCTGGGGGGCATGGGATGGGAACTGGGGCTCGATGACCACTCCGCCGATGCGCCCGGGCAGGAAGGCTTGGGGGCAGACCACTCCGCCGTGTCACAGCCGTGTCACAAAAAATGCGTAAACCCGCCTAATTCTGACTAAAGGTGCGTAAAGGAAAATAAGACATTTCCCTCTGGAAATCGGGTTTTTCCCATATGTCCAGGAGGGGAGAGACGTGGACTCCGGATCCAAAGGTCGGAGGTTCGAATCCTCTCAGGCCCGCCATGTTTCCGCCTTCTCTTTCCTTCTGGGGCGGCCTTCCCGCGGGGGGGCAGAACCGTTCCGCGCCCTGGCTTGAATCTGCGTCGCCTCTCGGGACATAATGATCCCATCCCGTAGGGGGTTGCCAAAGGAGGCCATCATGACGGCGCATCGATCTCTCTGGCTTCTCATTCTCGTTCCGGCCCTTCTTCTGTCCGGCTGCCGGAAGGGGCCGGTTGGGTCCCGAGGTGCGAAGGTCCGAACGGAGACCGTGGACGGCGTGACCCTTGTCCACAATCCTCCGGAGCCGCTCAATCCCCGCAAGGCCGTGCGATTCGAGGAGGAGGTGTCCTTCGGCGCCGAGGAATCGGGGCCCGGGGCGGTCTACAAGCCCGGCCAATTTGCGGTCGACGGCCGGAACCAGGTCTATATCTACGAATCCGGGGAAGGCACGATCAAGGTCTTCGGTGAAGACGGGCGGTTCCTGAAGACGGTCGGCCGGAAGGGACAGGGTCCGGGCGAGTTCGCCCAGGCCTTCTTTCTCGGGTTCTGCCCCGACGGACGGCTCCTCGTCACGGACTACCAGAACAAGCGGACGTCGTTTTTCGGTCCCGAAGGCGACTTCCTGGCCAGCTATCAATGGACGAAGAACATCTCGATCCCGATCCTCGTCCTCGAAAACGCCTACGTCGTCCACGAGTCCTTCTATGACGCCGGCGCATCGAAGCTTTTCGTAAAGACCTACGATTTCGAAGGTGCCGAGATCAAGAACTGGGGCGAATTCGTCCTTCCCGGGACAAAATTCGTTACCAGGGGCGAAGTCGCCATTACCGTGAGCATCCCTCACAGTCCGCGTTCGGTCCTGACGGGTGACCCCGTGCTCCGGCGGGTCTATCACTGCATGAACGACGCGTATCTCATCGAGGTCTTCGATGCCGACGGCCGGATCTTCCGGAAGATCGACAGGCCCTACGAGCGGGTCCCGTTCACCGACGCGGACAAGGAGGAGTACACGGCCAGAACGAGCGGCCCCAAGGAGCTTGCAGAGATCTATCGAGACATGCCCTGGCCGAAGGTCAAGACGGTGACTGAGCGGATGCTCTGCGACGACCGGGGGTTCTTATGGGTGGCGACAAACGAGACGAAAGACGAGGGCGGGCGCAAGCTCACGGCCTATGACGTCTTCGACGCCGAGGGGCGCTATGATGCCAGGGTCTGGCTCGATTTCAATCCCGCGAAATTCGCCGCCGGAAGGATGTACCGGTACAAGGAGGACCCGAACACGGGCGTGCGCGTCCTGACGCGCTACCGGATCGTCTGGGAATAGGCCTCGGGACGATGGCCTATGAAACGATGATATTGCCCGCAATTCCCCGCCAGGTCTCCCGAGCGGCTCCCGCTCTACTTGACTCTGAGGAGTTCTTCGGCGCTCTGAAGAGGGAAGGCCTTTTTGTCCTCACCGTATTTCAGGATGAACGTCTGTAGCCCGGACGTCGGAGCGGTCAGAACCAGCCAGCCCTCGGCCTCGATGTGGGGCAGAGCGATCCGGCCGTCCTTGATGGCTTCGGTCAGCCAATCCTCATCGAGGAAGACGATCCGAAGCGAATCCTTATCCAGCCATACTCGGGCCAGTGTGTGGCCGGGAATCATGTGCGCGTTGTACAAGTCGTTGTGGACCACGGGATTGTCTTTTTCCGCTGGAATAAGGTCGAGGAAAAGGCCCGCCCCCAGCCGGCCGAACCGGGCTCTAAAACGCACCGTATCGCCCGGGACCTTTTTTGACTCCGGGTACTTCTCCAGATCATATTCGACTTGGCGTTGGGTGAGCAGGTACTCCATGCCGTCCGCCTTCTCGAAGGTCCACGTGTCGGCGCTGTCCTTGACCTGCCAGGTGCCGAGCAGACCGGGCTCGGATACGAGGTAGCCGTCATCGAAGAGCGGCAGGAGCGAGACGACGCAGGACAGCCAGGTCATCGCGGCGAGCACCAGAATGCCCCATTTCAGGAACTTCATGGCAACACCTCCCTTTCCCGAGTGTCCGGGTCCATTATAATGCTCCTTAGTCGCTTTGTCATTAGGGTTCGTAATCAGCAGGTCGGAGCTTCGATCCCTCTCGCTGGCTCCAAGGATTCTCCCCATATAAGGAACCAAAATCAGAGAATTAGGCTCAGAGCCGGAGGTCTATCAACCTTGCCTGCGATTGCCCCAGAAAGCACGGAATTGGCCCCCAATGGGGCACAAGATCATTGGGCGAGAATATGGGGCGATGTCACCTTAGAGGCGATCAGACCGCCCTCTTTGCACGCTGTGTTTTCGACGCTTTCCTTTTCTTGATGGTGGCTAAGGCATCTCTTAGCACCGGAAGGGTCAGGACATCCTTGGGGCGGCCGACCGTTTCCTTACTCTTGATGATCCGGTCCAAAGCCAGGATTCTGACCGGCAGAGCTCCGAGGTCGACCAGGATCGAGTGCTTCTTTTCTTCGTCGAACGTGCCCAGCCCGTGCATCGTCAGAACAATGTCGAAAAGCTCGACGGCGCCTCCCGCGAATGTCGGGGGGTGCAGGCCGATCGATGGAACGATGACCCCTCCGACCTTTGCCACGGCCTTCCCGAGGGCCGGATCGGCCAGGTCCCTGAACCAGAGGTCGATGTCCTGTGTGACGATCGGGGCCCCCTGCAGGGCCGCGGCGGCGGCGCCGACGATCATGTAATCAACCCCCTGCTTATGGAGCTCCTTCAGGAAGGAGACCTCCTTACCGGTGAATATTGCTTTTTCTGCCACGGATCAAGCTCCTTCGCAGCCGCCGGACCGGCTCTTCCTCCAGTAAAAGGAGTGTCAACCGGACGTTGTCCCGATCGAGCTTCGGGTCACCGGCGACGATGCGGTCAGTGAAGGCTAGGATGCGGCGGATCTTCGCGACGTCGGGATTCTCTTCAGTGATAAACGCGCTGGGGCGCACGGATAGCGTTTCCGCGAGCGCGCGGAGCGAGGCGGGAAGGACGGAACCCTTGTGGACCAGATGGTAAAACGCTGTCTTGCTGACCCCGGCTTTGGCGAGAAGGGCGTTAAGGCTTAGGCCTTGTTTTCCCGCGATCTTACGGAATCTGGCCAGATCGATACGCATGCCATGATAGTACCAAAAAATAGAACTGAATACAATCCCTCAATCAACTTCTAGTGAGTGGCCCAAATATACCTCAACGGTTGGCTCCAGAGGCCTATATGTGACTTGAACCACGAATCTTAGTCCATTCCGGAAGCAACTTTGATTAAAGGGGAGTGTAAGCGGCGCCGCAGGTAG
>Ga0315289_10006207_pt1 | contig 17590 bp, 13 predicted proteins | sample YL17G11_40_MG_FD_203452 | JGI IMG/M metagenome (GOLD analysis project Ga0315289, IMG submission 203452) | Sediment microbial communities from Yellowstone Lake, YNP, Wyoming, USA - YL17G11_40 | ecosystem: Environmental > Aquatic > Freshwater > Lake > Sediment | place: USA: Wyoming | collected... | reverse complement strand
ACCCCGCGCACCCCAACCACGAGGACGCCCACCGCTGGTTCGGCGCCCACCGCCGGCGCGGCTGGGCCACCTGCCCCCTCACCCTCAACGGCTGCGTCCGCGTCCTGAGCAACCCCGCCTACCCCACGGTGGAAGCCACCCCGGCGGAGGTCATCTCCCGCCTTCGCCTCCTCTGCTCCAGCCCGGATCACCAGTGCTGGGAAGACCATCTCTCGCTGCTGGACGAAAGCCTCTTTCGCGCGCAGTTCATCGCCAGCCACCAGAAGATCACCGACGTCTACCTGCTGGGGCTGGCGGTCCGCCACAAGGGGAAGCTCGCCACCTTCGACCGGTCCCTCCCGCTCAAGGCGGTCATCGGGGCGGAGTCACGACACCTGGAACTACTCGGGGCGCGATAGACCCGGCGCCACGCGGATCCCCGCCCGCTCGAGCGCCTCCCGCACCGCTCGGGCGATGTCCAGTGCCCCGGGGCTGTCCCCATGGAGGCACAGCGTCTCCGCGGCCACCGGAACCAAGGTGCCGTCCCAGGCCGTCACGCTGCCGCGCTGGACCATCTCGAGCGCCTGCCGCGCCGCCTCCTCCGGCGCGCTGATCAGCGCATCCCTATGCCGCCGCGCACGCAGCGATCCGTCGGGCTCGTAACGCCGCTCGACGAACGCCTCGGCCGCCACGGCGAAACCCGCCTGGCGGAACACCTCCAGCATCACCGAACCGGCCAACCCTACCAGGACGACCTCCCGACTCCACCGCGCCACGCCTTCCGCGATCCCGCGCGCCACCTCCGGGTCCTTCGCCGCGTCGTTGTACAGCGCTCCGTGCGGCTTCACGTGCGTGATCCTCGCCCCCAACGCCCGCGCCACCGCCTCCAGCGCACAGACCTGCGCGTACACCGCGTGCGCGATCTCCCCCGCCGGCCACCCCAGCGACACCCGCCCGAAGGTCTCCCGGTCCGGATACCCCGGATGCGCCCCGATCGCCGCTGCGTGCCGCAGCGCCTGCTCGAGGGTGACGCGCATTGTCGCCTCGTCGCCGGCATGGCCCCCGCAGGCGATGTTCACCGAGGTCACCAGCCGCATCAGGCTTTCCTGCGCGCCCGAGGCGATGGCCTCCTCCGCCTCGCCCACGTCGCAGTTGAGATCGATGGTCTTCATGACGCCCCCTCCAGCTCCGCCCCCCGTGTCTCCGGCAGGGTGAACATCAGCGCCCCGGCCGCCACAAAGAAGACCGCGGTGATCGCCAGCGCCCCGCCGATCCCCCAGTAGGCCGCGATGGCCCCGATGGCCGCCGGCGCCAGCGCGCTCGCCGCGCGCCCCGTGTTGTAGCAGAAGCCCTGCGCCGTCCCCCGCACGCGCGAGGGGAACAGTTCCGCCAGCAGCGCCCCGAACACGCTGAAATACCCGTGCCCGAAGAAACCCACCAGCGGACCCAGCGCCGCCAGCAGCGCCTCGCTGCGGTTCCCCGCGCCGTACACCGGCACCAGCGCCCCCGCCCCGAGCACGAAGAACAGGAACACCGGCCGCCGGCCCCAGCGGTCCGCCATCACGCCAAACAGCGTGTAGCCCAGAAACGCGCCCACCTGCATCGGAACAATCCACGCCGAGGACTTCACAATTCCCAGCCCCGCTCCGCCCTGCGCCACCGGACTCGCCAGGTACGCCGGGATCCAAGTGAACAGCCCCCAGTAGGCGAACAGCAGCACCGCGCACAGCTGCGTCGCCAGCAGCGTCCGGCGCAGCATCGGCGGGCCAAAGATCTCCCCGAGCGCCGGCGCATGCCGCGCCTGGCGCCTCCAGATCTCCGGCTCCGGCACCGCCCGCCGGATCCAAAAGGTCAGCAGCGCCGGCAGCACGCCTGCCGCAAACAACGGCCGCCAGCCCCACCGCGGCAGAATCGCCGCTGCCAGCAGAGCCGCCAGGATGTAGCCCACGGCCCATCCCGCCTGCATGAACCCGATCGCTTTCCCCCGGTGCTCCGCCGGCCAGGTTTCCGCCACCAGCACTGACCCCGCCGACCACTCCGCCCCCAAGCCGAGCCCTACCAGCGTGCGCCACAGGGCCAGCTCCGCCACCGTGCCCGCCGTCGCCGTCAGCCCCGTGAACACCGAGTACACCAGGATGGACCCGATCAGCACCCGCGTGCGCCCGTAGCGATCTGCCAGCCACCCCGCCCCCGCCCCGCCGCCCGCCGAGGCCAGCAGCGTCACCGACGCCAGCGCCCCCGCCGCGGCTCCACTCAGGTGGAATTCGTCCCGGATGGCCGTCAGCGCGAAGGCGTAGAGCATCACGTCCATGGCGTCCAGCATCCAGCCGAGCTGCGCCGCCACCAGCACGCGCCAGTGCTCCCGCCGCGCCGCGCGGTACCAGGGTGTGGATGGCGCCTTATTCGCCAAACAGAAACTCCTCGGAGGCCAGTAGCTGCTCCTGTTCACGTATCAGCCGCACGGCCTCCTCCAGGTCCACCAGCGAGAACCGCACCTCGTCGCCCGGCCTCAACTGCCCCACCCGCCACAGATCCACCGACGCCACCACCCCGATGCGCGGATACCCGCCCGTCGTCTGCTGCTCGACGAACAGTATGATCGGCTGCCCCGACGGCGGAACCTGGATGCTGCCCAGATCCACGCCCTCCGTGATCATCCGCTCGAAGCCGCTGGTCTCGAGCCGCGCCCCCGCCAGACGCAGTCCGGCGCGGTCGGAATCCGCCGTGACGCGCCACGCCTGGGCAAGGAACGCCTCCCGCGCGCCCGCGTCGAATCGCTCCCACTCCGGCCCCGCCGTCACGCGCAGGGTGTTCGCCGGCGCAAAGTGCCCCAGGGCTCGCGCCGACAGCCGCCGGCACTCGTACCCGCCCTCGGCCGCGCCGATTTCCAGCACGTCGCCGCGCTGGAGGCGGCGCCCGCAAAACCCTCCCAGCCCGCACGCCAGCTGCGTCGAGGCGCTCCCCAGGAACAGCGGAACCCGGATGCCGCCCCGCACCGACAGGTAGCACCGTGCGCCCGCGCGCGCCGCGCCCACGGCCAGCCTCTCACCCGGCCGGACCTCCACCGTCGCCCACATCGGCGCCGGCTGGCCAGAGAGAACCGGCCCGCCGTCCGCCCCGGTGAGCGCCACCGCCGCGCCCTCCGGCAACAGAAATCTCCCGCCCGCGAGCGTCATCTCGAGCGCCGCCGCGTCCGGCGGATTCCCCACCAGCGCGTTGCCCACGCGCAGAGCCACCGGGTCCGCCGCCCCCGCGGGCGCCACGCCCAGATGCCCGTACCCGGGGCGCCCGAGATCCTGCACCGTGGTCAGCAGCCCCGGAGATTCAACCACGATCACCGGCATTGGGATTCCAGCCCGACCGGCGCGAACCGTACGCGATCCCCGATGGCCAGCAGCGTCATGGGCTCACGTTCCGGGTCGAACATCTTGAGCGGTGTGCGCCCGATCAGCCACCATCCGCCCGCCGTCGCACATGGGTAAACGCCGGTCTGATTCCCGCCGATGCCGACGCTTCCCGCCGGCACCTTCCGGCGCGGCGTCGCCAGCCGCGGCGTCGCCAGCCGCTCATCCAGCCCCGACAGGTACGCGAAGCCCGGGGCAAACCCGAGGAAATCCACCGTGTAGTCGCCCGCCACGTGCCGCGCAACCACCCCGGCAGGCGAAAGGCCGTGGCGCGCCGCCACCGCCTCCAGGTCCGGCCCGAACTCCCCTCCGTAACACACGGGAATCTCGGCCAGACGCCGCTCCGGCAGAACCACTGTGTCCAGCCGCTCCAGGTACCCCCGCAGCACCCGCTCCATCTCCGCGTGGTCGGTGCGCGCCGGGTCGAACGTCACCAGCACCGTCGCGTACGCCGGATTCAGGTTGCGCACCGCGGCGACCGGCTCCGCCCGCAGCAGCCACAGCAGCCGCCGCACCCGCTCCCGAGCCTCCGCGCCGATCTCGCCCCCCAAGCGCACCACCACCGACCGGTCACTGGAAGGATGCACCCTCACGTGCACCGCGCTACAGCCCGATTACGCGTAGACCCACCGCTCGCGCGGCCAAGCCCAGGGCGGCGTCGTGGGTGGCCATCAATAACGGGGACCGGGCACGTTCCGACCACAGCAGCGCCGTCGCCAGGTGAATCGCGTCGAGCGTGCCCAGGGTGACGGGCAGCGGCTGCGCCGCACGGCTCAGTACCTCGCGCGTCAGCTCCACCAGTTCCACCCTCTCCAACAGGCGGAACACCGCTTCCCGTCGCAGCGCCACTTCCGCCTCTGTAGTCGTCTCCCGGAGCCGCCAGCGATCCAGCGTCCTCAGGCACTCCGTCTCCACCAGCGCACTCACTACGCCGCCCTCCACCGAACCCCACTCTCGCAGCGATCCCGCCTGCCCAAGGACCAGGCGCAAAACGACCGACGAATCCACGTAGGCGATCACCGCTCGCCCCGCTCCTCTAGCAGCAACTCCACGATGTCCACCTTCGTCTGCAATGGCGGAGGCAGCGGAACGTCGCACGGTCGGAGAGTGCCGGGGGCGGGCCGGCGGATGATCAACCGCGAGGCCTCCGATTCGTACGGCACGATGCGCGCGATCGGCGTATCGCGATCCATCACTGTGACCACTTCGCCTCGGCGCACGGCCCGTAGGTGCTCGCTCAGGTGGCTCTTGAGTTCAGCGATACGGACAGTCTTCATGACTATATGATAACCAGAAATGGTCAGGAGCGCCAGCCGCTCTCACTTCGCCCCCACCAGCTCCGCCACCAGCGCCTCCGCGCGGTGGATCGTCCGCAGAGCCTCCCGGATCCCCGCCGCGTGCACCGAGATGGCCCGCGCCTGTTCTTCGGTGTAAATGAAATCCCACACCAGCGATTGAAGGTTCCCGTCGAAGAGGATCCCCACCAGTTCTCCCTTGCGGTTCACCACCGGGCTGCCGGAGTTGCCGCCCACCGAGTCGTTGGTGCTGAGGAAGTTGAACGGCGTATCCAGCTTCAGCCGGCTCTTACCTTCCGTCCAGCTCGGCGGCAGCGCGAAGGGCTCCTTGTTCTCGTGCGCCTGCGCGTGCTGGAAGGTGCCGCCCAGGGTGGTCGCCCACGGGAGCGCCTGGCCGCTCTCGACGTAGCCCTTGACCTGCCCGAACGACAGCCGCAGCGTGAAGGTGGCATCGGGATAAACCTCCGTCCCGTAAACCTCGAACCGCGCGTTGGCCAGCTTGCTGTAAGCCTGCCGCAGCGGCTCCTCGACGCCCTCCTCGTACGCCTTTCTCGCGGCCCGGGCAGCCGGATCCACGACGCGCGCCAGCACGATCATCGGATCCGCGGAGGCCTCGATCGCCTTCCGCCCTCCCTCCGCCAGTTGCTTGCGGAACGCCACGTCCCTCAGGCGCGTCCCCCGCACCAGCTCGGCGGCGCGCTCCGCGGGCGACTGGCCGGCCAGCGCCTTGCCGGCCAGCGCATGGCCCGCCCCCAGCTTCTCCACCAGCAGGCCCAGCGAATCCGCCAGCTTGACCGTCTCGAAATCCGCGTAGATCGGCGCCTCCGAGAAGAGCTGCTGCTTCAGGGACTCGAGCGCCGCCTCCGAGTACTCCCGCAGGCGCTCCGCGTTGGGCTTGGCCGTCTCCGCCGCCAGCCGCACCAAAGCCCGCGCAATCCCGAACAGGTCGCTGTTGAAGCCGTGGCCCAGCTCGAGCAGCGCCCGCTCCACCAGGATCTGGTCCCACGCCTTCAGCGCAGCCGCGACCTGATCCCAGGCATCCCCATGCGCCGGCTTCAACTTGGCCGACGACATCACCTTGGCCCGCAGCGCCGCTTCCTCGGCCCGCTTCCGCTGCATCACCGCCGGGTCCTGGAGCCCGGCCAGCATCCCCAGGTACGCTTTGCGGCTGTTCTGGTAGCCGAAGAGCTCGTCCTGCGCGCGTCGCGCGTTCTCCGTGCTCCGCTCGCTGAAGGTCCGCAGCAGCACCTCGCGCCGCCGCAGCAGGTCCAGCGTGAACGGGTTCCTCCGGTCGCGGATGAACTCCAGGTGCGCCACCGTGTCCAGCCGGTCGGTCCGCCCGGGGTTGCCGGAGACAAACACCAGGTCGCCCTCCCGCGCCCCCGCCTCGCTCCACTTCAGGTAGTCCCGGATCACCGCCGGCCGGTCCTGCTCGTAGACCCGGAAGAAGGAAATGTCCAGGTCGTAGCGCGGGTACTCGAAGTTGTCCGGGTCGCCCCCGAAGAACGCGATGGCCCTCTCCGGCGCGAACACCAGCCGCACGTCGGTGTACTTCTGGTAGCGGTAGAGGTGATACCTCCCGCCGTTGTACAGCGTCACCACGTCGCTGCGCAGCCCGGTCTTATCCAGCGACTCCTTCTCGAGGGTGTTCATCGCCCCCCGCCGCGCCTTCTCCGCCTCGGCCGCGCTCATCCCCGGCTTCACCGCCGCCTGCACCCGCGCGGTCACGTCCTCGATGCTCGCCAGCACGTTCAGCTCCAGGTCCGGGCACTTCCCCTCCTGGGTCCGGCTGCGCGCGTGAAAACCCGTCTGGAAGTAGTCCCGCCCCTCGCTGCTCAGCTTCTGAATGCAATCTGCGGCCACATGATGATTGGTCATCACCAGCCCGTCCGGCGACACGAACGAACCCGAGCCGCCGCTATTGAAGCGCACCGACGCCCGCTGGAGATGCTCCATCCACCCCGCGGGCGCCTCGAAGCCGTACCGCTCGCGCAGCCGCCTCACCGGCGGATCGTTGAAAAGCCACATCCCTTCGTCGGCGCTGACGGTGACGGCCAGCGCCGCGCCTGCCACGAGAACACGCCAGAGTCTTGCGGTCATGTACACAGTATCCCCCGTACTGGCGCGACACGCCTGGTGACTCCCCAGCGCGCCCGGGGTATACTGCGGTCGTGCCTCTGGGCGCACCGGGAGATTCGCTATGACTGGGATCGTCCTCTGTTTGGCCGTCGCCTTGCCACTCGCGCACGCGGCCGCGGCGGCGCCGCCACTGTCCCTGGTGACGGACCCCCATCCGGGGCCCGCCGCCCGCCACGGTCTGCGCCAGCTCCGCCTGGCCCTCGAGCAGCGGAAACTCGCGGGTGAAGAGACTGCCTCCGTGGAGCGAGCCCGGGGCAAGATCCTCCTCGTCGCGGGGCTGGCCCGGGGCGCCGGTGCGGCCGCGGCGCTGCACCGCTCGCTCCCCATGCCGGCGCCCGCCGGTCCGGAATCGCTGTGCGTCCGTCACCTCAACACCCGCGGCAAGAAAGCGCTGCTGGTGAGTGGCGGCGATGACCGCGGCCTCATGTACGCCCTGCTGGACGTCGCCGACCGCATCGGCTGGGCCGCCGATCCGGCGCATCCGCTCAGCGAAGTGCGCGACACCACCGAGCAACCCGCCGTCGCCGAGCGCGCCCTCTCCATCTACACCATGCACCGCGGCCACTTCGAGAGCTTCTTTTTTGACGAAAACTACTGGCGACGCTACTTGGACCTGCTGGCCCGCAACCGCTTCAACAGCTTCGCGCTGCTGTTCGCCTACGAGGCTGCCGGCTACTTCGCGCCCGCCTACCCCTACTTCTTCGATGTCGAGGGCTTCCCCGAAATCCGCGTCGTGGACCTCACCCGCGAGCAACAGCAGCGCAATCTCGCGGCCCTCCGCCGGCTCATCCGGATGGCGCACGAGCGCGGCCTGAACTTCACCGTGGGGCTGTGGGACCACATCTACCGCGGCGGCGTGCAAGGTCCCACCCAGTACGCCAAGAAACCCACGCCCGGGCTGGTCTGGGGACTCCACGATAAGAACCTGACCCCCTACATCACCGCCGCTCTGACCCAGTTCCTGAAGCTGCTGCCCGAAGTGGACGGCATCCAGTTCCGCATGCACGGCGAGTCCGGCCTGCGCCCCGCCGAAATGAAGCAGTTCTGGGAAAGCCTCTACCAGGTGATGCAGCAGCATGGCGGCCGCACCCGCTTCACGTTCCGCATCAAGGAATTCCCGGACGACCTCATCGACCGGGCGGTCGAGCTCGGCCTCAACTTCCGCCTGGCCACCAAGTACTGGGCCGAGCAGATGGGCCTCCCCTTCCATCCCACCCACATCAACCGCCAGAACCAGTTCGACCGCCGCCACAGCTACGCCGACGTGCTGCGCTACCCGCAGCGCTACCAGCTGCACTGGCGGCTGTGGAACGGCGGCACCTCCCGGATCCTGCTGTGGGGCGACCCCGACTACGCGCGCCGCTTCGCCGCCTCCACCCACCTCTACGACGGCGAGGGCTTTGAAGTGAACGAGCCGCTGGCCACCAAGATGGCCGGCCAGCCGCACGACCTGCCGCCCTTCCAGCTCCTCCGCCCGCAGTACCGCTACTACGACTACGAGTTCGAGCGTTACTGGCACTTCTTCCAGGTCTTCGGCCGCCTCGGGTATAACCCCGCCACGCCCGCCGAGGTCTGGCAAAAGGAGTTCGAAAAGCGCTTCGGCCGCGAGGCCGCGCCGTACGTGGAACAGGCCTTGCACCGCGCCAGCCAGGTTCTGCCGCGCATCATCGCCTACTGCTTTCCCTATAACCGCTTCCCCACCACGCGCGGCTGGGTCGAAAAGCAGCGCCTCGAAGACCTGTCCGTCTACGCCCGCGCCGAACCCAGCGACACCGAGCAGTTTCAGAGTTTCGATGAAGCCGCCCTCGGCCTGCTCGAAGGCAGCGAGTCAGCCAAGATTCACCCCCTCCAGACCAGCCGCTGGTTCGCCGCCACTTCCGCCGCCGTCTTCTCCCTGGCCGCGGAAGCCGAGAAGCGCGCCGGCGCCCACCGCAACCAGGAATTCATCTCTACCCTGGTGGACCTGCGGATCCTGGCCAACCTGGCCCTCTATCACTCCCGCCGCATCCACGCCGGCCTCAGTCTCGCCCTCTTCAACCGCACCCGGGACCGGAAGGATCTTGACCAGGCCATCACTCACGAGCGAAGCGCCATCGCGGCTTGGCAGGCGCTCGTCGAGGCCGCCGGCGACGTCTACCACGACAACCTCCGGATGGGGCAGGCCAGCGCCGGCCTCTCGGGTCACTGGAAAGACGAACTGCTCGCGCTCGAGAAGGGCCTGGCCGAACTCGAGCGCCAGCGCGCCGCCTCACCGGCCCGCACCGGCCCGGCGATCTCCCGCGTCCCCGTCACCGCTGCCGCGGACCGGGAACCGCCCGTCGTGCGCCACACGCCGGTCGCCACGGCGCCGGTCTCCAAACCGTTAGCCGTTACCGCCCGGGTCGAGGACCCCTCCGGCGTCAAGTGGGTCAGCCTGCGCTACCGCGCCGTCAACCAGCACCAGGACTTCCGCACTCTGCCCATGCTCCCCACCGGCGCCGGCAACGAATTCAGTGCGGAGATCCCCGCGGCCCACATCGACCCGAAATTTGATCTCATGTACCTGATCGAAGTCATGGACCGGGCCGGCAACGGCCGGATCTACCCCGATCTGGAAACCGAGACCCCGTACGTGATAGTGAAGCTGGAGCGCTGATAGGAGGAACCCCATGCGCCGACGCGCATTCTTCGGAGCCATCTTCGCGGGGCTGGGCAGCGCCGCTCCGCAACCACCCAAGCCCCAAGCCGGCCTCATCCCCACCCGCACCCTCGGTAAGACCGGCGTCCAGCTCACCCTCATCGGTATGGGCGGCGCGCGCTTCCACCTGCTGCCGTTCGACGAAGGCAAGGCCCTGGTCCGCCGCGCCTACGAGCTGGGCATCAACTACTTCGACATGGCCCGCAGTTACTTCAACGGCCGGGCCGAAGAAGTTTACGGCGCGGTCATTCCCGCCTTCCGCCAGCAGGTCTTCCTTACCACCAAGACCGGTAAGCGCACCCGCCAGGAAGCCGAAGCCGAGCTCGACCTCTCCCTGAAGCTCATGCGCACCGACTACGTCGATCTGTGGCAACTGCACGGCGTCAACCAGCAGGACGACCTCGCTCGCATCCTCGCCCCCGGCGGCGCCCTGGAGGCCTTGGTTGCCGCCAAGAAAGCCGGCAAGTGCCGCTTCGTCGGCTTCACCGGCCACGCCGACCCCCACCTCAACCTCGAAATGCTCCGCAGTTACCCCCACTTCGACACCCTGCTGATGCCCCTCCACGTCGCCGACACCGCCTACTTGAGCTTCGAGAAACTCGCTCTGCCCGCCGCCGTCCAGGCCGGTATCGGCCGCCTGGGCATGAAGATCTTCGGCAACGCTTTCCTCCTGCGGGCCTTCAGCGTGCGCGAGTGCTTGAGCTACACCCTTACCCTGCCCGTCCACGCCGTCACGCTCGGTTTCACCACCACGGGGCAGCTTGAAGACGACGTCCGCATCGCGCAATCCTTCCTGCCGCGGCCCGCCGCCGAAATGGACGCCCTGCGCGCCCGCGCAGCCAGCGACCGCTTCGACGTCATCCACGGCCCCGCCCTCGAGTACTGGAAAAGGAAGCTCCCATGACGCCCCTTCCCTCGCGCCGCCTCTTCCTCCACCTGGGACTCGCCGCTCCCCTGGCCGCGCGTCCGCCCCAGGCCGCAGCGCTCCCCTGGTACCGCCGCGCCTGCCGCTGGGGCCAGACCAACATCACCGAGATGGACCCCACCCGCTACGACATCGCCTTCTGGCGCGAGTACTGGAAGCGCACCCGCATCCAGGGCGTCATCATCAACGCCGGCGGCATCTTCGCTTACTACCCGAGCAAGTTTCCCCTCCACCACCGCGCGCAGTTCCTCGGAGACCGCGATCTCTACGGCGAGCTGGCCCGCGCCGCCCACCAGGACGGCCTCTGCGTGCTGGCCCGCATGGACTCGAACCGCGCCTCCGAGGACTTCTACCGCGCCCACCCGGACTGGTTCGCCATCGACGCCGAGGGCCAGCCCTACCGCGCCGCCGACCGCTACGTCTCCTGCGTCAACAGCCCCTACTACGACGAGTGGATTCCCCAGATCCTCCGCGAGATCATCGAGCGCACCCGCCCCGAGGGCCTCACCGATAACAGCTGGAGCGGCCTGGGCCGCGACAGCATCTGCTACTGCGCCCACTGCCAGCGCCGCTTCCGCGCCCGCACCGGCCGGCCCGTCCCCAGGCGCAAGGATTGGGACGACCCGGTCTACCGCGAGTGGATCCGCTGGAACTACGAGCGCCGCCTCGAGATCTGGGACTTGAACAACCGCACTACCAAGGCCGCCGGCGGTCCGGATTGCCTCTGGATCGGCATGAACAGCGGCTCGGTCCTCAGCCAGTGCCGCTCCTTCCGCGACCTCAAGGAAATCTGCCGCCGCGCGGAGATCATAATGCTCGATCACCAGCGCCGCGAGGAGGCGACCGGTTTCCAGCACAACGGCGACGCCGGCAAGCTGCTGCACGGCCTGCTGGGTTGGGACAAGCTGGCGCCTGAAAGCATGGCCATGTACCAGGCCGGCCGCAACAGCTTCCGCCTCGCCAGCAAACCCGCCGCCGAAGCCCGCATGTGGATGCTCGAAGGCTTCGCCGGCGGCATCCAGCCCTGGTGGCACCACGTCGGCGCCTACCAGGAGGACCGGCGCGCCTACCGCACCGCCGAACCGGTCATGCGCTGGCACGAGGCCAACCAGCAGTACCTGGTGAACCGCCGCGCGGTCGCCAGCGTGGGCGTCCTCTGGTCCCAGGAGAACGCCGATTTCTTCGGCCGCGACCAGGCCGAGGAGCTCGTCGAGCTGCCCTACCGCGGCATCGTCCAGGCGCTCATCCGCGCGCGCATCCCCTACCTGCCCCTCCACGCCGACTACCTCGACCGCGACGGCGGCGAGCTGGCCCTCCTGATTCTGCCCAACCTCGGCGCCATGTCAGAGGAGCAGTGCGCCGCCGTGCGCCGCTTCGTCCGCCGCGGCGGCTCGCTCATCGCCACCGGTTCGAGCAGCCTCTTTACCGAGTCGGGCGACCCCCGCAAGGACTTCGCCCTGGCCGACCTCTTCCAGGCCCACGCGCCCCGCCCCGGCTGGCCCGACAGGAAGTGGGCTTCCGCGTCCCTGCACACCTACCTCCGCCTCACGCCCGAACTCCGCGCCCGGGTCTGGGGCCCCAAGGCCGGTGACGAGCCGCCCACCAGCGGCGAGCGTCACGCCGTGCTCGCTGGCTTTGACGAGACCGACATTCTCCCCTTCGGCGGTATGCTCGAGAGCCTCCCCGTTGATGCCGGCGCCTTCGTCCCGCTGACCTTCATCCCCCCGTTCCCCGTCTACCCGCCCGAGACCGCCTGGATGCGCGAGCCCAGGACCAATATCCCCGCACTGGTCCTCTCGACGCACGGCAGCAGCCGCGTGGCCTACCTGCCCGCGGACATCGACCGCCGCTTCGCCCGCGACAACCTCCCCGACCACGGCAACCTCCTGGCCAACCTCGTCCGCTGGGCCGCCGGCGGCAACATCCCTCTCGCCGTGGATGGCCCCGGCCTCATCGACTGCCACCTTTACCGCCAACCGGGCCGCCTCATCCTCCACCTGGTCAACCTCACCAACCCTGGCGCCTGGCGCGCCCCCATCGACGAGCTGATCCCGGTGGGCCCGCTGAAGGTGAAGGTCCGCCTGCCGCAGGACACCCGCGGCCGCAGCGCTCGGTTCCTCGTAGCAGAGACGAATCAGCCGCTCACTGTGAGGCCAGGCTGGGCCGCTTTCGAGGTGCGGTCTATCCTGGACCACGAGGTGGTGCTGATCGAGTAGGTCCCCCCTACTTGATCCGCTCATCCCGCTCGACTTTGCCGTCGCGCAGGTGGATCACGCGATGGGCGTGCATGGCGATGTCGTGCTCGTGGGTCACCAGCACGATGGTGTTGCCCGCCTGGTGCAGCCGCACGAACACCCCCATGATCTCGTTGCCCGTGGCCGTGTCCAGGTTCCCGGTGGGCTCGTCGGCCAGCAGAATGGAGGGATTGTTGACCAGCGCCCGGGCGATGGCCACGCGCTGCCGCTGCCCGCCCGAAAGCTCGTTGGGCTTGTGGTGCATGCGGTCTTCCAGGTCCACCTGCCGCATCGCCCCCTTGGCCCGCTCCATGCGCACGTCCGCCGGCAGGCCCGCGTAGATCAGCGGCAGCTCCACGTTGTGCAGCGCCGTCGCTCTGGGCAGCAGGTTGAAGGTCTGGAAGACGAACCCGATCTCCTTGTTCCGGATGCGCGCCAGCTCGTCGTCGTTCATGTCGCTCACCAGCCGCCCGTTGATGTAGTACAGCCCGCTGGTGGGCGTATCCAGGCACCCGATCAGGTTCATCAGCGTGGACTTGCCCGAGCCCGACGGCCCCATGATGGCCACGTACTCGCCCCGCAAGATCTCCACGTCCACTCCCGAGACGGCGTGGATCTCCTGATCGCCCATCAGGTAGGTCTTCCACAGGTCATAGGTGCGGATAATAATGCCGTCGCGCTTAAGCTGCTCGCCGCGTGCGACGTTCTCCTCGACTGCTGGTGGCATAGTCCTTCTCTATTGAGGCGAATTCAGGGGGCCGCTGCGTTACCGGCGCCGCGCGGTTCTCTCACTCGGTCTTGGCCCCCGGCTGGTTGTCCACCTTGATCCGGGTCTCGTTCCGGATGGTGCGGATCACCTTGTAACTGCCGGTGACGATCTCCTCGGCCTCCTTGAGGCCGCTCAGCACTTCGATGTCCGTCGCCCCGGTGATCCCGGTCTCGACCTTGCGGAACATCGCCTTGTCGCCAGCCGCCAGGAACACGCCCTGGAGCTCCTCCTTCTTGGCCTTCTCTGCCGCCGGATCAGGCTTCGAGGCCGCCTGGACGCCGCCCTTCGGCGCCGGCTCGAGGTCGCCCCGCTGGCGCACCGTCAGCGCCTGAATCGGGATGGTCAGCACGCCCTTGCGCGTGGCCGTGGTCACCTTGGCCGTGCACGAGAGGCCGGGCCGGATCTCCTCCGGCGGGTTATCCAGGGCAATCACCACCTTGAAGTCCTTGGCCTCCTGGCTCGAAATGGCGCTCTGCGAGGCTGCCAGCCCGGTCGAGCGCAGGATCGCCGTGTTGCCGATCTCGATCACCCGGCCCTTGAAGGTGCGATTGGGAATCGCGTCAATGGTGATGTCCCCCTGCTGGTCCAGCTTCACGTTGACGATATCGGTCTCGTCCACCTTGACCTCGGCCGTGATCAGCGACATGTCGGCGATGGTCATGATCAGGCTCGCCGGCGAGTTCTGAATCCCCGGCACCACCGTTTCGCCCACCCGCACCGGCAGGTTGGTCACCACGCCATCCAGCGGCGCCACCGCGAACGTCCTTTGCAGGACATCCGAGGCCCGCCTCAGGTTGGCCTGGGCCAAAGTCACGCGCTTCTGCGTGGCAGTCAACTGCGCGGCCACTTGCGCCCGCTGGGCCTTCACCTGCTGGCAGCGCGCCTCAGCCTCCCGGAGCGCCGCCTGCCGGGCTGCATACTCCATCCGCCGCTGGTCGAAGTCCTGCCGCGAGATCAGCTTCTCCTTAAGCAACTGCTCGGCACGCCCGTAGTTCAACCGGGACTGCTCCAGCTCCGCCCTGGTGCGGTCCGCGGTCGCCAGCGCGGTCACCAGGTTCTCGTCAGCCGCCTGCACCGAGGACTCCCCAGCCGCGGAATCCGCCTCCGCCGAGCTGACCCCGGCATTCTGCGCCGCCACCTCCGCCTCCGGCTGCACCGACTCGAGCCGAGCCAGTAACTGGCCCCTCTTGACCCGGTCGCCCTCTTTGACCAGGATCTCGGTCAGCCGCGAATGCATCATGGCGTTAGTGCCTATGTTGATGTAATTGCGGGGCTTAATCTCCCCGGAAGCCGTCACCACCGACGCCAGATCCTGCCGCTGCACCCGCCCGGTCTGCACCACCGCGATACCGGCGCGGCTCTTCTGGACCACGCTCAACACCACTATGCCGATGACCACCACTCCGAGGATGGCCAGCCAGATCTTCCATTTCCGTTTCACGCGTAGAGCTCCCGTTCAATTCAGACGATGACCGCGGGGAAAAAGTTCACCTATTTCGATGGTAGCAGGGATCGGGCACAGGCTCCACCGTCCCCCCGTGGACGGGTGCAGCCTGTCCCCGATCCCGGTGAATCACACCCCGCCTTCCGTGAAGAAGTTCCCCATTTCCCGGAACTTGCGGTACCGCTGCTCGATGAGCTCCGCCGCCGAGAGACCGGAAAGCTCCTCGAGCGACTGCCGCAAGGGCTGGCGGATCAGGGCCGCCGCCTGATCCCAGTCCGTATGCGCGCCCTCCGGCGGCTCCGCAATGATGCCGTCGATCAGTCCCAGCCGCAGCAGGTCCTGGGCGGTCAGTTTCAGCGCCTCCGCGGCCAGCGGCCCTTTGGCGGCATCCCGGTAGATGATCGCGGCACAGCTTTCCGGCGAGATCACGCTGTAGATGGCGTTCTCCAGCATGAAGACCCGGTCGCCCACCCCCAGCGCCAGCGCCCCGCCGCTGCCGCCCTCGCCAATGCAGATAACGATCACCGGGGCGCTCAGCCGTGCCATCTCCCGCAGGTTGTAGGCGATCGCCTCCGCCTGGCCCCGCTCCTCCGCGTCGATGCCCGGGTAGGCCCCCGGCGTGTCCAACAGCGCCAGCGTCGGCCGCCGGTGTTTCGCCGCAAGCTGCATCACCCGCAGCGCCTTACGATACCCCTCCGGCTTGGGCATCCCGAAGTTGCGGAACTGCCTCTGCTTGAAGTCCCGCCCCTTCTGCTGGGCCACGATCATCAGCGGCGCCCCCTCGAAGAAACCCATCCCGCAGACCACCGCCGCGTCGTCGCCGAACCGCCGGTCCCCGTGGATCTCGCTGAAATCGGTGAACAGCCGCTGGATGTAGTCCAGCGAGTGCGGGCGCTTGGCATGCCGCGCCAGTTGCACCCGCGCCCAGGCGCCTTCCGCCGGCGCCGGCTGAGGCGCGGCGTTGGGCTGACTGCTGTTCTCAGGGTCCATGAAACCTCAGTTTAACGCAGCGTGCTTGGCGCGTCCTTGGCGCCCTGGGCGCGATACCCTCAATTCCCCAGCACCTCGAGCGCCTCCGGGCCGCAGATGCGCTCGACTTCCTCGCAGAACTCCCGGTCCGCCCGCACCTTCTGCGGCACGTCCAGCAGCACCGAGAACTCCCGCGCCCGCTCCAGCTTCAGCCGCACCTCGGTCTCCCCAGGCTTCCTCCGGAACAACTCGCGCAGGGCCGCCGCCGCGTCCGCTCCCGCCCCCAGCCGCACCCGGATCGCAATCAGCGTCGGCACGTTCACCCGCGCCACCGCCAGCGGCACGATGTCCTGAAGGGAAACCTTCGGCGGAGCGTTCTCCTCCGGCAGCACCTGCGCCCGCACCCGCACCGCCGCGTCCTCGACCAGCTCCGCGGCCAGCCGCTCGTAGTTCGTCGTAAACACCAGCGCCTCGAGGCTCCCGCTGCGGTCCTCGAGCTGCATGGACGCCCAGGGCTTCCCCTCGCGGTTTCGCCGCCGCTGGATCCCGGTCAGCATCCCGCACAGCGTCACCTCGGCGCCTTTTGCCAAGCCCTCCAGCCCGTCGCTCGCGTGCGTAGCCAGCTCTTTGACCTTCTCCTGGTACTCATCCAGCGGGTGCCCCGTCACGTACAGGCCGAGCACTTCCTTCTCGCCCGCCAGCCTCTGCCGGGCGCTCCACTCGGGCACATTCGGCAGCGGCCGCTCCGCCTCCTCCTCGTCCCCGCCGCCCGAAAACAGCCCGCCCTGGCCCCGCTCGCGGTCGCGCCAGGCCCGCTGGCCGGCCTCCATGGCCCGGTCCAGCGCCGCCATCAACTGCGCCCGGTGCCCGCCGAGGGAATCCATCGCTCCTGCCTTGACCAGGTTCTCGAGCATCCGCTTATTCAGCGCGCTCAGCTCCACCCGCTCCGAGAAGTGCTCGAGCGACCGGAACCGTCCCACCTCCCGCCGGCCCGCCAGCATCGACTCGACCGCCGCCTGCCCCAGGGCCTTGATCGCCCCCAGCCCGAAGCGGATCGCCTCGCCGTCCGGCGTGAAGCTCCAGTCGCTCGAGTTCACGTCCGGCGGCAGCACCCCAATGCCCATCTCCCGGCACTCGTTGATGTACTTGACGATCTTGGCGGTGCTGCCCGTCTCCGAAGTCAGCACCGCCGCCATGAACTCCACCGGGTAGTGGGCCTTCAAATACGCGGTGACGTAGGCCAGATACGCATAGGCCGCCGAGTGTGACTTGTTGAAGCCGTAGCCGGCGAACTGCTCCATCAGGTCGAACAGCTTCGTCACTTTGCGCGGCGGATGCCCCCGTTCGTGCGCCCCGCGCATGAACCGTTCCCGCTGCGCCGCCATCTCCTCGGCGTCCTTCTTGCTCATGGCGCGCCGCAGGATGTCCGCCTCCCCCAGGGTGTAGCCGGCGACGCGGTTGGCGATCTGCATCACCTGCTCCTGGTAGACGATTACCCCGTAGGTCTCTTCCAGGATCTCCCGCAGCTCCGGCAGCTCGTAGGCGATCTCCCGCCGCCCGTGCTTGCGGTCGATGAAATCCCCGATCATCCCCCCCTGGATGGGGCCCGGCCGGAAGATGGCGTTCAGCGCGATCAGGTCCTCGATCCGGCTGGGCTGGTAGCGCCGCAGAATGTCGCGCATGCCGGACGACTCGAACTGGAACACGCCGCTGGTAAGGCCCTTCGCGAAGACCGCGTAGGTCTTCAAATCGTCG
>Ga0315289_10006205_pt1 | contig 17591 bp, 4 predicted proteins | sample YL17G11_40_MG_FD_203452 | JGI IMG/M metagenome (GOLD analysis project Ga0315289, IMG submission 203452) | Sediment microbial communities from Yellowstone Lake, YNP, Wyoming, USA - YL17G11_40 | ecosystem: Environmental > Aquatic > Freshwater > Lake > Sediment | place: USA: Wyoming | collected... | reverse complement strand
TGCTGGGCGCAGCCATTATGGCGACCCTCGCCGAAATACGGTGTGGAGGTGATGCCTTATGGCGGCGAGGTGCTCAATGTGCGGCAGCGAGGACGGCATCCGCTCATCCTGCCCCAGGCTGGCGGGCCTGGTCTTATGCCGTGACTGCTGCCGGACCAGGAAGGGCCTGGATCAGCCGGATTGCCCCTGGTGGGAGCTGTGCAGCTCCACTGACCTGCGGCAGTGGGAGTGGTGAAGGCCCCGCTCGGAACGGCTTGGCTGCCGGGTCTAGCGGGGCCTGGGGAGGGGATGGGGCTGGGGGCACGGAAAGGATTGCCGAGGACGGCAGACCCGTCTGCGGTGATTGGCGCCGCAGTGCGCGCGGTTACGCTACGCGCGGTGAGTTGGAGGCCGTCGCATGGTGATGCTGGCGGCTCTGGAGGTCGGTTTCGGCCGAGGAAATGAATGGCCGGCAACGCGACCATGTAATATCAATAAAACATTGAAATGAAAGGATTTGTGATTCAATTCTAAGAGGTAAGAGGATAAATGAGGCGCGAAATGGAAACGAATGCTCGTATGCACCCGGCGAACACAGATGTGATAGCCAGGGCACTTCGGCAGGGCATGTCGGATGGGGTTGAATGAGTTGGACTCAGGCTTGGGCTGCACCTGAATTGATCTTTGCCATGGTTGTTCTCCTATCCATGGCGACATCTTCCCCCAAGCTGCGGCTACCGAAAAGGTGGGTTCACAGGGCGCGTACGAAAGTCGCTGGACCCACACGCCGGCTCTGGGAATCGGACGACTTCCGGCGCAGCAAGGCCAGTCCGCCCAAGGCCAGCAGGCCCAGCGTCGCCGGTTCCGGGGTCGTCGCGGGCGTTGTGCCGCTGCGGGTGCCGAAGTTGGTCATCAGAATCTGAAGGTCGGTCCAGTTCACCTGGTGGTCGCCGCAGAAGTCGCCATCCAACCACTGGGCGCCCGTCATGCCGAAGTTCTGCTTCACGGTGATGTAGTCGGCCGCGTCAACAACACCGTCGAGGTTGGCGTCGCCCGCAACCGGCGCCGGCTCAGAAACGATGTCGATCCGCCCGTTTGTGATCGCGGCCGGCACGCCGGCAAAGGCGGTGTCCACGCCCGGACTTCCGAAGATGCCCGTTGCGACGCCGGAAAGACGAAGTGGGTAGGACTCACCCATGGCCGTCCCGGCTGTGTTGATGGTTACGTAGGCGATGACCCCGCGGGCATCGAGGTAATTGGCTTTGCTCGTGTCCGTTGTCGTCGAAACCGCCCAGAGCAGGTCGGAAGCCCAGGTATTCGTCTGGCCGCCGTTACTGGCGTTAAACATCGTGCCGGGCCCGACGATGTCCACGTTGGTGATGATGGGCTTGGTGCCGGAACCGTTGTTGGCCGCGCCGCCATCGCCGATCTGGATGTAGAGATCCAGCCCTTGAACCGCGCCTCCGCCTGTAACTGAGATCGAGAAGGTCTTCGTCGTGCCAGGTTGGGCTTCGACAGTACCGACGCTGATGATTGGCGAAGCCCACGCGCCGGCGGTGAGCAGACAGACTGCCGCGAGCACAGCGATCACGCGAACTTTCATGACGATCCTCCAAGTATCGCGATTCTGAGCATTCTCAGCATAGCGGTACGCACCCGGCGAACACAGGGGTGACAGCCAAAGCACTTCGGCTTCGCAGGCCGGAGCAAATCCCCTTAACGCGGGAGGGCAGGATGGATTCTTGCTTGGGCCTACCGACTCTTCTGCCGCTTGGCCACGTCCAGTTCGATCTCGCCGAACTGTTCCTCGTGCCGGCGGACGAGTTGGCTCAGCGTGATGGCCAGACGCTTGGCTGAAAAGTAGTTCAGGACGATCCGCTCGTTGATCTGAAAGACAATCTGCGGCATCTGGCCTCCATCCTGCTGAACCGGCGGACCCACAAGGTTCAGGCCAAAATCCAGTATCACTTCCTCGGCCGTGCCATTGGTGCGAAATGCGTTGGCATACGAGGTCTTGAGGTTCCGTTCGTCGATGTTGAGCCTGACCTGCTGCTGGCCGGTCTGCGCCTCGGCCTGCTCTTCCACGGGACCGCCCTGGGAGGCTGGGCTTCCTGCCTGTGACATGCTGACTCTCCGTTCCCGTCTACGCCTTCCGGCGGCGACGTGCGATGATGCCCATTAAGGATAACCCAAGCATACTCAGCGTCGCCGGCTCGGGAATGATGTCGATCCGACCATTGGTGATCGCGGCCGGCACGCTGGCAAAGGCGGTGTCGGCGCCGGGGTTCCCTAAAGCGCCTGTAGCAACGCCGGAAAGACGAAGCGGGTAGGACTCACCCATGGCCGTCCCGGCCGTGTTGATGGTCACGTAGGCGATGACCCCGCTGGCATCGAGGTAATTGGACTTGTTCGTGTCCGTTGTTGTCGAAACCGCCCAGAGCAGGCCGGAAGCCAAGGCATTCGTCTGGCCGACGTTGCTGGCGTTAAACACCGTGCCGGCCCCGACGATGTCCACGTTGGTAATGATCGGCTTGGTGCCGGAACCGTTGTTGGCCGTGCCGCCATCGCCGATCTGGATATAGAAATCCAGCCCTTGAACCGAACCGCCGCCCGTAACTAAGATCGAGAAGGTCTTCGTCGTATCGGGTTGGGCTTCGATAGTGCCGACGCTGATGATGGGCGAAGCCCATGCGCTGGCGGCAAGTAAACAGACCACCGCAAGCACGGCGAGCAATCGAGCGTTCATGATGATCCTCCAAGAATCGCGATATTGGGCATTCTCCGCACAGCGCACCTTGCACCAAAGGCCGACAAGGCACACAAAGAGCTAAACGAACGTAATCAGTATACCATAACAACCATATCTGTCAAGACTTTGCAACCACTTTTCGTGCGACCACTTTTCGACCGTTTTCCCGAGGCGCCCGCCGTCACTTTTGGCCAATGGGCTTTTTGCCCGACAGAGGGCGCACCGCCAGTATGTCAATCAACAGATTGTCATCAAGGTTGTCGCCCGCCAGCGCGGTCAACCCGTTCCGCCGAGGCCCGAACCATCCTTTATCCGACACGCGATCCAACGCGCCCCAAGAAGCAATCTCGTCAGGCCACCGGATGGGCTGCTTCGGTTCAAGGGCTCTCCAAGGCGGTGGTTCGGGCCTGTAGACTCCAACCAGGCTCACGGCCGCGGGCCAAGCTTGCGGCGCCTGGCTCACGATTGGCCCAGGATTGTTCGCCAAGGCGGTGTGAATCAATGCCGAATTCATCTCAAACGAGCGTAAGTCTATACTTGGCCATGGCGATATTGGAGCAGCCATGGACCCCGGCCCCTTGGACTCGACCGATTCGACGCTCTTCCGCAGTTGCGCCGTTGCGGCAACCAACAGGTCGATGCTGGGCATTGCCGCGGGCACTACCGCCTGCGACTGCGTCTCACCGGTCGCGGCCTGCGGCGCCAGGAAACTCACGCAGGCCGGCTCGGCACTTGCCACCGCTGGCGGGGCAATGCTCTCGGAAGGCGCGGCGGTCGTCACAACCGCCGGCTGCTGGGTGGAATCGGCCGGACTATCCGCCGGAGCCGTGGTTGTGATAATGGGGGCTGAAACCACCGCCGACATCATCATCGACTCTCCGCCAGACGGTGCCGGGGCGGCAATCAGCTTCAAGGCGTTGAGGAACGTGATGTTGTTCCTGGCGGTGATCTGGTCGGCCGCGTTGACCAGCTTGTCACGGTTGAAGTCATACGGGTTCGTGATCGTCGCCGGAGGCAGGAACGCCGGGTGGTTCCTGGCCGCGATCTCGTCGGCCGCGTTCACGATGGCGTTGGTCGTGACGTTGCCCGTCTCGCCGACGGCGTTGCCCCAGTAGAACACGTCGGCGTCGGCCAGGCCCGTGTAATCGTTGGCCAGCACCGTCACCTGGAGCCACTGCTTCTGGATGGCGTTGTCGGCCCAGATGATCGTGACACGGTCCTCTCCGCCGGGGAGTGCGCGGATGTCCACGATAAGCGGGGCTGGTGCCGCCGCCCAGTGTTCCACGTCGGCCATGTTCCCGGACAGGACCGTGTTGCCGACCTTGAATGTGAAATAACTGCCGATATTTTGCACGGTCAGGCCGTCGGGGTTGGCCAGGCCGGCGATGTCCACCATGATGCCGTTGATGCCCCGGCTGTAGCTGGTGTAGTTGGCGAAGGTCGCAGTTCCACCGGGCAGGAGGGCAACCTTGTCCGTTGCGACGGCCGCGTCGTCCGCCGTAGAGGCAGCCGGATCGTTGCCGTCCCATGCGGAGTGGTTGTAGAAGATGTAACTGCCGAGAACGCTGGCGGGGACGGGGGTGGTCGTGGTGACTGCGTCTGGAGTCGCTGGGGCATCCTCGATATTGCCTGCTAGGTCGTAAGCTCGCGAGAAGAAGGCGTAGGTGTGACTGCCTTCGTTGCTGACAAACACGGCCGACTGTTCGGTCTCTTTGGAAAGCCACAGCCAGTACGGGCCGTCGTCTTCCGATGCGTACACATCGAAGCTCGTAATGCCAGAGCCACCTGGATTGTCGGTGCCGGACCAAGTCACCTGGAACTGATCGCCGCCGATCTGCGGTGGAAGCGATCCAACAGAACTGCTGGGTGCCGTCGCATCCACACAGATCGCAACGGAGGCAGGGGTTGCTGAGACGTTGCCATTAGCGTCCTCCGCTGTGGCAGTCACGAGCGTTTGACCTTCGGGCATGGGCTCGGTTACCACGTACCGCCAGTGCCCGGTACCATCGGCCGTAGCGGTCCCTTCCAACTCATAGCCTGTGGGGCCGGCAAGATGGACCGTGACGGTTGCTGACGGCGAAGTCCACCCCTCAAAAGCGGGAACGACTTCTGACGTAACATTGTCGTCCAGGATGCCCGTATCGCTCTCGACTTCCAGTTCGATAGCGACCGGCACGTACAGGGGTACCCACTGACACTGAGCGGCGACTGTCGTAGCCATCCCGTCATCGCCTGCGGCATCCTCGTAGCTCACCGTAATCAATTGCCCGATGCCTGCAACGATCCTGCCATTGCCGGCCGCAGGGGTGGTCTCAAAGCCGAAGCTGCCAGTGAACGTGCCTGCGGTCTCAGTCTCCATCAACGTGACAATTTCGCCGTCGGGATCGCTAGGCGACGTGACCAGGACGTGCAGCCAGTCATTGGAGGGTCCGGGTGTCGTATTGGCGTCTTCGTCGGTCAGACGGATCCCCGCGTTCGCCCCCAGGCCTTGATATTGGACCGCATCCAAGCTCATGTTGCCCGTTTCGGTTGATTCCGCGACCTCTCCACCGAACACGATAACGTATTCGGACTCGGCGTCGTCCAATACGAAGATCTGCCCGTCTTCGAGCCAGTAGTTACGTGGGTCGAGGACCCGGCCGTCGCCAGTCCTCACTTCGGCAATGCCGAGCGAGCCGCCGAACGGGTCCTGCACACTCGTGCATATCCAACCCTCGGGCTTCTCTATCGCGATGCGCATCTGGCGGTCGTCGACGGTGGCCGCCTGGCGGACCTGGGCGGAGAGAATCTCGACCGGTCGCCGCGAGGAGTCATGCACATCCAGCAGCGTGTCGGGCTGGCCATTGCAGTCGCTGTCGACCAGTACCGCGTCCGACCCCGTCAGGTCGTTCCACAGGCCGTAGCGGTTGACCCAGTTGATGTTGGCCGACGCCGTCAGCAGGCTCGTCGCCTCGCCGCCTAGCGCCGGGTCGTGGAGCACTTCCAGAACGCGGAAGTCGGTCACTGTCCCGCCCGGCCAAGCCCGCAGTTGCCACCAGCCGCTCGCTGACTGCCCCGCTTCGAGCGTTCCAAAGTTCAGGTGGTAGCCCTGGACGTCGGCAGGACGCCCCTGGGCGTCCACGCAGAAGGCGTCGTCGACGACAACACGGGCTGTCTCGACGTTGTCCAGGCACACAATCTGCGGCTGGTCGCATTCAATCGAGAGGTTGTTCGCCGGCCCGCCGCCGGTGTTACTGGCCACGACCGACAAGTAGAAGGGCTTGCCCGTGTCGAACTCTGGTGTGATGTAGTATTCTAAATGAATTTGCGGTTGTGGGTCGACCTCGATGGCCACGCGGTCGAAGGTGACGCCGTCGGCTACGCCGCCCCAGACCCATTCCACGTCGCAACTCAGGTAGTAGGTTTCGCCTCCGGCCTGCGGGGTTGGCAGGATCATCCAGTCGAGAACTGCTGAACTCATCGTGTCCAGCCGGTAGTACTCGTTGCCCGTGCTGACCAGCCCGGTCACCTCCGGCTGGCCGAAGAACAGCTCGTCGCAGGAGCGGTGGTCAGTCCACACGACCGTCCCGTCGGCCTTCTCCACGTGCATGGTGACGTGCAGGTCCTCCAGCGGGCGCGTGTCCGACCCGTTGGTGATGCGGACCTGCGACTGGAACGCCTGACGGTCGGAGCTGGCCGTCTGGTGGATGTCGAACGTGACGAAGCCATCTTCCTCGATAACCTTAGGCGGATCTCGGAACCCTGGGTCTGTGTAGCCGCTCGAGGAATAGCTTCCCGGGACGTACCCGTAGCCGCCGCCGGAGGGTCCGGAGTAGTTCGGGATGGGCCAATCGATGCAGAGGCCTAGGTCCGGAAGCGTAGCGATGCTCAGCAGAACGATCGGCACCGCATGGAAGGTAGAGCCGGTGACGGCGGTCGTCCCAGGTTCGGACCAAAAAGCCGTGAAGCCGACGGCACCGGCGGTGACCTGCAACAGGTCCAGGTTGAAAGCGTCCTCCCAATCGCCCGTTAGCACGGACGTCAACCAACCAAGCTCAAACGACTGCAGGTCAATGATCGCCGACTCACCTTGGATGAGGGTGGTATCGCTGTCCTCAAATTTCCACACGCCATGGGCGAGTGCCAGGTCGCCAGGCTCAAGGATCAGCTTTTCTATCCCTATCTCCGCCAGGCCCACTCCCGACAGGGCTTTGATGATGTCGATAATGCTGATGCCTTTGGTCACCAGGATGCCAGCTGGCGTGGTCAGGCCGGTCACATCGTCGGGGCCGGCGTTGGTGACGCGGACGTCCGGCAGATCACCAAACATCTCGGCAATGCCGAGTTCGTGCGTGATGATGCGGGTCAGGAACCACGGGTCGATGATCAGGCGGTTGTCGTCCGAAGTCGTCGCCATGCCCAGCGTCTTGACGCGGACCGGGATGGCCGTCTCGCCGGAGCGGGCGATACCATCGTTGTCCCTGTAGTCGTATGTCACCGCGATGGCGCCGTCAAAGGTGGTGCCCTTGGGCAACGTGCCCGTGCCGTTGATGCGGTACTGTAACGTCACGACCTCGCCGGGCAACAAACTGCCGATCATTAGCTCGTCGCCGTAGCCGACCGAGCCGTCCGCGTTGACGACCATGAAGTCGATATCCAGCTCGTCGCCGCGCAGAGCGGGCATGGTCAGGCGCACGCGGGTCACAGCGATTTCCCCAACGTTGCGGAACGTGAACGTTCCGGTGATCGTCTCGGGGGGCAAGACAGATCGCTCGATGGGCGTGCCGATCAGCACCGGTGGCATGGCGAGTGTCTCGGTGACGCCGCCACCCAGATCACGCACTGGCGTCCGGTACGTCGTTCGCAGCGTGATATCGTACTGGTCCGGGACAGTCGTCTCAGTGACAATCCACTCTACGGTCACGATGTCGGGCGCGAGCACGACCTGTAGCTCAGCCTCCTGGCCCTGACTGACGGTGAGGTTCCCCGAGGAGTCCTGGGACTCGGCCGCGATGACCGTGTAGCCGTACGATCCGGGCACCACTTCGCTGAAGCGAACAAAGCCGTCGGGGTTGGTCGTCGCGCTGTACGTCGGATAGTTCTTGGCGACGGGGTCCCAGTTGCGGGCGTACAGCGTGACCCTGACGCCACCTATTCCGTTGCCCATCGCATCGGTCGCTTGCACCAAGGCCTGGCCGTTGGCCTCCGCGGTCACCCAGCTCTGGAGGTTCATGACCGTGTCGCCTACGTTGGACCCGGTCAGGCGGATCGCCCAGTTGCTCGGCAGTCCGCTGGTCGCAAGCGACGGGTCGGTCGGAGCCCACGTTATGTCGATCCGCACGGCGCCGTTACCGTCGGCGTCGCGACTGGCCTGGGCCGATGACCGCCACAGGCCCTCCGCGACAGAGTGCACCGTTTGGCCCTGGACGACGTTGATCCCGCTCGCCTGCCAACCCTCACTGGCGGCCACGTCGTACGTCTGGGCCAGGCGCTGGCCCTGGAGGTACGCGCGAACCAGCACCGAGCCGGAGTTGTCGGCGATATCGGCATCGGCCTCGTTGATCCGGAAGTAAAGCTGTCCGGTGGCGGGCGCTTCAAACGTCGTGTCCGACCCCACCTGGATGACCGGCCCGGCGAGCCCCACCCGGGCGATCAGGCTGTACCGGTCGAACAGGCCAAAGCCCTCGTCCGACAGGCCCTTCTGTCCCGCGAGCATGCCCAACACCGGGTCGAACCCGCTGACGGTGATCCACGACGGCGCATTCTGCACCACCACCGCGTTCTCCACGTCCGACCAGCCAGTGTTCCGCAGGATCACGCTCTGCTTGACTCGCCCGTTCAGCGGGACGATGGTCTGGAGCCCGCTAGTATTAAACTGCGGCACGGCCTGCGTTGCCTGGGCGGTGACCACCAGTGTGTGCGACTCGACCGACCCTTCCGCCGTCGTCACGTCGATGCGAAACTGCCGCTGGCCGGATATCTGCCCGCCGACGAGCCGCACGTTGAACGTCACGCTCTGGTCGGCCCCTAGCGACGTGGGAACGCCTGTCAAGTCGAGCACCGCCTGCGACTCGCTCGAGCCGCCCAGGTCGGTCAGCGTGATGATCATGTCGGTCAGTGGTGTGGTCCCGATGTTCCGGATGACGTACGGTATCGACCGTTCGTCTCCCGTGTAGATTCGTTTCTCGGCACCCGAATCCTGGAGATAGAGCCCGAGAATCGTAAACGTGGCCTGGCCGCTGGTTCGGTGGATCTCGCCCTGGTAAACATCCGCCGTCACGATATACGTCCCGGCCTCGTTGCCAACGGGCTGGTAAGGCAGTTGGAACTGGCCGCTGGCGTTAGTAGTCACCTGGAATTGCCGCACGCCGTAGCGGGCTGCCATGGTCAGCACGACGGCCACGCCTGGAAGGGGCTGGCCGACGCTGTCGACCACGACGCCCGAAAGCACCACTCCCTCGCAACGATCCACGACGGCATCGCTCGATGACAAGCTTACCGAGAAGTCACGGATCACCTTAATGGTGTCGGTAGAGCGAGCCGCCGCGAAACCCGGCCCGGTCGCCTGCGAAACGATGGTGTACGACCCGCCCTGCGTCAGCGACGACAGGTCGAGCGTGTGCTCGAACCGGCCTTTTACGGTGTTGTATGTCATCGCCCACGGGCCGGCCGCGACCGCTCCCTGGGCGTCTTCGACCCACGTGGCGACCGTCGCCCGCGTGTCGTCCAGCTCCCGCAAGGTGACGGCGTCGAACGGTACCGCCCACACCGCGACGGACTCGCCCAGCAGGCACGTGCCGCGGTCGACCGTCTGGGCCAGCACGATCGGGCCGCGCACCGCGCTATTGTTGCCTTCGTTCGTCTCGGCCAGCCGGGCCAGCGGATCGACGAACACCGTGATCCACGGCGACGCCGACTGCTCCGCCGCTAGCCAGAGCGTCTGGAGGGCCACCGACTGGCCCGCATCCAACGAGACGTACTGCTCGTCCAGCACCTTGTTGTCGGCGAGGAAGCGAACCAGCACGTTCTCCACGCGAACCGATGCGGGATTGTGAACCGTTGCCTGCACCGAGATGTCGTTGCCCAGGCCCGGCGCGCCGGACAGCGCCAGGTCGTCATCGTCGATCGCGACGTCAGCAAGCGTCATGGATGAGGTCGCCGCGTTGCCGACCAGGTCGCTGGCGCTCATGGTCAAAGTGGCCAGCCCGTCAGCCAGGCATGTCCAGACGTACGTGTTGCCCGACTGGCTGTCGAAGGTCAGCTCCAGCGGCGTCTGCCCGTCGCGGGTCGCCAGGACCGTCGGGGGAGCGGAGAGGGATTCGTCGGACGTGACGAAGATCTGCACAGTCCCGCCATCAGTCTGAGGCGGATCGGGCAGGAACGTCGCTGTCAGCATCGGCCGAGTGGTGTCGACCACGACGCTGGCGACCTGCGTTGCGGCGTTGCCGGCCAGGTCGCGCACGGTGACGGTAAAGGTGGCCGGCCCGTTGGCCGTGGTCGACTGGATAACCACGGGAACGTGGTACTCGCTACCGTCGAGGTGGATGGGCTGAAGCGCGATCGCTTTGCCCGCGGCGTCGAAGGCGGTGACGGTCGGAGTGTTCGGCAGGACCTCACCGGGCACTACAACCAGCTCGAAATTGCCCGCCCGCACCCGCTGCGGCGCTTGCACCTGGAGCGTCAACGCTGTCGCGTCGATGGTGAACTGGGCATTCGACGTGCCGGCGATTCCCGTCAGATCGCTGCCCGTCACCACCACCGAGGCGACGCCGGCCGCGTGGCCGGATGTAACCTGGCACGTGTAGCGATACCCGCTTCCGGACCGCCCCGCCGCGACCACGACGATAGGGGCGCCGAGCGAGTCGGTGATCGTGACCGCCGGCGTCGCCGCGAGCGGCTCCGATGGCGTCACGATGAGCTCGTGCGTGCCGGTGCCGAGCAGTCGGCCGTTCAGCGAAACGCTGTAGAAGGGGGCTGTGCGGTCCACGACGAAGGTCGAAAGAGTGCTGCCTGTATTGCCGGCCGGATCCGTCCCGCTGACTCTAACCCGGGCCGTGCCCTCGAGTGTCGTCGGAGCAACGGCGATCGAGAAACGGTAGTTCGCACCATCGAGCCTAACGTAGGTCACGGTGAGCGGAGCGCCGGAGGCGTCCTCCGCTGTCACCGTAGGCGCGCCGGAAAGGGCCTCGTTGCTCTGCACGGAGAGCAGCACGGCGTCGGCGCCGGTAGTCCGGGCGACGTTGAGCTGCCCCAGCAGTACCGGTGCCGTGCGATCGGACAGCACGACGACAGGCATTGTGACCTCGACCTGCGGATAAGTACCGCCAGCCTGGTTGGCGTAGTTCAGGTTGCCACCGAAGACGAACCCCGTCGCGAGTGAATGGTCCAGGTTCAGCACAACCGACACCTCGCGCGTCTGCCCGGGCTGGATTACGTCCCAGGTCCATCGGTGCAGGCCGTCTGACGGCGCAGGATTCGTCGATACGATGCTCGCCCCTTCTGGCAGCGGCAGGTCGAGATCGAGAACAACGTCGCTGGCCGCCCGCGTGCCGTGGTTCTGGAGGCGCACGGTGACGGTCGCTTGCTGCCCGCCCTCGAACTTGTCGGGCACGACCCACTGCACGGTGAACGCGGGGCGCCCCAGCACGGCATTGGCCGTCTGGTCGTTGTCAAGTTCGTTGACCTCGTCGATCAGGCCATCCGGATCGACGACGACTGAGACCGTTACCTCACTCGGGCCACGACCGGCCGTGTCGAGCGATGCTTCCGCCACATACGACTGACCAGACCCAAGCACCGGAATGGGCACGGTCGCCACCACGACCCCCGTGTACGGAGCGCCTTCATAGAAGACCGCCGTGGTAGTCGGCGACTCAGCCGGGCCGTTGTTGGTCACAGTCGCGCGCAGAGCGATCACTTGGCCGGCGACCGGCTCGGCAGGCGCGAACGTCGGCGCCGATACAGTCAGTTCGCTCGTCGTCGTCACAATGATCGGCCAGGCAAACGAGTTGTTGAGTTCCGACGATTCGGGCAGATCGCCCCGTGCATCGCTCGTGGCGATCAGGTAGTAGGCCCCACTTGTCGCCACCGCGGGAACGACGGCAGTGACGGTCCGGTCGCGCGACTGCCCGGGCAGCAGGGGGACGAACCAGTCCGAAGAGCCCTCCCAGACCAGCACGTCACCATCGTCCAGTAACTGGTCGGCCGAGAAGTACACGCGGTCCACCCACACCGGGATCGCGAGCCCATTGCCGATGTTGGAGACGTCGAGCGTAAAGGAGATCGACTCGGTGGTTCGGGCTGTCAGCGTCGCGCCTGCTACGATCTCCGGCGTAAGGTCGGCGCGCCGCAGGTCAATCTGTGCCGCGCCGAGGTTCGAGTGCAGGTCCAGCTCCGGCTGCGCATCGGCGACGTCCGCCCGCACCAGCACGTAGCCGACCTCCCCACTGGCACCATCAACGGGAATGACCACCTGGGCGACGTGTTCATACTCCGTGCCGCTGGCGAGCGACTCCGACGCCAAGACCGAGAGCAGCCTGTCGCCGGCGTCCCAGATCGCGTCATGCGAAAAGAACAGCGAATCCTGCCAGTCGAAGGTGGTCGGTCCCTCGCCGCGGTTTACCACCCGCCAGCGTACCTCGATCGCCTCGCCCAGCGAGGCCGCCGTCGGCGCCGACACCGATGCGACCTCCAGGTCAGGCAGCGACTGCTCGAACGTCAACGTCACGTCTTGGCCGAGCGGATTGCCTGCGACGTCGGTGGCGGCGCCGTCCACGCCCAGCAAGAAGGATCCGTTGGCAAACTGCGGCGCCAGGTGGATGCGGTACGTGTTCGTCCCGCTGGTCGTTACCGAGAGCACGCCGCCGGCGATCGGGCCTGAGGGGCCGATGAACTCGACCGCCCCGGCCGTCAGCGTCTGGATATCCATCGCTTCGCTAAAGGTGACGTCGACCCACGACACCGGCTCGAACATGTCGCCGCTGGGCCAGTGGAACAGCACGCTCGGCGCGGTCGTGTCCAGGGTGAACGTGATCGTCGCTGCCGGGCCGGCCACGCCGGCGACGTCGACGGCACGCACCGTGAAGGTGTGCTGGCCTTCCGTCATCAACTGGCTGACCATCGCGTCGATGATCTCATTCCAGCTCCCGGCGTCCGTACGATACTGGTAGTACGCTATGGGGGCCACGCCCGTGGAAGACCAGGCGATGTGGGGCGCCGGGTCCATGGTGAGCCCGTCGGACGAGGACATGCCCGTGTCGTCGACAAGTACCACCGTCGTTGATGGGCCGGCGATCGACACAGTGAACGGCAGTGAAGTCCCAGGACCGGTCAACCCGGCGTTGTCGACAGCGCGCACCGAAAACGTGTGGTGGCCTTCGCCGGGCGACAGCGTCACCGATCGACCCAAGACCGTCGCCCACGAGCCGCTGTTCAGCCGGTACTGGTACTTCCAGATTCCGCTGGCGTCTGCGGGCTCGGTCCAGGCGAACGTCGGCATCAGGTCGTCGGTCACGAAGTCGTCGGGGCGGGCTCCGCCGTCCTCGGTCATGGTAATGCCGCCGATCGCAGGCGGGGGTGTGTGGTCCACGGTGATCACCACCGCGGCCGTCGCGCCGACATTGCCCGCCATGTCCACCGCGCGGACGGCGAACTGGTGCGCCCCATCGCCCAGCGCAAGCTCCGCCGAGCGACTTAAGGTATCGCTCCACCCACCGCCGTCGGCTTGGTACTGGTATTTCCAGATGCCACTGGCGTCGACCGCCGCCTGCCACGAGAACTTCGCGATACTGGAACTGGTCAGGCGGTCGGTGGTCGAGACGCCTGTGTCGCTGGTCAGCACAAGCCCGGCAGGAGAACTGGGCGAAGTGAGGTCGATTGTGAAGGCCAACTGGGCGGCGTCGCCGATGTTACCGACGCCGTCCACCGCCCGCACCGCCAGACTGTGCGCACCGTCTGCCACGGCGGGAGAGACCGATGTGTCGAAGAGGTCAACCCAGGCTTGGCCGTCGAGTGAGTACTGGTACTTCGTGACCCCGCTGAAGTCGGTGGCCGGGCTCCAGGAGAATGTCGGTGTGTTGTCGCTAGTGATGCCATCCGACGGTGCAGCGCCGGTATCGTCGGCCATGGTGATGCCAGCCATCACCGGGCCGTGCGTGTCAACGCTGAACGGCAACCTTGTCACCTCGATATAATCCCAGTAGTGGTCGGCCGAGTCGTACCCGTCCATTCCCATCTCGACCCGGAAGTTAGCGCCTATGTTTGTGCGAGTTTGCGCGGAGATCGTTGTTGTGGCTTGGGTGAGGATGCTGCTCTTGTCCGAGTTGTAGAGGATGAAGGTCGTTACGCCAGTGTCGGCGTTGTAGTCGACTGACAAGACAACAGTGTTTGTCCCGGACCAGGAGATGTCCTTACTCGTGCTCGTCGGAGGATACTGGGAACCGCTGTTGTTAGTCGTCGTGATGTAAACGCTCGTGAAGCCGTCCTGCATCGGCGAGTGCGTTGGATGGATGTTGAAGCAAATCTTCGGCCCGGTGTAGCTCATGTAATACTGACTCTCGCGGGTTGTGTTGTTCGCGTTACGGATCAGCATGAACACATTGTCGGCGTTGTTCGTGCCCATGGTGAACGTCAGCCGGCTCTCGATATGATAGTTGCCGACATTCGGGATCGTATTGGCCGTGAAGAACCCGGTTCCTGTCCACTGCGGCTCCACGTCAACGTGTGCCCATCCGTCGCCAGTCAGATAGACATCCCCGCCTTGCGTGCCCTGGTTGCCGGTATCGGTGAAGACCTGCCAGAGGTTGCTGTCCAAGGGGGCGTTGGCGGTGCCACTGAAATCGTCCCGCAGCACGATGATCCTGCTGCCCGTGTCGTTGTCCTGCTCAACCGTGAAGCTGTAAACATCGTCTGGTGTTTCCCCGCCGATCCCGTTGGCGTTCTGATCCATCGTGTTGCCCGCCAGGTCGGCGATGTTCGGCCCTACGAAGACCCTATAGATCCCCCCGTCCACCATTTGCCCGGAAAGCTGCACGCGGTACGTCGTCGCGCCGACCTGTGAGACGCCCTGCACCAGTGCGGCCAGGTTCGACACGTCGATGATCCGCAGGCCGCCGTCCTCTCCATCCGCCACGTACGCAAGCGTGCCTACGACCTGGACGCCGAAGGCATAGCCAGGCGTGTCGTAGTAGCCCACTTCCGCCGGCGCGGACGGGTTCGACACGTCGATGATCCGCAGGCCGGAGTAGGCATCCGCCACGTACGCCAGCGTGCCGACGACCTGGACGTCATAGGCCTGGTCCGACGTGTCGTAGTAGCCCACTTCCGCCGGCGCGGACGGGTTAGACACGTCGATGATCTGCAGGCCGGGGAAGTCATCCACCACGTACGCCAGCGTGCCGACGACCTGCACGCCACTGGCAAGGCCCGGCGTGTCGTAGTAGCCCACTTCCTCCGGGGCGGCCGGGTTCGACACGTCGATGATCCGCAGGCCGGAGTAGGCATCCGCCACGTACGCCAGCGTGCCGACGACCTGGACGTCGTAGGCCTGGTCCGACGTGTCGTAGTAGCCCACTTCCACCGGTGCGGACGGGTTCGACACGTCGATGATCCGCAAGCCGGAGTAGCCATCCCCCACGTACGCAAGCGCACCGACGACTTGGACATTCAAGGCCCAACCTGGTGTGTCATAGTAGCCTACCTCGACCGGCGCGGCGGGGTTCGACACGTCGAGAATCCGCAGGCCGGAGGAGCTACCCGCCACGTACGCAAGCGTGCCGACAACCTGGACGTCATAGGCGCCCGGCGTGTCGTAGTAGCCCACCTGTACCGGTAGCCCGACTGTAACATCCTCGGCCGTGAAGCTCGCCGGGTCGATCGGCTCGTTGAAAGTCACCTCCACGTAATCGACGCCCGCGCCGATCAGCCCGTCGGGCCAGTGGCTCACGATCCGCGGGCCGTAGTCCACCGTCAACGTGGTGCTTGCCTGGGATGAATTCCCCGCCCTGTCGATCGCCCGCACGGCAAGGTCGTGCGTGGTCCCATCGGCCAGGCCCGTCGCGACGGATGTGCCCGCCGCGTCGGCCCAGTCTCCGCCATCGATAGCGTACTGATGCTTCCATATCCCGTTGGCATCCGTCCCCGCCAACCAACTCAGCACCGCCCCGTCCAGGTCCAGGTCGCTCGGCGAGGACGGCGGCGTCAGATCCACCGTAGCCTGCACCGATGCCGCCGGCCCGGCGTTGCCGGCATTGTCCACGGCCCGGACCTCAAATTGATGATGACCTTCCGCTAGTGCCAGCGTTGCCGTCGTGCCGGTCGTGACCGCCCAGTCCCCGCCATCCAGCTGGTACTCATACCCCCCCAAATCGACTCCGTCCGAAGGAGCAGACCAGGCGAACAGAAGGTCGCTCTCGTTGGTCAGGCCGTCCGTCGACGAACTGCCGGAATCGATCTGAAAGGCAAGATTCTCGACGGGGCCAGGACTCGTGTGGCCAATGCCACTAATGTAGACACGCCCACCGCTTGCGGTGATGGTCAGCCCCGAGATGTCCCAGTCGGGAGCATCCGAGGCATCGATGACAATGTTGCCCAAAGCGGAACTGAACTCCGCGTCCCCTATGTATCCACTGTCGTACGTAAACAGGTCGTATTCCTCGCTAGCCAGCGGGTCGTCGCCAAGGTCCACGAGCTTGATCACCCAGTTGTCCGCCAGCGACAAGGCGCCGTTAGCGTCCATCACGTGATCTCCGCCGTCGCCATAGCTCCAGGTGAAGCCTGCACCGGGGTTGAGCGTCAGGCTCCCGACGTTGCCCCCGCCAGTAATCATCGAGCCGATGTTCGTGACGGTCACGTCGCGTGCGATGTTGCCGCCGGCGCCGACGTTCAGAGTGGCGTCGGTGGGGACGGCTACGAGGCTGCCGGCAGTCAGCGAACCATTCATCTGGAGGGCGGCGCCGGCGTTGATGTTCACATCGCCCCCGCCGGTCAGCGAACCATCCACCTGCATGGTGCCGACGTCGATATTGGTCGCACCGGTGTAGCTATTATTCGAACCGGACAGGGTCAGCTTGTTGTCGCCGGTCTTGGTCAGGCTGTAGTCGCCCGAAATATCGCCGCCAACCACGATGTCTCCCGCATTGGCGTTGATCTTCCCATCGGCTCCCAGCGTGATATCCATGTTGACAGTCTGGGTTAGCGTCGAGTTGTTCACCATGATGACCTTGTCGCTGCCGTCGCCGGTCAGGGTGATGCTGTTGCCGTCAAGCGTGAAGGCGTCCGCAGCGGCGCTATGGAACACGAGGCTGGCGTACGACCTGCCGCCGGCGAGATTATTATTGAGCAGCGTGGCGGCGCCGCCGTCGCCGGCCGTTGCGAAGATCAGGACGTCGCCCTCTACAGGGGGTACGGTGTTCCAGTTGTCCGAATTGCTCCAGTCAGCGTCGGCGCCGCCGCCGCCATTCCAATAGCCGGCGGCGTCGCCTGGCAGGACGTTGATCCGCATCTGGAACTCACCGCCCGCAGACCCGTCGCCGGAGGGGTATGTGCTCGTCGCGTCGGTCCATTCCCCATCCAGCCGGTGGCCGACGAGGTCGACCACCGCGTCGGACAGGACCACCTGCAACAGATCGCTATCGACATTCTTCCCCAGCGTCCACGTGGCCGTGCAGGTAACGCTGTCATAGTCGAATGCCGTGATAGCGTACTGGGACACATTCAGACCGTAGACCCTGAGGTCATCCTGCGAAACATTCACATCCTCGCTAAAGACCATCGAGATCCTGTTGATGTTGTTCCATGGCAGCGCATCGAGCTGGCTCGGACCGGCCGGGATGGCAAACCCGACGCCGCCCAAGGCGTCCAGGAACGCCTGTGACCATGAGCTGGA
>Ga0315289_10006203_pt1 | contig 17592 bp, 7 predicted proteins | sample YL17G11_40_MG_FD_203452 | JGI IMG/M metagenome (GOLD analysis project Ga0315289, IMG submission 203452) | Sediment microbial communities from Yellowstone Lake, YNP, Wyoming, USA - YL17G11_40 | ecosystem: Environmental > Aquatic > Freshwater > Lake > Sediment | place: USA: Wyoming | collected... | reverse complement strand
GCGGAGTTTTTCAACGGCTTCCGCTGGTCGGGCGATCTCGACGAACTCAAATTCATCATCCGCCGCGACAAAAAGGAACTTTACCAGCACTTGCTCGAAACTGATGAGTATCGCGAAGAATTTTACGGCGGCGATTTGGAGAAAATCACCGACACGAGTGAGTTTCGAGTGAAGGTGAAGTGAGCAATCGGCTGCGTGCGTTAAACAATAGCCGGTGGTTAAGCGTCTTCGGCCTCACAAATCTCTAAATGCAGCAATCTGCCCGTCTTAGGGTCAAGGGAAGCATCCACAAAGTTCTTCTGGGCGATGAATGAGTGCATCATTTCATTGATGATTCAGAAACCAAGTCCTCTGGACATGGTTAGAGGTAAAGGCTAGGCCAAAGGAACTGCTCATGGTAATCCGGTTCTCGCGTTGTCCCCACAACGAACGAGAAAGGAAGAACACATGAGCAGATTCCGAAAGCAATCGCATACGATTTGGTATTGCGAGTATCACATCGTCTGGTGTCCGAAGTATAGGTATCGGGTGTTGGCAGGGAAGATTAAAGAGGAGGCCGTGCACTTCCACACGCACACCGATGAACACGTCCGGGTTTATCACCATTCCCACTCTCACGCGCCGAATGGCCACCGCCACGACGCCGTCCCCGGCAACGCGCAGCAGCACGGCGCGTCCCAAACCATTTCGGTTAGCGAAGCCATCCTCGCCCACAACAGCCAACTGGCCGAGCGCAACCGCGGCTTCCTGTGGGCGAAGAAAATCAAGGCCGTGAACCTCGTCTCCTCGCCCGGCGCCGGCAAGACGATGCTCATCGAAGCCACACTCGACCGACTGAAAGGCCACCGGCGTTGCGCGGTGATTGTGGGCGACCTCGAAACGCAGCGCGACGCCGAGCGCATCCGCAAACGCGGCGCGCCCGCCGTGCAAATCACCACCGGCACCGTCTGCCACCTCGACGCGCAAATGGTCGCCTCGGGTTTGGAGAAACTGCCACTCGACAGTGTGGAACTCCTTTTCATCGAGAACGTGGGTAACCTGGTTTGCCCGGCCAGTTACGACCTGGGCGAAGATTGTCGGGTGGTCTTGCTGCCGGTGACCGAGGGCGAAGACAAGCCGCTTAAATACCCGCCCATCTTCCACGGCAGCGCGGCGGTCGTGATCTCGAAGACCGACCTTGCCGGGCCTGCCGGTTTCAACCTGGCCTCGGCTCGTGAGAACATCGCCCGCGTGGCGCCAAGCGGCCGCATTCTGGAACTTTCCGCCCGTACCGGTGCCGGCATGGACGCCTGGATTGGCTACCTTGAGGAACTACTCGCGCAACCGGCTGGTTTGCTGGAATCAAAGCCGGCGAAGAGTTGAGCGGGCGTCAGCGACTCATACCAAGTCCCTGTGATTGTCGGTAGCATCGGCGGGCGGAGCGCTGCGACGCCCTGACCGAACGAAACTGTAGGCTCGTGGAACTCGCCCCTCCGAATGAAGCGGATTTCTCTGGTAAATGGTATCTGGAACTCCACCGCGTCTCGGCGGTTTGAATTACTTCACGACAATGGGTCACGATGTTCCCAACTCTTCACAGTAAACCCGTAGTTGACGCTGGCATCGGGCCGGCAACGCTGACAACATCCGCCGCATGCCAGCCTATGCGCTGACCATTTTCATTGGAGCATTCCTGCTTTTTCAAGTTCAGCCGCTCATCGGCAAATACATCCTCCCGTGGTTCGGCGGCGGGCCGGGTGTTTGGACAACCTGCATGCTGTTTTTCCAAGCGCTGTTGTTGGGCGGTTATACTTACGCGCATTTCACCTCGCACGGCTTGAAGCCGCGCACGCAGGCCATCGCGCATGTTGTCCTGCTCGGCGCGGCCCTGGCGCTGCTGCCCATCACGCCCGCCGACACTTGGAAACCGCACGGCGACGGGAATCCAACACTGCAAATCCTCGCCCTGCTGACTGCGAGCCTCGGGCTGCCGTATTTCGTCCTCGCGGCCACCAGCCCGTTGCTGCAACAATGGTTCAGCCGCGCGCACCCCGGTGCGTCGCCCTACCGGCTCTATGCGCTCTCGAACGCCGGCTCGCTGCTCGCGCTGGGGAGCTACCCGTTCTTCTTCGAACCGCACTTTACTCGGCAGGCGCAGGCCAGGCTGTGGGGGTGTGGACTGGCCGTGTTTGTGGTCTGCTGCGGCTACTGCGCGGTCAAGTTGTGGAAAGCGCCGCCGGCTGAAGATTCGGATCCGTTTGGAGGCAACTCCGCCGGCTCTGAGGCCGCGCCGCCGCCGGTTTTGCAAAAAATCCTCTGGCTGTTGCTGCCGGCCTGCGCGTCGGTGCTTCTGCTGGCGACGACAAACAAGCTGTGCTTGGACGTGGCGGTGATCCCGTTTCTGTGGGTGTTGCCGCTGGCGCTCTATTTGTTGAGCTTCATCATCTGCTTCGACAACCCGCGCTGGTATGCACGGTTGCCGTTCACGCTGGCGCTGGTTGCGGCGCTGGGCGGCTCTTGCTGGGCGCTGTTCAAAGGCTCCGACGCCTCTCTCTACGTGCAGGTGGGCATTTACTCTGGCGGGCTATTCATCTGCTGCATGGTGTGTCACGGCGAACTTTACCGGCTCAGGCCCGCCCCGCGACACCTCACCGCCTTTTACTTGACAATCGCTGCCGGCGGCGCGCTGGGCGGGCTGTTCGTGGCTGTAGCCGCACCAAAAATCTTCACGGACTACTACGAAATGCACTTGGGTCTCCTGCTCTGTGGTCTCCTTTTCATAATCGCATGTGCGCATGACCGACAACCCGTCAGCATCAAACAATGGCGCTGGCTGTCATACGCGCTGACACTCCTGGTGTTCGGCGGGCTCGACTGGTCGCTGGCGTGGCTGGGCAAGCACTATCCGGGCATTCCCAAAATCTGCTTCACTGGCCTGCGCGTCGGCATGTGGGCCTTCCTGGTGCTGCTCGTGGCATTCTGGCTCCTGCGCAAACGGTTCGGAAGTTTTCAGCACTGGCGCGTCTTGACCTGCGTCTGGCTGTCGGTAGGTTTGCTGGCGCTGGGCACGGCGCTGTGGATTCAAGCGCGGGAGTCAGATGGTCACCGGGTTTTTCGGGCGCGCAATTTTTACGGCACGCTCACGGTGTGCGAGTATCGCAGGGACGAGCCTGAGGCGCACTATCTCCTGCTCCAGCACGGGCGGATCACGCACGGCCTGCAATTTGTTGACCCGCCGCAGGCCAATTGGCCAACGACGTATTACGGCGAGGCGAGCGGCGTTGGGCTGGCCGTGCGGGCGCTGCCGGCCGGCAGCCGGCGCATCGGCCTGGTCGGCCTCGGCACCGGCACGCTGACGACATACGGTCAGGCGGGAGATTACCTGCGCATCTACGAAATCAACCCCGAAGTGCAAAGGGTCGCCACGTCACGGTTCAGTTACCTTTGCCATTGCCCGGCGAAAGTCGAAGTGGTGCTTGGCGATGCCCGCCTCTCAATGGAGCGCGAGCCGCCACAGCACTTCGACCTGCTCGCGCTGGACGCCTTCAGCAGCGATGCCATCCCCGTTCATCTGCTGACGAAGGAAGCCTTCCAGATCTACGAGCGGCACCTGAAGACCAACGGCATCATCGCCGTACACATCTCAAATCATTGCTTGGACCTTCAGCCGGTCGTCGTCAACCTCGCCCGCCAGTTCAATTACAGGCTGGCCGTCATTGACTACGACGAAACCGATGAAGCATGGTGGTTGTACTCTTCCACGTGGATCCTGCTGACGCGCAACGAGGCAATCCTCAACTCCCCCGCCATCCGCGAGGCCGCCGCCACCGTGGAAACAAACCGGGTCAAAGTCCCTCTCTGGACCGATGACTTCGCCAGTTTGTTTCAAATCCTCAAATAGCCCCCATTGGGGGTTGAGCGCGGCGAGCAGCGCGACCAGCAACAGCGTGGAGGGACGGCGGGGCACAGAATGATTGCTCACGCCTTACTTCACCACGATGGGCAGGCTCTCGCTGTGGCTGTTGAATTCCGGCGCGTACATGCACTGGATTTCGGCGATCCCCGTTTGATATTGGCCGCGCAACTGGATGCGGGTCGAATACTCGAAGACGTAGGTGCCCTTGGGCAGGTAATCAATGAAGAAGTGGCTGGCGGTGTCGCGGGTGCTTTCGTAGTAGGCCAAGCCGTCCTGATATTTGTAACGCGAGAGCACGTTGACCGGCTCGGTGCCGCTGCCGCGCTGGTCTTTCATGTGGACGTATTCCATGTCGCGGTCCACGCGCAGCTCGATGCGCACGACCAGTTCATCGCCGACGGCGAGCGGGCCTTTCACCGGCTCCAGCACCGGGCCGCGCGCGGTGTTGACCTTGATGAACAGGCTTTTCTTCAGCTTCAAAGGCGTGCCTTCGTAAGGCGTCACCTTGGTCATGTCTTCGAGGTATTGCCAGTGGACACTGCCCCACGCGACGCCTTCGTCCACCTTCTTGACCGTGATTTCGCCAAGCTTGGGCTTCACTTCGGGACCGGTGAAACGGTGCTCGTAGAAGCCGGTGCCAGGCTCAAATTGATTTCGGATTTCGGATTTCGGATTTCGGATTTGATCCACCTTCGGTGTCACGTCCACACCACCCAAACTCACTTCCACCAGCGTGCCGCTGGTGAGGATGTCCTTGCCGCGCAGGAGCAAGCCATAGACGGCGTCGGCGGTGGCCTTGGTGGTCTTCCAATCTTGCGTCTGCTTTTGCTTGAGCAGCCAGACGCGACATTCCTCGACCACCTGCATGTCACTAATGACCTCGTCGAACGCTTCGATCATCAGCGCCTGCGTCTCGATGGGCGCGCGATACCACCACCAGCTCAATTCCGCGTCGCGCCAGAACATGCCCATCTCCTCGTTGGTCACGCTGCGTTCCTTGAGCGATTTCAGGATGTCCACCGGCGTTGAATCCGTTGAACCGTTAAAAGTGTTGAATCGTTTTAGCGCGATGGCCAAATGCCCTTGCGTCTGGCGGCAATTGGTCTTGAGCCAGTGCTTGCGCGCCTGGGAAATAAAGAACTCGACCGCCTTCCGGTGGGGTGCAGCCACCGGTTGCTCTTTGAGAAAGAAGCTCCGGCCATACAAATACAGCGCGTCGGTCGAACTGGGCGCGTAGTCCTCTGGGTTCTTCCAATTGCGCTGAATATCCTCGTAGTGCTCGCGCATCCACTCGTCGAGCCGCTGAAGCGAGCGGATGGCGGGCGACACGTCGAGGTCCACGCCCAGATGCCGCAGCCGCCCGAAGCCGGTGACGATGTAGAGCGTGATGTAATCATTGCCCGGCCCGCCGGGGAACCACGGCCAGCGTCCGTCGCCTAGCTGCATCTCGGCCAGCTTGCGCAGCGTGGCCTCGGTCTCGTTATTGAGCCGGTTGTCGTCGAACAGGATGCCGACGTTCTTGCGCGCCTGGCTTTCGTTTTGCGCGTCGCGCAGCCACGGTGTTTCCTCAAGCATCACGGACTTGAGGTCCTGGTTCTTTTCCAGCGGCGAATCGAGCGCGGGCGTGTTCTTCCACTGATCGAAAATGCGACGGATTTTCGGGTCGCTGCTGGCGATGTGCCGGGCGAGCGCGTTCGCGTACAGTCGGTTGAACACCTGCTCGCTGCACTCGTAGGGGAACTCCATCAGGTAGGGCAGCGCCAGCACCGCATACCATGCCGGGTGCGAAACCATCTGCACGGTGAGGCTCTGGTGCTGGAGCGTCTTCGAGTCGCCGGACGTGAGCAGCTTGGTGAACTCGAATTTCTTCGTCGCCGGACCGCGGATGGGCAGCGGCAGGGATTCGGTGACCAGAATGCGCCGTGACAACACCGGCACCGCGCCTTCCTCGCCGTCGGAAACGGTGGCTGTGGCGCCGACGGCCTTGTAAGTGAGAAAGCCGCAGCCGTCCGGCACCGTGATGCGCCACGAGAAACTGCGCGATTCCTTGGCCGGAATGTCGAAGTCGAGTTCAGTGTTTGTTGTCCCGGCTTTAGCCGGTTTCGCAGCCGGGCCGCCTGAAGGCGGGACAACAAGCGCCTGCACGCCTAGCAGCGCGTCTGCGGATTGCTGCGTCAGGGCGTCCGCAAAGTTCAGCCGCACTTTGCCCGTCTGCCGCTGGTCGCTCTGGTTCGACACCTTCACGGTGAACTCGACGGTGTCGCCCTCGCGCAGGAAACGCGGCGGGTTGGGCTGCAGCATGAGGTCCTTGGTGGTCACGGCGTGGCCTTCGAGCAAGCCGGAGCGCAGGGCGCGGTCGTGCGCGAAGCCGAGGAAATGCCACTTGGTCAACGCCTCGGGCATGGTGAAAGTCATCCGCACGACGCCGTTCGAGTCGCTGGTCAACTGCGGGAAGAAGAACGCCGTCTCGTTGAGATTCTTGCGCACGGCGACTTTGGAGAGGTCGGGCGGTGGGGTCGGAGCTTTTACCGTGAAGCGCGCAAGTCCGCTCGCGGCAACGGCCCCACCGGAGTCATACAACATTTCTTTAGCCGGCTGCCCGGCTGGTTCTTCTCTCGTGGCGAGTGCTGTTCCTGGTGCAGGTGTAATCATGGGCACTCCGGCCACCTCCAGCCTTTCCTGCGTCGGCACCCGTGCGCCGCTCAAACCGTTGACGTAGCCTACTACTCGCTGGTAGTAGCCATAGCCCCACAACCGCTGCGTCAGGTCATAGGGGAAATGCCGATAGGTGATTTCCACATGCTCGTATTTCAGATCCCAACGGCCGAAGGCGTGCTGGAAATCTTTGGTGAAATTCATGAATTGCGGCTGGGCCGTGCTGTAGTCTTCGCGGAAGACGCTGAAGCCGCGCGGCCAGTTGTGCTGCAGGAACGCGTCCAGCGACTCGTCATAAAGCGTCGCCACCATCTCGGCGATCTCTTTCTCGAGACTCTGGACTTTGGACTTTGGACTTTGGACTACCAGCGTCCACGTCTCCTTCTGTCCCGGCTGGAGTTTGGATGTGAAATGCTCCCAGCGCAGGTCGAGTTCCTGGTTGCTCCACGGCACGTTGACCTTGCGCGATTCGAGGTAAGCCCGGTTCTCGCGCACCTGCGTCACATGCACCGTGAAACCGCCGCGCATCGCTTCGGTCACGGCCAGTTTGATCTGCTGTTGTGTCTGACCGGGCTTGGTCCAGTAGCGCTGGATCATGTGGTGCCGGTGCTCGATTTCCACGAAGGCCCGCCCTTCGTCATAGCCCGTGCCCCACACCGCCATGAATTCCTGTCCCGGCTCGACCGACCACTCCGGCGCCGCCAGCAGATACGGAATCTTGATCGCCAGCTTTGGCGCGTCCGGCGCGAGCACTTCGAGCGGCAGCTTGCCCGTGACCTTCTTGCCAAACCGGTCCTGCGTTTCCAGCACCGCGCGATACGCGCCCGCGCCGAGCGTGAACGACAGCGTCGCGTTGCCGTTGGTGTCCGTGGTGAAGCCGCGCTCCGCGACCACCTTGCCCAGCGGCCAGTTGTTCGGGTTTGAAAGGTCCTTTTGTCCGTCGTCCTCGTTCTCGTCCTCGACCCATCCGGGCCAATATCTCCCGCCTGCCAGTGGCGCCCGTTGCACTTTGTCGGGCGACTTCAACTCGCAAATCTTCACGCTGCCTTCGGCCACCTGCGGTTCGCCGTCGAGAGTCTTCGTGGACAACTTTAACTCGACCGGCTGGCCCTCGGTTTGCCAGTCGGCTGCGCTGAGCATCGCCTCCAGCGCCGCGTAGCCGACGCGCACGCTGCGGTCGGCGGAGCGCGTCTCGCCCGCGGTATCGGTCACGTCGGCGTTCACGGAGAAGACAAAGGTCGGCTCGTCTTTCTCCAGCACTTTCAGGTCAGGCTTCGCCATGAACTCGATCTTGAACGAACCGTCGGTCTCGGTCCGCAGCGGCCCGTGCGCGATTTCTTGCGACTCGCCGCCACGCCAATCGCCGCCGCGCCGCCAGCCCCACCACCACGGCCAGCGCACCTGACGGACGACACGGTATTTAACTTGCGCGCCGTCCACCGCCGCGCCGGTGTAGCTCGTCGCATGGCCGGTAAGACTCACCTTTTCGTTCAGCTTTGCCGCCGTCTTCGGCGCGTCGAGCGTCACCGCGAACTTGGGCCGCTTGTATTCCTCGACGTTGAACCAAGCCGCGCCCGTAGCGCGGCCCTGCGCCTCGATTCGCATCCGGCCCATGAGCCGGTCGCGTGGCGCGGTGAAGCTGCCGGCGAACGAGCCGTAGTCGTTGGCGCGGTGCGTGGCGCGGGCGATTTCCTTGCCGTTCACGTCGTAAAAGACCACCGTCACTTGCTCACCCTTAAGCACCTCGTAGTTGTCCTTCGACCGGTACACCTCCAGGCAAATGCCCTTGTATTGGATCGTTTGGCCGGGGCGATAGATTGCGCGGTCGGTGAAGAACACCGTCTGCGCCAACGGGCGATCCGGTTCACGGTGCCCGGGGAAATAGAAATCCCGATCTGAAGCGACCTGCTGGTCTTGATGTTTTGCACGCAGCAAGTACTCGCTGGACGGGTTCGACTCCCCAAACGCGAAGAAGCCGTCCTCCTCTGTGCTGCGACTCGGCACTGCGACACGATTTCCGCGCCCGTCCGCATACCAAGCCTCGACGGTGGCGCCGGCGATCGGTTCCCCGGATTGGGCGTCGAGAACAAAGCCTTCCAAGTTGCAGTCGCGCGTACGGACAACGAGCGCCAGCCTGCTCACCCAGACAGTTGTCATGGAAACTTGGTTATCCTTCTCGCTGAATTGAGGATCGTGGCTCGCGGCGATGAAGTAGAATCCCGGCTTGAGCGTCGTCGGCGCGGGGATGCTGAACGACTTCTCCCTGTAATCCGTGGTAGGCGGCAGGTTGGCTGACCATTCGAGCGCGGGGGTCTTGGCGAGGATTTCGCGCTTCTCCTTTTCGCTGAGATTTTCGGGGCGGCGATGGCGCTTCTGCAGAAAAGCCTCCCAATCGTAGGCAATCGCACGAAAATAAACCGCGTCCACGTTGCGGTAGCGGATGACGATGGTTGGCGTTTGGAGTCCCGCCTTTAGGCGGTCTGCGGGCGGATTACTCGAAGACGCTTGATCCTTTTCGCGCTCGGGACCGCCTGAAGGCGGGACTCCGAACCCGTTCCACACCCGCTCGGTCTGGATGCTCGCGGACTTCACCTCGATCTCGTTGATGAGGTTCTGGCAATGCTTGCCGCCGGGGCTGTCGCGGTGCGCGTTGCGGCCCCGCAGGGCGAGGTTTCTGGCCTCGACGAAATCGCCTTCATCCTTGACCACACGTCCCCAATGGCAGAGCGCGAGCGCGGCGATTTCGTGGTCGGCCCATTTGTTCACGAACGCTTTGAGCGCAGCTTTGTAGCGGGTGGTCTTGTCTTCGCCGAATGCGGTGTTGAAGGCCCAATGTAGCCGGGCAAGGTCCGCGTCAAGGAACGCGGACGGGTCTTTGTCGTTTTTGTGAAACAAGAGCAGTTCCTTGAAGAGAAAATAGGCTTTGCCAACTGGCGAAGCCTCCATCTTCGTCCATAGGGCTCTTTGCTCCACGTTCAACCGCGCCGGCGTCATCTGCACAAAATCTTCCGCTGGTGCGAAAGGAGAAGCCAATCCGGGCAGACCAAGATCGCCGCTCGGCAATTCAAACTCCTCCTCCGGCTTGGCCGCCGCCTGCTCGCCGCTGGTGTAGAACTCCAGCGCCTCGTGCGCGATGAAATCGTAGAGCGTAGGCCGGTAGTTGTCCGGCATTGTGCCCTTCTCGATCAAATCATCCCACGCTCCGACAGGCGTTGCCTTGGGAAACTTTTCCGCCGCCAACGCCTTCTGGAACTGCTTGTCAATCTCGGCGAACAGGCGCGGCAGGTCCCACGTCGTGAAATCCTTGCCCGGCGGCTCGGCAGTGGCGGTGCGCTGCATGAACCGCCAGCGGTTCTGCTGGAAATAGTGCCAATACCAGTGCGCCAGGAGCGTATCCATCAGCGGTTTCATTTCGGCAGGCGCTTTGGCGATCTCCGCCTCCAACCGTGTGATGCGTTCCTCGGGTTTGTTACCCTGGATGTTGCCCTCGAGCGCGATGTTCTTGGCGATGGCCTTGAGCGCCTCGGCGTAGGCCTTGTCCCGGAGCGCGCCGGCGATGATCGGTTCGAGGTTGGTGATCGCGGTTTTGGGCAAACCCTTGTTGATGGCGTCTTCGACCGCCTTCCATTGTGCGTCACGCGGCCCGGCGGCAGCAGAATTTCCGAAAACCAGCCCGGCAACGGTGAAAACCCACAGTGCGCGTTTCATAGTCAGTCAAAGTTCAAAGCACGACAGTGTTGCGGTTGTATTACTATCTCTCAAAGTTTTCGCAGGCCGCGCAATCTCTTCGCCAGCGTTTGGTGTCCCGGCTTCAGCCGGTTCGCTGTCAAGACGTTGCGCGGGGCCAAACACGCTAAAGCGTGGACACCAAACCCGGCATCGCCGTGCCCAGTCTGCACCCTCGATTTCGGTTGCGGCTCTGCTGCGTTGAGAAATTAGACGGCAACGGATGGTTTATGCTCCTCGCGCCCGTTTTCAAGGCCATTCCCGCTTATTTCGCGCCGCCGCCCCGCAATCGGCATTGCTGACCGCCGCCGCTCTTCCGAGCGACAGAATCGTTTTGGGTGCTCTTGCCCCTTCACCTGCCCATTTGCTACGCTCCATGCCATGCCGTCCAAGTTCGACGAAATCTTTGCCCAAGTTCAACCGCTAGCCGCGGACTTTGACGCCAACAAAGCGCACTACCTTTCCCCGGCTTATCAGGAAACCGAAGTCCGCGCCGATTTCATCAATAAGCTTTTCATTGCGCTCGGCTGGGATGTGAACCACGACTGGCAGAAGAACCCTTTCGCACAGGAAGTGAAAGTGGAGCGCGGCGTCCATGCGGGGGCCTCGCAACGCCGCGCCGACTACGCTTTCTACATCACACCCAACTTCCGCGACGTGCGTTTCTTCGCGGAAGCCAAAAAACCGTTTGGCGACATCGCCACGGCGGACAATTACTTTCAGGTCATTCGCTACGGTTGGAACGCACAGACGCCCGTGGCCGTTCTCACCGATTTTGAGCAATTCCAAATCGTGGACTGCCGTTACAAGCCGGACATTGACACCGCGCTAAGTCACCAAATCCGGAAATACCATTTCACGGAGTACGCGGACAAAGAGAAGTTTGCCGAAATCTTCCATCTCTTCTCCCGCGACGCCGTGGCGGACGGTTCGCTGGAGAGATTCGCCGAATCCCTCCCCAAGAAGCGCGGCAAGGCCGTCCAGCGCGGCTTGTTCAAAGGCGGCTATCAGAGTATTGACGACGCTTTCCTGGAAGAACTCGACGAGCACCGTGACACCCTCGCCCGCGCCTTCAAAAACCGGAATCCCAAACTCGATGGTGAGACGCTGACCGAGATCACCCAGCGCACCCTTGACCGCCTGGTTTTTCTGCGCTTCCTCGAAGACAAGCTCATTGAAACCAAAGAGCGCGTCGCCAATTTCGGCGACAAGGGGACGGCGTGGCAGGATTTCGTGGCCGCGAGTCGCCGTCTCGACAACATTTACAACGGCATCGTCTTCAAAAAGCACGACCTGCTCGACAAGCCTGGCTTCAAGGTGGACGACGACGCCTTCGCGGGCATCTGCGAAAAGCTCGCGCACGTCAACACCGCCTACGATTTCGACAAAATCCCGATCCACATTCTCGGCAGCATTTACGAGCGGTTTCTCGGCAAGGTCATTGTCACCACCGACAAGCGCGCCCACGTGGAGGAAAAACCGGAAGTGCGCAAGGCCGGCGGCGTCTATTACACGCCGGACTACATCGTGCGCTACATCGTTGATAACACCGTCGGCAAGCTGATTGAGGGCAAGATGCCCGCGCAGATTGCCGACATGCGCTTTGCGGACATCGCATGCGGCAGCGGCTCATTTTTGCTGGGCGTGTTTGATCTGCTCTTGCGCCATCAGCGCGACTGGTTCAACGCCAACCCGGACAAGGCGAAGAAAGCCGGATGCGTGCTCCGGGATGATGGCGCGTGGCATCTCTCTCTGAAACAGCGGCGCGAAATCCTGCTCCACAACATTTACGGCGTGGACATTGACCACCAAGCCGTGGAAGTGGCGCAGCTCTCCCTTTACCTGAAACTGCTGGAGGAAGAAACCACCGGCACGGCGCGGGAATATCAAATGGAGTTCCACGAAACGCTGTTGCCCTCGCTGAACAAGAACATCGTGTGCGGCAATTCGCTTATCGGCACGGACATTTTGAGCGGCGAACTTTTCGAGCCGGTCGAGGAGCGGAAACTCAACGCGATGGATTTTGAAGACCGTTTCCCGGAGATTATGAAGCGCGGCGGCTTTGGTGCGATTGTGGGAAATCCGCCGTACGCCCTCGTTGGTGCCGATCAACCGATACAACAAGACTACTTCACAAGTGGCCGATTCAAACTCACAGCGTACAAGATCAACCTCTATCTTCTATTCCTTGAGCGGGCTTTGGGATTGATCAAAAAAGACACAGGCCGGGTGGGATACATCATTCCAAAGTCGCTGGCGTTCAATACATACTTTGCATCTGCACGAGCGCAGATTCTCAAGAACTATTCGGTTCCCCTGCTTGTCGAGATACGGGAAAAGGTTTTTGCTGACGCCGAAGTTGGCGACAGCCTTCTCTTTTTCGCTCAGAGCACGAGATCACCGTTGGAAAGCCAGCTTTGCTATCGGGTTGTTAAAAACGTCTCGCCTGTCGAAATGTTGGTTGAAGAGTTCAAGCAAAAGAACTCCGAACTTCTTTGCACCGAGGAAGCATATTTTCGCCCTCGTGAACTTGTGCCGAGAGTTAAGACTGTAGCCCTGGGGTCTCGCTGGCATGTAAACAACGGCCTGAACCCCGGAAATGTCCGACATATCCTTTTTGCTGAATCAAAGAAATCGCCCAAACATCAGAAGCTACTTCTGGGCCGCGATCTGCAGCGTTACCGGCTTGCATGGTCCGGCACGTGGGTTAACTACGATCACTCTCTCAAATCGAAACTCAAGCCCTCAGATGTCAAATCAAAGCCAGGAATGACCGCCCAAACGAAAGTGGATTTTGCCCTTCGCTCCCCAGAGATTTACGCGCCCGGGAAAATCATGGTGCGCAAAACAGCCGACCACCTTGTTGCCTGTTTTGACGAACAAGGCTTTTTCTTTGATTCGCTTTCTTACGGCATCCAACCCCTTCAAGGGACTCAGGAAAGCCCTTTATATCTGCTTGGCCTCCTGAACTCCAAATATCTTAACCGAGTCCATGACGAGCTTTCGCAGAATAAAGAGAAGGTCTTTGCAAAAGTGCTGGCTGAGAATTTGGTCAAGCTCCCCTTACCGATCTTGGATCTCTCAAAGAGCGACGACAGGAAACACAACGACCGAATGGTTGTGCTGGTGGAACAAATGCTGGCGGCGCAGAAGCAACTGGCCGGGGCGCAGAGCGACGCGGACAAGGATTTTTACGGCAACAAATGCGCCGGGCTGGACCGCCAGATTGACGCGCTGGTCTATGAGCTTTACGCCCTGACCGAGGACGAAATTCGGATCGTTGAATCCACCAACAAATGAATTCTTGATGAACTATGGAAATCACGTACGAGACCATCACCATCTTCGTGTGGCTAATCCCCGGCTTCCTTTCCTCTCTAATCTTGAACACGGTTGTCGTAAGAAAGGAGAAGGATGCGCTATCAAAGATCATTGAGGCTTTGGTTTTCACCTTTCTGATATACGGAGTGGTGTCATTTCTCGGCATTGGAAGCCCAGTCCTTTTGAAGTCGGAGACGACTGGTGGGGAAACCTCCTATTCTATGCGCTACAATCCCGGTATGGTCCTTGCAACCGTTTTCCTTTCCGTGGCTCTGCCTCTGCTGATTGGAAGACTCACGACCACCGACAGACTCATGGCCTTTCTCAGGAGATGCAGAATCACCGAGAAAACGTCACGGCAATCGCTTTGGGAGGATGTCTTCACCGACCAGAAGCGTTGCATCGTCGTCAACTTGAGTGACGGCAGACGAGTCATCGGTTGGCCGATGTACTACTCGGCTACACCGGACGAAGGCTGCATCTATCTTCATAAACCCGCTTGGATTGCGGATGGGAAATACATCGAACCAAACATGCATGGACTTTTCTTGGTCAAGCGTGACAACATCGATTCAATTGAGTTTACACACTTGGACACGGAAGCTATAATACGACTGAAAACGGAAAAGAGCCATGAGCGACAAACCACAAAGGAATGACAAGCCTCTACCTGAAAAAGTAAAGGAAGTCGGCAATGAACCCCTTCGGGCGAACTATTCGCCGCCGCCAACAGAAGATGCCATTAGGCCGGAGCCGCCGCCACCTCCGCCACCTCCGCCGAAAAAGGAAGGGAAATAGCACGTCCAGTCGGCAGAGCCGGTGAAGCGAATCCTGGTGGCGCAGAAGCAACTGGCCGCCGCGCAGAGCGACGCGGACAAGGATTTTTACGGCAACAAATGCGCCGGGCTTGACCGCCAAATTGATGCGCTGGTTTATGAGCTTTACGGCCTGACACCCGACGAAATCAAAATCATGGAGGAGCCGTGTAATGAACACGGGAGTTTCAAACGGCTTCCATTGTTGCGGCTTGAGACGACACGCCACGAGGCTTCGCCGCCGGGGCCGCCTAAACGCGGGACTCTGAACGGGAGCATTTTGTCGCGTGTCCCGTCCAACGGAGCATGAAACGCTGGATTTTCCTGAGCTTGTGCCTCGCCTTACTCGGCGCGGCTTCCTGCAACAGTTTCGCCCTTGGCCTCATCATCGTTCCAGAGCAAGAGCATTGGCATCCGCCGGTTGTGCCGCCGATCTGGCCGCCGCCGCATCCGCCGCATCCGCCCTGGCCCGTACCGCCGCCGCGCGTCTATCCTTTCGCGCCGCTGGAGGTCAACTTCGCCAAGGTCAACGCGCGCATCACCGACCAGATCGCCAAGACCACCGTCGAGCAGGAGTTCTTCAACCCGAACCCGGGCCGGCTTGAAGGCACGTTCATCTTCCCAGTGCCCAAGGGCGCGCACCTCGACAAGTTCACCATGGAGATTGACGGCAAGCCGGTCGAGGCCGAGTTGCTGGCCGCGGACAAGGCGCGCGGGATTTACGAGGACATCGTCCGCAAGCTGCGCGACCCGGCGCTGCTCGAATACGCCGACCGCGACGTCTTCAAGGTTCGCATTTTCCCCATCGAGCCGCACAGCAAGAAGCGCGTGGTGCTCAGCTACACGCAATTGCTCAAGGCCGACGGCGGCCTCGTGGCCTACGCGCTGCCGCTGGACACGCAGAAGTTCTCGGCCAAGCCGATCAAGAGCGTCGCCGTGAAGGTCGAGCTGGAGACCAAGCGCCCGCTCAAAACGATTTACTCGCCGAGCCACAAGGTCGAGGTGCGCCGCGACGGCCCGTATCGCGCCACCGCCGGCTACGAGGCCAGTGACGTGCAACCAGATGCCGATTTCGCGCTCTATTTCGCCACCGAGAAGGACGAGTTGGGCGTGAGCCTGATGAGTTATCGCAAGGCGGGCGAGGACGGCTACTTCATGCTGCTGGCGTCGCCAGGTGTGGATGTGAAGGAGAAGCAAATCCTGCCCAAAGACGTGGCGTTTGTGCTCGACACGTCGGGTTCGATGGCCGGGAAGAAAATCGAGCAAGCCCGGAAGGCGCTTCAGTTCTGCGTTGACAGTCTCAATGACAACGACCGTTTCGAGATCGTGCGTTTCTCCACCGAAGTCGAGCCGCTGTTCGGCAAGCTCGTGGACGCCTCAAAGGACAACCGCGCCAAGGCCGGCGATTTCATCAGAGACCTCAAGGCTATCGGCGGCACGGCGATTGACGATGCGCTGGCGAAGGCGCTGGCGTTGCGACCGGGCGGCAACTTTTCATTAGCACCGGGCTTTAGCCCGGTGTCGGCAGCCGCAGATCTGGCCGGAGCCGCTTCAGCGGCTTCTCGCGGGGGCGAAGCCGTTGAAACGGCTTCCGACTCCTTCCATTCGGGGAACACCGGGCTAAAGCCCGGTGCTAATGAGAAAGACACAGTCAAAGGCGTGGCGTCGCGGAGCTCCGCCCTCCGAGACGAGGGTGACCGGCCTTTCGTCGTGATCTTCCTCACCGACGGCCGGCCTACCATCGGCAACACGGACGAGAACGAAATCGTGGCCCACGTGAAGAAGGAGGCCGGCTCGACGCGCGTCTTCGCGTTCGGCATCGGCACGGATGTGAACACGCACCTGCTCGACAAGATCACCGACGAGACGCGGGCCGTCAGCCAGTACGTCCTGCCGGAGGAGGACATCGAAGTTAAGGTGTCGAGCTTCTTCGCCAAGATTCGCGAGCCGGTGCTGGCGAACCCGACGCTCAGCTTCACCGGCGACGTGCATACGACGAAGCTTTATCCGAGTCCGCTGCCCGACTTGTTCCGCGGCGACCAACTGGTGCTCGTGGGCCGTTACTCCGGCAAAGGCGACTCGGCGGTCGTGCTCGAAGGCAGCGTGAACGGCGCGACGAAGAAGTTCACGTATGAGGTGAAATTCCCGGACGAGGCGAGCGACCACGAGTTCATCCCGCGCCTGTGGGCGACGCGGCGCGTCGGCTATTTGCTCGACGAAATCCGGCTGCATGGCGAGAACGCGGAGTTGAAGGACGAGGTCACCGACCTGGCGCGCCGATACGGCATCGTCACGCCTTACACCGCCTACCTGATTGTCGAAGACGAGTCCCGCCGTGGCGTGCCGGTGCCGGTGCAGTCGTTGCCGCAATTGCTTGAAGACCGCCCCGTCCGCCAGCTTGCCGCGCAGAACTGGGACGCGTTCAAGGACGAGCGTGCGGGGGAGCAAGCCCTGGCCGGCGCGCGTTACGGCTATGCGCTGAAATCGGCCACCGCGGCGGCTGATGCGGCTCGCAGCAGTTCGGTCGAAGCGAACCGTGCGCTCGGGATTACGATGCTTCCCGGCGCGGTTATGGCCGCCCCGGCTGAAGATTCGAAAGTCCGGCTCGCGCAGTACGCTCAGCAAACGCAATTTGTCGCCGGCAAGAATTTCTTTCAGAACGACAAGCAGTGGGTGGATTCCGCCGCGCAAAAATTCCAGAACGCGAAGCGCGTACGGATTCAGTTCAATTCGCCGGAGTATTTCGCGTTCGCCGCAAAGAACGCGAAGGCGCTGCCGTGGCTGGCGCTGGGCCAGAACGTCCAGTTCGTTCTGGAAAGCACAATCTACGAGATCTTCGAGTGAACCGCGCTTGGAGTCCCGGCTTTAGCCGGTCCGCCACGCTCTGCCGCCTGAAGGTGGAACTCTAACGGTCGTACACCGAAAACGGGGTAGCGCGACCGTCCCGGTCGCCCCCGGCGGCGTCTCGCCGACGGGCATCCAAAGGCGCATGAAACGGTTTCGCGTGTTTGCCACCGAACGTTTCCGGCCAGAGGCCGAAAACGGCGGGCGCGAGGCACGGGGACAGGACATGGTTGACACGAGGGAGACAAGACATGGTTTACACTTCAAGTCTGGTTTCGTATCGGCTCCAGCGGGCTGGCCGCATTCCACCGGCGTCGTGATCGTGGAGATGACCGA
>Ga0315289_10006202_pt1 | contig 17595 bp, 17 predicted proteins | sample YL17G11_40_MG_FD_203452 | JGI IMG/M metagenome (GOLD analysis project Ga0315289, IMG submission 203452) | Sediment microbial communities from Yellowstone Lake, YNP, Wyoming, USA - YL17G11_40 | ecosystem: Environmental > Aquatic > Freshwater > Lake > Sediment | place: USA: Wyoming | collected... | reverse complement strand
AACATCAATGATTTCGTGAATCACTTCTTCCCCTTCCCCGATCACGAACGCATCCATGAAGGCGTGCATCGGCTCCGGGTTGTAGCAGGCATGTCCACCCGCGATGACCAGCGGATGGCTCTCGTCGCGTTCGGCGGAACGCAGCGGGATGCCTGCCAGGTCTAGGATATTGAGGGCGTTGGTGTAGAGCGTCTCGTAGGGCAGGGAAAAGCCCAGGATATCGAAACCGGCTAACGGGTGGTACGTTTCGAGCGAGTAGAGCGGGATGCCGTTCGCCCGCATGGCCTCTTCCATGTCCAGCCAGGGGGAGTAGACGCGTTCGGCCAGCGCATCCGGGCGCTGGTTGATCTGATCGTAGAGGATCTTCAGCCCAACATTGGAGACGCCAATATCGTAGATGTCTGGGAAGATCAGGGCAAGCTTGGTTTCGATCTGCGACCAGTCTTTGACCACCACGTTCAACTCGCCGCCCACGTAGCGGCCGGGTTTTTGTACCTTCAGGAGAATTCGTTCGAGGCGGGCTTCGATCTCGGAGGGGGAGAGCATGAGGGAATTATAACTGAATAGGTCTGATTAAACAAAAACGGGGCGGATTCGTCAGTCCGCCCCAGCAACAGCTTGAGGGATTATTATTGGCGAAGCGCCTCCAAATTAGCCTTGGCATGGGGAATATTCTGCAAGAAACCTGTCAGGGTCTCGCAGGCGTAGTCAGGACAGGCGGCGCAATTCGGCAGTTTGTGTTCGAGGACGCAGAGGCGAATGTTACATTCAGAACAGTGGCCAATCTTACGCCCATCGGTCATGCAGCCATCACACTGGATATTGTCGGCAGTCAAGCCAGGAGCTTTGAAATCCTTGCTCCATTTCTCGGCAATGTGCTCAAGCGCAGCCCGGTCAGCGGCCTGGGTGGCAATGTAGGCATCGCATTGGGCGCAGTCCAGACCACAGGCGGCAATCAGGGTAGTCATGGGTGTCACCTCCTCGTGAATTAGGGAAAGAATTTGTCGCTCAAAAACAAATTAATTGTAGCACGTATGTTCTAATTGCACAAGGTACACCCCGATTCACCAATACTTGACTGGACTACTGGCTGACCGGCTTTGCCAGCGCCTCACGGCCCAGCAGCCACAAGGCACCCATGCCGAAGAAGATCGTCAATGCCTTGAACAGCCAGCCGACGAAGGGCAGGCTGATTAGGATAGCGATGATCACCACGCCAACCAGCAGAGACCAGATTTTGTGCTCGCCAAGTCCTGGCCTGGCGGCGTTCAAGATGAGTTTGCCAATCAGGTCGCTAGCGACGATCTTGACCACGAAGCCAGCCGCCAATATGAAGCCGAAGATCAGCAAGACGATGGTCAGCAGGCCCAGCCAGACCGAGAGACCGGTCAGCTTGCCCAGGGTCAGGAAGCCGAAGAGCAAGGCCAGCATGATCATGGCGATGAAGACCACCAGGATGGCGAAGAACAGAGCAGCGTAACTGACCACGCCCCATCCCAGGCTGTGCCAGGGTTTGGCTTGCAGCTTTGAGCCAGCCTTCTTGACGAACTTGGGGAACAACCAGACGAGCACGAGGCCGAGCAGGAACAGGGTCAGGAAGGTGCGGACCAGGTTGAGGCACCAGTCGAGCACTTTTTGCAGCGGCGTAAGCGATTGGGTCGCGGTGACTTCCTCGGCGCTCAACGTGGGCTCGAGGCGCGTGACATTACCCGCTACCACGCCACCGGGGATGGACAGCTCCTTGGTTTGGGTATATTCCAGGTTCCCGCCGATCCTGGCTGCCGGGTCTACCGTCAGACCGTAATCCACGATCGGCATGGTCACACCGGTTGGGGGCATGAACATCGAGGGTGGAGGGCCTCCAGCCGCTTGAGCCTCGCTGACCTCGGCTCTTACGTTGCCGCCGACTGCGCCGCGCAATTCCAGGCCGCCGGTTGCTGCGAAGACGTTATGGGTCACATCGCCGGCCAGCAGAACTTGTCCACCACCGAAGGCAAGGCTGCCTCCAACATTACTGCCGGTGCGGCTTTCCAGGCTGTAGCCTGCCGCGAGGAGATCATCTCCGATGCTGGCTCCTTCCCCAACGAACAATGTCGCGCCCGCGATGCGGACATCGTCCAGCACCGCGCCGTTGATGATGACGGCTTGCCCGGCAGCCATCAGGTCGCCTTCGACCGTGCCGTTGATGGTGATCGTCCGGGCGGCGACGGCTAGATCGCCTTTCACCGTGCCGTCCAGGGTGAACGTGGCTGCGGAGACGTAAAGGTCATCCTCGATGGCCTCGCCCACAGCGATGACCACATCCTCGCCAGTACGCGCTTCGAATGCGCGCGCTGGCGTGACGATGGTCAATGCGAGCAGGGCAATAATGGCCAGCCCTGTCAATACTTTGGATGTGCGTTTCATGGATATTCTCCTCTTCCAAACATGGGATTTTGATTAATATACGCACATTGAACTCTCTAGTTTTCGCTTCGTCGAATTCAGTAACTCACCTTACGCGGAACGTCCCGCAGGTTGCTGTAATTCAAGTCTATTTTTCGAGCAAGCCTGCGGGACGGTGCGTAACATCAGTTAATAAGTCACAGGTGGAGCGCACATTCGGAAGTGCGCTCCACCTGCGGAAAAATCAGGTCTGCTGGCTAGATGACCGGCTTGCCGTTCTTATAGAAAAGGTCGCCATCCACCATGATCTCGGCGTCGTTCATATCGCACAGCATATCCCAATGGATGCCGGAGTCGTTCTTGCTGCCGGATTCCGGGTAACCTGAGCCGACGGCCAGGTGGATGGTGCCGCCCATTTTTTCGTCGAAGAGCATGTTCTTGGTGAAACGGGTGATGCCGTAATTAGTGCCGATGCCGAACTCGCCCAAGGAGCGCGAACCGGCATCCGCGTTGAGTTGGGCAGTCAGGAGTTCCTGGTTCTTGCTGGCGGTCTCTTTGACGACCTTGCCGTTCTCGAACCACAAATGGATGTCGGTGACTTCCTGCCCGTACTCGATGGCCGGATACTTGAAGCGGATCCAGCCATTGACTGAGTCCTCGACCGGGCCGGTGAAGATCTCGCCATCTGGGAAGTTGAGCTGCCCGTCGCAGGGAATGAAGACACGCTCTTTGATGGACAGGCTCAAATCCACATTGGAGCCTTTCAGCACAACCTGGTCGCGACCCTTTAGCCAGTCCACCATCTTCTGCTGTTCCTGGCCAACCTTCTTCCAGTAGGCCACCGGATCATCTTCGTTGAGCATCATCGCCCCGAAGACGAACTCGCGGTAATCGTTCAGGTTCATATCCGCTTCCTGAGCCATGGCGTGAGTCGGGTAGACGGTGAGACACCAGCGCAGCTCGTTCTTGGCGGCGCGCTCGAGGAAAATCTTACTGATCGGCGCGCTGGCTTTGGCGGCGCGCGCCATGCGAGTCCCGTCAATGCCGGAGAGCGAGCGGGTGTTATGCTCCGACCAGATGGCAAGGCTGGCGTCGAAGGTCTCGGTGATCAGCTTGCGGATGGGGGAAATGTAATCCAGTTGCGCATCCGAGGCGTACTTGTAGAAGATCTCTTCCGCGCCAGGGGTGCTGTTCAGGATGGTGACGAACGCCCCGGCTTTGACGGCTTCTTCATAGACGGCCAGTGTCAGCTCTTCGGCCAGCGGGTGGGTGCGGATCTGGCACTGCTGGCCGGGCTTGAGCGCCAGCGAGTAGTGCACCATGACTTTAGCGAGCTTGGTAATGCGTGGGTCGGACATAGGAGGCTCCTTGAATAAAATGTGGTTTTTTCGAAACAATAGATGAAAGGGATAAACACAGATATGTTGATAATCGTATATGCTTTCATCTGTGGTGAATTATAGCGTTCCCTTGTACATCCCGCCATCCACCGTCAGCATGACACCAGTGATGTAACTCGCCGCGGGCGAGACCAGGAACACGGCCGCGTTGGCGAACTCCTCTGGCGTGCCCATGCGCCCAAATGGACTGTCTTTGGACTGTTTCGCAATCTCCTCCTCGACCGTCGTCCCGTTCTGTTTGGCCCGGAAGGACATCAACTCGGTCACACGCTCGGTCTCCGTCCAGCCCGGCAGGATGGAGTTGAAGCGGATGCCATCTTTGCCCAGCTCCAGCGCCAGGGACTTGGTCAGGCCGACGGTGGCGGCGCGGATGCTGTTGGAGAGCACCAGGTTGGGAAGCGGTTGCTTGACCGAATACGAGGTCATGGTCAGTACGCTGGCGGTCTGGGATTGCCTAAGATGCAGCAGCGCAGCGCGGATCAGGCGGACGTGGCTCATGAACGACAGGTCAATCGCCTTCTGCCAGGTCGCTTCATCAAAGGACTCAAACGCCCCAGCTGGCGGCCCTCCGGCGTTGGTAACGAGAATGTCCAGCCCGCCCATGGAGTGGACAGCATCGTCGATCAGTTGCCTGGGCATGTCGGCGTCGGTCACATCACCAACTAGGCCAATAACCTTCGCGCCTGTCTCTTGAGCCAGGGTGTTCGCCGCGTTAGAGATCTTCCCCGCGTCGCGGCTGTTGATCGCCACCCGGCATCCCTCGCGCGCCAAGCCAAGAGCAACGGCATAACCCAATCCGCGGCTGGCTCCGGTGACCAGGGCGCGTTTGCCTTTCAAATGTAATTCCATATTGTCTCCTGAATGTTTTATTCCTCTTTCTTCTTCTTCGAGTTCTTCTTTTCATCGAGGTGAACTAACGCGCCCCCCTCCTCCCGAATTGCCTTTCCAGCAACTCCACAGACAAGTGAATCATCGTTGGCCTGCCATGTGGACAGGTGCGCGGCGAGGCACAGGTTTCCAGGTCGTTCAGCAGGGTGCGCTGCTCTTCGGGTGAGAGCACCTGTCCGGCCTTGACTGCCAGCCGCTTGCAGACGCGCCCGGCGATGCGGGCTTCCACTTCGGCTTGCAAGGGGGTCTCGTCTTCTTCGAAGTCCTCCACCACGGCGCGTAGCGCGGCAGAGGGGTCGCTGCTGGCAAATAGAACCGGTACGGCGCGCACCTGGAAGGTATTGGGGCCGAAAGATTCGACCTCAAAACCGAAGTGCTGGAGGATGGGTAGGTTGGGGATCAATAAATTAATAGATTGGGGAGGCAGGTGGATGACCACTGGAGTCAGCAATGCCTGGGATGGAACTTTCTTTTGGCTGTGTTGCGCCATTAATTTCTCGAACAACACCCGTTCGTGTGCAGCGTGCTGGTCAATCAGGTACAAGCCATCCGGGCCTTCAGCGACCAGGTAGGTGGCGCCAATTTGGCCGATGAGGCGAAGCAAAGGAACAGGGGAGCTGGGGAGCGGAGGAGCAGGGGGGGCGAGGAGCAGAGGAGGTGGGGGGACTTCTGGTGGCTCAATGCCAACTGGCAACTGACCACTAGTTACTGATGACTGGTCACTGGCGAATGACCAGGCCGGGTCAACCTGCCTGGCCGGAGTACCCCACAAAGTGGGCGCGACCTGCGGCACGGGCGCGTAAGCCAGCAAGGCGCGGCGCACGGCGCGCTGCACGAAGCTGAAGACGCGGTCCTGCTCCCGGAAGCGCACCTCAGCCTTGGCCGGGTGGACATTGACATCCACTTCAGCAGGCTCGACCTCCAGGAACAATACCGCCAGCGGGTAGCGTCCGACCATCAGCAGGGTGTGATAGGCTTGCAGCAGCGCGGCGGACAGGGGGACATTTTGTACCCAGCGTCCATTGATGAAGAATGTGATCTCGCGACGATTGGAACGCGTCAGTGCGGTCGGGCTGATGAAACCGGTCAATTTCATACCCATTTCTTCAGCCAGCACTTCGAGCATCTGCTTGCCAACCTCCACCCCGTAGAGCGCAGCCAAGATGGCGCGCGGGTCGCCGTCACCGCTGGTCTGCAGGCTGGATGTCTTCCCCTCGTTGAGCTTGATGCGCACATGCGGATAAGCGAGGGCGTAACGGGCCAGCAGGGCGTCAATAGCACGCCGCTCCGTCATATCCTGTTTGAGGAACTTGAGCCGCGCCGGGACGTTGTAGAACAAGTCCTCGACCCGCACGAGCGTGCCTACTGGCGCACCAACGATCTCTACACGCTCGGTCGCGCCACCTTCCACGTGAAACCGCGCGCCAATGGCAGAGTCCGCCGTGCGCGAAGTGATCGTCAGCCGGGCGACCGAGCCGATGGAAGCCAGCGCCTCGCCGCGGAAGCCCAGCGTGGAGATGGCGAACAACTCCTCGGCGCGTGCCAACTTCGAGGTCGCGTGGCGGGCGACGGCCAGCGACAACTCGTCAGCCGGGATGCCGCAGCCGTCATCGGCGACCTGGATCAGGGTCCGGCCAGCCCCGCCGATAGTCACGGAGACGGATTTCGCGCCTGCGTCCAGGGCATTCTCGAGCAGTTCCTTGACCACCGAGGCGGGGCGTTCCACCACTTCACCAGCAGCGATCTGGGAGGAGACCTCAGGCGGCAGCAGTCGGATGGGCATGTCCCTATTATAGTAGCTTCGAGCTACTATTGTACGAGTTTTCTACTATAATGGTAACCTAAGGGCTACCATAATATACCCATGCCTTTTACTACCATCTTCTTCGACCTGGACGAGACTCTCTACCCGGCCTCCTGCGGCCTGTGGCCGGCCATCAAAGAGCGCATCAACCTGTACATGCGGGAACGACTGGGTTTCACGCCTGAGCAGATCGAAATCCTGCGGGACAGATACTTTCGTGAGTATGGGACGACCCTGCGCGGCTTGCAGGCCAACCACAACGTCAGTGAGGAAGACTACCTGACCTTTGTCCACGCTCTCCCTTTGGAGGCGTACCTGCAACCGGATGCGGAACTGCGCGCCATGCTGGAAGCATTAGCAGTCCAGAAGCTCATTTTCACCAACGCGGATGCCGCCCACGCCTATCGCGTCATCCACGCCCTGGGGCTGGATGGCTGCTTCAACGCCATCCTGGACGTACACGTCGTCGAGCCTTATTGCAAGCCGATGCGCCAGGCCTTCGAGATCGCCCTGGAATTCGCCGCGGAAAGCGATCCTAGCCAGTGCGTTGTCATTGACGACCTGCCGTACACGACGCGTGCGGCGCGTGAGATGGGCTTCTTTACTGTGCTGATTGGGGAGAATGGCTCTCCTGCGGATGCCGATGCCAGGCTTGCCCGTTTGGTGGATCTGCCAAAGATCCTGGATGGGCGATAAAATTTCGGCTCTCCCGTTTTTGGCGGAAAAACTCTAACACAACCCCCAGAGAACGGAGGCAAGAGGGCACAAAGCGGAAAACCCTAAAACTCTTACGTTCCTTTTACACAAGGCGGTCACAATTTCATCTTGCTTTAATCACGGCGTGATAGGCTATTGCTCAGTTGTATCATCTCAATAAATCTGGAGGACGGGGAATGTGCGGGCGGATTCGCACCCTTCGGGTATGCTTCGAGACCGCTTGCACTCCCCCATCTCCCCCTATTTATAAAGATACGCTCCGTATTGCTAGAAGGAGATTTTGGGTATGAATAACAAAGTTCTGCGCGTTATATTGGTTCTATTTGTCGCTGGCGTACTGGTCATCGGCTCGTTCGGTGGAGGGTTTGTTACGGGGCGCCTGTTGCCTGCCAATACGATTGTCCCGACGCTGGCGCCACAGGTCACCGCCACGCCGGGCGGGGATCAGGGCGGCACGCCTGAAAGCTTACAAACTACCTTCCAGCCGTTCTGGGAAGCCTGGAACATCGTCCACCAGAGATATGTGGATCAACCTCTGGACGATACGGCGCTGATGCGCGGCGCCATCCGCGGCATGATGGCAGCCCTGGGCGATGCCCATTCCGCCTATTTGGATCCACAGGAATACAAGAAGGCTGAAACCTCCATATCTGGCGAATATGAGGGCATCGGCGCCTTTGTGGATACCACCAAGGATTACCTTACGGTTGTCAGCCCAATTGCGGGTACCCCGGCTGATAAGGCCGGCCTGAAACCCGGCGACCAGATCATCGCCATTGACAGCCAGGATATGACTGGCGTGAACCCTGAACTGGCGCGGCAAAAAGTGCTGGGGCCGGCAGGCTCAACTGTCCACCTCACCATCCTCCGCGAGGGCATTGACCAGCCATTGGAGTTCGATATCGTCCGCGCTAATATCGTCATCCCCAGCGTGGAAAGCAAGATGCTGGATAATGGCATCGCCTATGTCAAACTCTCTTTCTTTGGTGACAACTCGGCGACCTATCTCCATCAGGCGCTCAAAGACCTGATGGCGCAACAGCCTACCGGCTTGATCCTCGATTTACGCAACAACCCCGGCGGCGTCGTATCGACCGCCATTCAGGTCGCTTCTGAATTCATCGGGGATGGCGTCATCATGTACGAACAACAAGGCGATGGCACCCGCACGCCTACCAACGCGCTTTCAGGGGGCCTGGCAACAGACATCCCCCTGGTCGTGCTGGTCAACGAAGGCTCGGCCTCGTCGTCGGAGATCGTCGCTGGCGCCATCCAGGATTATGCGCGCGCCAAGCTGGTGGGTGTGACCACTTATGGAAAAGGCTCGGAGCAAAATTGGGTGCCTCTCTCCAACGACCAGGGCGCGGTTCTCGTGACCATCGCCAGGTGGCTGACCCCCAACGGGCGCACCATTGACAAGATCGGCCTGACGCCCGATTTGGTCGTCCAGCTGACCGACGAGGATATCTCCGCTGGCCGCGACCCGCAATTGGATGCGTCGGTGCAATTGCTGTTGAATCAGTAGAAAGAATATGAGGAATCCGTTTTCTCCGAGAAAATGGGTTCCTGGTGAACTCACAGGAGGTGGTTTATGTTCTTCTTCGACCCGATCTATTTGATCTACATGGCTCCGGCCTTCCTGATCATGCTGCTGACGACCTGGTACGTCAACTCGGCGTACCGGAGGTGGAGCCGGATCCAAGCGCGCAGCCAGATGACCGGCTACCAGGCCGCGCAGCGGCTGATCTCGACCGGCGGTCTGTCCGGTGTCCAGATCCAGGCAGAGGCCGGGAAGCTCACCGATAACTATAACCCGCGTGATAAAGTGCTGCACCTCTCACGCGGCGTAGCGGAGAGCGCCTCGATAGCCTCGCTGGCGGTCGCCGCACACGAGCTGGGTCATGCCATGCAAGACAGGGATGACTACCTGCCCTTGCGCTTTCGCGCCGCGCTGGTACCGATGGTCAACATCGGCTCGTACCTCGGCTGGATATTGATCTTCCTGGGCCTGCTGTTGAACTTCACGAACCTGGCCTGGCTGGGTGTGCTGGCCTTTGCGGGAGGCGCGATCTTTTCACTGGCGACCCTGCCGGTGGAATTGAACGCCTCGGCGCGCGCCCGCCGCCTGCTGACCGACTCCGGACTCATCATCGGCGAGGAGGAACAGCGCGGCATCAATACCGTGCTCAACGCCGCCGCGCTGACCTACGTCGCTGCGCTGGTCACGGCGGTGATGCAACTACTCTACTACGCTTCTTTGGTTTCCGGCTTCGGCAGACGCCGGAGATGACCACTCGAAACGCAACCTCCCACAGGATTACAAGTCACCTGCGGGAGGCCTTTTTTTTTACAAAACTACTTCTAGAGAGAGCCATACCCCCAACTTGGAGACAAGCTAAAGAATGAAATTGGTTGAGAGGAAGTTCGATTTATTCTCCCGCACAATGTCGGTGATGATTGCCTTGTTGGCTTGACTTTCCTTGGCTGCCACAAGTGTTCGGATGGAAAAGACCCGCAACGCATCGGAAACCGATAGCGTACCTTCAGCAGAATCCTTTCGGGCGGTAAACGGGAAAGAGTCCGGGCCGCGCTGACATTGGCTGTTGATGTTGACGCGGCACACCTGGTTCACCAGCGGATCAACCAGCTTCGCGATAATGTCCGCATCCTGGCAGAAGATACTGACCTGCTGCCCGTAGTTTGATTCTGTGATGTAACCCATCGGCTCTTCAATATCGTCAAATGGGACGACGGGGATTACAGGCCCAAATTGCTCCTCGTGATACACCTTCATTTGTGAATTCACTGGATACAACACCGCTGGATAGAAAAAGGACTCCTTAGTCATCCCGCCGTTTTCATTAAACACTTTGGCACCCAGCTTTTGTGCATCCTGAACCAGGCCACTCAGGTAAATTGTTTTGCCGGGTTCGGGAAGCGGGGTGATGGATACGTCCGCCAGCCAGGGGATGCCAATTTTCAGTTCATTGATCGCTTCTGAAAAACGCTTCAGAAAGGCCTCGCAAATCGCCGAGTGGACGAACAGGATTTTCAGCGCGGTGCAGCGTTGCCCGTTGAAAGACAATGTGCCAAGGATGCATTCCCGCACTGTCAATTCCAAGTCTGCATCGGGCAGGATAATGGCCGGGTTTTTCGCCTCCAGGCCCAAGACCGTACGCAAGCGGTGAGGCTTGGGGTGCTGCTTCTTGATCGTATCCGCCACCGGGCTGGTGCCGATAAAAGCCAGGGCGTCAATCTTCCCAGAAGACATTAGAGGGTTGATGATCTTGCTCCCTTCCCCATAGAGCGTGTTGACTACACCTGGTGGAAAGGCATCCCGGAAGGCTTCCAGCAAGGGATGATGCAGCAATGCGCCCAACTTTGGCGGTTTGAAAATAACGGTGTTGCCCATGATTAGGGCGGGAATAAGTGTGGTGAAAGTCTCGTTAAGCGGATAGTTGAAGGGACCCATGCAAAGTACAACGCCCAGCGGGGCGCGCCGGATCTGCCCGATGATGTCCCCTTGCAGCACGAAGCGCGAAGAGACGCGATCCAGGTCTTTCATCGCTTCGATGGTGTCCTGGATGTAGACCAGTGTCCTATCGAACTCCTTCCCGGAATCCTGATAGGATTTGCCAATTTCCCACATCAGCAGCTTGACCACCTCTGCCCTCTTTTGCCCCATCAAGTAAGCGAATTCAGCCATGTGCTCGATACGCCCCTGGACTGACATGGTAGGCCAGGTGCCGCGACCATAATCGTATGCCGCCAAGGCTGCCGCCAGCGCTTCGAGGGATTCCCGCTCCGTCAGCAGGGGATAACGGCCGATGATGAGTTGGATATAGCCATCGTCGGTCTGTAGATAAACCGGGGAAAATACATCCCGCATTGGGCCATCCCATCGTCGCAACTCGCCATTGACAAGGTATTCATTTTGATTGATCGGCCCCTTGAGATCATGTTCTGCAGGGATCGTACTCTTTCTTGGGAAGATGGATGCAAATTTGTCTGATCCGGTCATAAGATTGGTTCCTTTTCTTTCAAAAATATATCCTTGGTTCAAAGAGCAAGGAGAAATATTTACCTACCCCTCCTTCACCTGGCTCATCTTGACCTTTACGCTCTTGATCTTATCCGCAATCGTTTGCTCGCGGTCTGTCCTTGTCCCCAAGCGGATCGAGGTCGAGACGCGCGGCACGCCCATCTCGTGCAAAGCTTCATGGCAGCGCCTGAAGGCTGCGAAGACCGCCTCCCATTCGCCTTCCACGTTCGTCCCGTAGGCGTGCAAGCGCGGATTCAGACCAGCGTCGGCAAGGATCCGCTCGCAGGCCGCAACATATTTGGATACAGATACGCCCACACCGATGGGGATTACACATATATCTGCGATTACTTTCATTTCTGCCTCTTTTCTTGTGACTTGTAATCCACAGTATAAGGCAAATATCTCTCGAAAATCAAGCGCGACATCTCCCCACGGATGTGTTATATACTATAGTCAAGTACTCTTCCTCTCCCCAAGGAGCCTCCCATGTTCGCCATCGAAAAAATAAACACTGATAATAAATCTCAAGCCAGACGTTTCGTTAAATTCTACTACGAGCTTTACAACAATTGCCCGCAGTGGGTCCCACCGTTGTACATGGATGCGTATCTCCCGCTAAATCGAAAGAAACATCCCTTCTTCGAGCACTCTGAGGCCGATTTCTTCCTCGCCGTGCGGGATGGCAAAGTGGTAGGCCGCATCTGCGCGGGGGAAAACAAGCCGTTCAATGAATACCACAAGACGAAGAAAGCACAATTTTATTTCTTCGACGCCATTGACGACCTGGAGGTCGCCAGGGCGCTCTTCGCGGCTGTCTTCGACTGGGCGCAGGCGCGCGGACTGGACACTCTCATCGGGCCGAAGGGGCTCTCCCCGTTCGACGGCTACGGAATCCTGATTGAGGGCTTCGAGCAGCGCCAGATGATGACCATGATGAACTACAACTATGACTATTACCCGAAGCTGGTCGAGGCGCTCGGCTTCGAGAAAGAAGTGGATTTCGTCTCCTGCTATCTGCCCTCCGAAGCCTTCAAAATCCCCGAACGAGTCGAGCGCGTTGCCCAGCGCGTGCTGGCGCGCGGCAACCTTTGGGTCAAACAATTCAAAAGCAAGAAAGAACTTATTTCGTGGGCGCAGCGCATCGGCGAAACTTACAACCGCACCTTCATCCACAATTGGGAGTACTACCCCTTCTCCCAAGGTGATATCGACTACGCTGTACAAAATGTCTTCATGGTTGCCGACCCGCGCCTCATCAAACTCATCATGCACGGCGAGGATATCGTCGGCTTCCTGTTCGCCTGGCCAGACATATCCGCCGCGCTTCAGCGCGCCAAAGGCCGCCTTTTCCCCTTCGGCATCGTGGAACTCCTGCTCGAAATGAAGCGCACCAAGATCGTCTCCGGCAACGGCATGGGCGTACTGCCTGAATTTCAGGGTACGGGCGGCAACGCCTTGCTCTATTACGAAATGGGTAAGACCTTCTTCGACTTCCACCAGTTCGAACAAGTCGAGATGACGCAGGTAGCCGAGACCACGCACCAGATGCGCGCTGACCTGAAGAACCTGAACGGCGTGGAGTACAAGAACCATCGGGTATATAGAAAACACCTATAAAGCACAGACCCTAAAGGTCTTTGAGACCTTTAGGGTCTGATCTTGGAGGAAACATGAGACACCCACTCGACTTCATCCCCAACCCCTCCCGCAGGCCCCTCTTCTGGGCGCTTCTCATCTGGACCCTGATCCTGTTCGCCATTTTCCGGCCGCTTTCCGCCCCGCTGATGACCTCCGCCGCACCCTCGGGCATCGTCTCGTTCGAGCTGGCGCGTACGCCCGAAAACGCTCAGGCGATGGTCGCCTCGTGGAATGGGCGCGCCCAGTTATTCGCCGCCTTCGGTTTGGGCTTCGATTATCTCTTCATGCCCTCTTACGCGTTCACGATTGCACTGGCCTGCCTGCTGGCGGCGGGACGGCATGCGGGCGCGTTCGCCAAAATCGGCGCGTGGATGGGCTGGGGTGCGTTCCTTGCTGCGCTCTTCGACGCAGTCGAGAATATCGGCTTGTGGAACTCGCTGCTCGGCCCGGTCGGCGCGACCTGGCCGCAGGTCTCTTACTGGTGCGCTACGATCAAATTCGCCTTGATCCTGCTCGGTATCCTCTACGGGCTGGTGGGCTGGGTCTGGCCGAGGAAACGGAGCTGAATAAGTGAATCTGATAAACTATGGTCCAGGAAAGATATAGCCTGATCTCAGTCTCCCGGCATCTCGCAGATGCCGGGAGACTCTTGACCCTTGACAAATAGACGATTATCTATATAATATCAAATAGATATCTATCAATATGACAGAATCGAAACCGGTTGAATTCGCCAAAGCCCTGGCCGACGAGACACGCCAAAAGATCATGAAGTTATGCTGCTGTAAGTGGCTCTCGGTCAACGAGATCGTCGAGCATCTTAGTGTCAGCCAGCCGACGGTCTCGCATCATCTCGCCATCCTGCGCGAGGCCGGGCTGGTGGACGTTCGCGAAGAAGGCAAACAAACTTTCTACACGCTAGACCAGGAACGTTTAGCCAACTGTTGCGGCATATTGGTGCTCAACTTCGCGCCAGAAACCGAGACCGCCAAGGCAGTCAGAACAATCAAGATCGCCATCGAATCTAAATAAATGGGACGCAGGAAACCCGAACATTGCGTCCCAAAATTTCGAGCAAATGTATAGATGTTTATCTATATAAGGAGAAAAAATGACAACTCAAACCCCAACCCCCATCCATAAGGCTGTGCAGGAACATTACGGAAATGTGGCAAAAGAAGCCGGATCGTGTTGCGGACCTGCAGCCGGTGCTCAAAAATCCGAGAACTTGCTCTACCCTGAAGAATTGCTGATCGGCCTGCCGGCCGACATCGCCAGCTTTACCGCCGGCAGCGGCGATCCCGTCAGCCTGGCGAAACTGAAACCCGGCGAGACCGTGCTCGATCTCGGCTCCGGCGGCGGTCTGGATTGTTTCCTGGCAGCCAAGCAGGTCGGCGCGAGCGGTCGCGTCATCGGCGTGGACATGACGCCGGAGATGCTCCAACGTGCCAGGTTCAATGCGGCGCGGTTGAAAATCCAGAATGTCGAGTTCCGAGAGGGCTTTCTGGAAAACCTGCCCGTGGACGATAACAGCATGGATGTCATCATCTCGAATTGCGTGATCAATCTCTCTCCCGACAAGCCGCAGGTTATTCGCGAAATGTATCGGACGCTCAAGCCGGGAGGGCGCATCGGAGTTTCCGATATTGTGACCAACCGCCCTCTCACAGAAGAAGCGCGTAAAAACAATGAGGATTGGTGCGGATGCTTGTCCGGCGCGCTGGATCACAGGGAATATGAAGATGAGTTGAGCAAGGCCGGATTTGTGGATATCCACATCGAGCCAGACATGGAAATGGTCAAAAAAGCCATCGAAAGCGGCCAGGCAGATGTCCACTCGAATAAGAAACTCTCGAATGAAGAAATGCTAGAGCATGTCCGCAATTGGGAGAAACTCGAAGGGAATATGTTCGTCCCGCACATGATTTCAGCCCGAAAGCCTGCGTGATCGTTCCCGACGAGGAGGCCACGATGATTGACATCAGTTCCGTTACCGCAGCCCCGGAAATGTTCCTGACAACCTCCCGATTGGCAGCCTCCGACCGCTGGGATCACTTCCTGGCGCGCATTGGATACAAACGCAGCGAACACCGCCTCGAGCCGGGGCTTTACGCCCTGGGAAAGCCCACGCCGGATTCACGGGTCTTCGTCACTGCAAACTACACCCTCAGCTTTGACGCCCTGCGCGCCGCGCTGGATGGGATGGATGGCTACATTCTGGTGCTGGATACCCAGGGCATCAACGTCTGGTGCGCAGCGGGGAAAGGGACGTTCGGGACCGATGAAATCGTCCATCGCGTTTTCGCGACCGGCCTCAAGAAAGCCGTCAACCACCGGAAACTCATCCTGCCCCAGTTGGGCGCGCCCGGCGTGGCTGCCCATGAGGTCAAGAAGCGCACCGGCTTCAAGGTCGAGTACGGCCCGGTGCGGGCGGCTGAGCTGCCCGAATACCTGAAAACGCACAAAGCCACCCCGGAGATGCGCCGCGTGCAGTTCACCCTGCGCGATCGTGCGACTTTGATCCCGGTGGAATTCGTCCACGTCATCCTGCCAACCTTGATCGTGGCCATTATCCTTTATTTCCTCGGCGGCATTGTGTCCAGCCTGGCGGCGGTGACAGCCGTCCTGGCGGGGACTGTGCTGTTTCCCATCCTGCTGCCCTGGCTGCCCACGAACAATTTCAGCACGAAGGGATTCATCCTTGGCGGGCTAGCCGTCCTGCCCTTTGCCCTGTCAGTATTCATCCGCCATCCCGATTGGAACTGGTACCGGCAAATCGGGCAGGCGCTGGGCTTCCTGCTGGCCATGCCGGCAGTGACGGCTTTCCTGACGTTGAATTTCACCGGTTCGACAACCTTTACCTCGCGCACCGGCGTCCGGCGGGAGATGTTCGCTTACATCCCGGCCATGGCCTGGACCTTCGCGGCCGGCATTGTTCTCAACCTCGTCTTTGTCTTCGTCCGCTGATCGGAGGCCAGATATGTTCGACGCATACGCTGTCAATACTCTCGCCTACAACCCGGAATTGTGCAACGGATGCGCCATGTGCAAAGCGGTCTGCCCACACGCGGTATTCGAGATGAACGGGCGAAAAGCCCAACTCGTCCACCCGTCCGCGTGCATGGAATGCGGCGCCTGCCAATTGAACTGCGTGCCCGGCGCCATTGCCGTCGAAAGCGGCGTCGGCTGCGCCAGCGCTATGATCCTGGCAGCTTTGAAGGGACAGAAGGAAGCCTCATGCAGTTGTTCATAGGCTGATTCCTACTTCGTTTTCATTTTGACAGTGTGTGACGGATAAATCTCTAAGGTTTTGCTAATCTCCCCACTCTTGACAGTGCAATCTTTCAGAGGTATAAAACATACCGACCAGTCGGTATGTTTTATTTTGACCTAACCCCGTTCCCCCTTCCCTACTAGGGAAGGGGGCTATGGGGATGGGTTTCATAAGGAGAACCATGCAGCAACGCAGCGAAGAGACCCGCCTCCGCATCCTGGATGCCGCCGTCAAGCGATTTGCCATCGCCGGCTTCAGTGCCGCCAGCGTGGACGATATCTGTTCATCGGCCGGGGTGAGCAAAGGCGCTTTCTATCATCACTTCCCATCCAAGCAAGCTGTCTTCCTGGCCTTGCTGGAAGGCTGGTTGACGATGATCGACATGGGCATGGAGGCGGCGCGCAAGGAGACCGTCCCAGAGACGCTGGTGCACATGACCAATCTCTTACCGGCTGTCTTCGCCTCTGCTGAGGACCGCCTGCCCATGTTCCTAGAGTTCTGGCTGCAAGCCAGCCGCGATGAGACCGTCTGGCAGGCGCTCATCGCTCCTTACCGCCGTTACCAGGAACGCTTTACGGAACTCGTCGAAGGCGGTATTGCCGAAGGTTCGCTCAAAGCGGTGAACCCGCAGATCGCTGCGCAGCTCATTCTCTCACTGGCAGTGGGTTTGCTCCTGCAAGGCGTGCTCGACCCGAAAGGAGCCGATTGGCAGAAAATAGCCAAACAGAGCATGCAGATTATGATGAATGGGTTGGCCCTCACCCCTACCCTTCTCCCAACCCCCAAAGAACGGGGGCGGGTGGGAGAGGGGAGTTAGGAGATTTGTATGATCTTAGTTACTGGTGCTACCGGACACATTGGCAACGTTCTGGTGAGAAAATTGACCGAGCAGGGTGAAAAAGTTCGCGCCTTGATCTGGCGCGGAGAGGACACCACCCCGCTTGATGAATTGAACATGGAGACCGTTGAGGGCGACGTGCTCGACCCGGAAAGCCTGAAGCCCGCCTTCAAGGGTGTGGAAAAGGTTTTCCACCTGGCCGGCATCATTTCCATCATGCCAGGACAAAACCCCTTCGTCTGGCGCGTCAACGTGGAGGGGACGCGCAACGTACTGAACGCCGCCAGGCAGGCCGGGGTTAGACGGCTGGTGTACACCAGCTCGATCCACGCCATCCACCGCGCTCAGCACGGCAAGGTGATTGACGAATCCCTGCCCTTCGACCCGAACAACCCTTACGGGGCATACGACCGTTCGAAAGCGGAAGCCAGTCTCGAGGTCCAGAAAGCCACGGCTGACGGCCTGGACGCGGTGATCCTCTGCCCGACCGGCGTCATCGGCCCGTACGATTTCCGCGGCTCGGAATTGGGTGAGGTCATCCGCGGCGCGGCCGAAGCCCGCCCGATGTTCTATGTCGAAGGTGCGTACGATTTCGTCGACGTGCGC
>Ga0315289_10006200_pt1 | contig 17596 bp, 38 predicted proteins | sample YL17G11_40_MG_FD_203452 | JGI IMG/M metagenome (GOLD analysis project Ga0315289, IMG submission 203452) | Sediment microbial communities from Yellowstone Lake, YNP, Wyoming, USA - YL17G11_40 | ecosystem: Environmental > Aquatic > Freshwater > Lake > Sediment | place: USA: Wyoming | collected... | reverse complement strand
ACAATGTCATAAATGTTATAGCAGATCTTTTCCGTTTCTCCTGGTCTTACCTTTTTAAGTAATCGCATATTCTCCTGAAAGTTGAGTCCATGGGCATATAACTCACCATCCAGAATGTAATTTGATGTAGGACTTATCATTGGCTTAATAGCATCAATGATATGTTGCATTGTAATTATATCCTTGCCGGCACGGGACATTAAACGTACTTGACCATTCTTAACAATGATGAGACATCTCATACCATCAAGTTTTGGTTGTACATAAGCCTGTAACCAGTTAATTTTCTTTGATTTCTCTTTATAGTCGTCAGCTAACATAGGTAATATTACCTCTATAGAGTTAGCTTCTTGAAGAGTTCTGAAGTAACCTTCAGTTAATTTCTCTTCAATTTTACTTTTAGCTTGAAATACAGCCTGCTCTGAAGCAGTTGTTTCATTGCTTTTCCCAACATTTTTGGGTGTACATGTTTTACGGTGCTCAACTTTAGTACCATCTACTAAACCTGATTCTTGAACAAGTTCTGCTCCAATAGTATGAACATGCAATACACGTTCTTTACCTTTAGAATCAAGTTTATAAATCTTTTCTGAAAAATCTTCCATTGTTTTAATTTAAGTTGCAAATACTTTTTTGTTACACTTTACACATATCCATACGGGCATGCCAAAATAATGACCAACTCCATGTACTATTGTAAATACATGGAGTTTTTCAATACATTCTTTTTTTTCCGGCTTGTTTATTAAATTGGTAACTTTCATGTTTAAGCATCCATGTTTATACCTGGTAGTTCTAATTGTTTTGCAACATTTATATCAATAAATGCCACACCTGATGCCGGAGGATTAGGGCCAAATAATTGAATAGCTACTTCTTGTTTAACACACCAAATGTTACCACTCCGATAAGGATTGGTAACATCTGGACTTTTCTTTTCTACAGCGCCAATAAGGATAAACCCTTTGGTCATCATGTCTTTACATTCATCACACGGTTCTTTCATCCAATTAAGGGTTTTACCATGCAATTCTTTTACTTTCTTAGCTTCACCTTTAGTGAGCCGAGTATTCATTACGATTGGTCCGTCTACCGTTTTGGCACAGATTGGACAAGCTTCTTTAGTAAGAGCTACACCTAATGTATCTTCTCCCATTATTCAAACTTTAAAGTGTTACTATTCTCAGCTTTTACATAGCCTTGACCACATCCATCACAATAAGCACGGGTGGCTGTTTCCTGAAGAACTTTCTTCTTCATACAATTAGGGCACAATACCTCAGTACGTACCATTATGTAAGTTTTTCCTTCCATTAGAATGTAATTATTAGTTTTTTGGTTTTAAGATCAATTCTAAAGTCCTTAATATCAAAAGCCATTTCATTCTTAGCTTGAGATTTAACAACCGGTATAGCTACTATACTTTCTGGATTAAACCTTTTGGTATAAGGTCCACGAGGCTTTTTAACGAAAGGTACTTTTGTACTACCATCCTTAGTTCTTGTCATTGACTCACCAGTCATACATCTTTTGTATCTACAAGCAATTGCGTTTACTGTAACACCATATTTTACAGCTAAAAGTTTATAACCTTCTATGGTACCATTGATTCTAACAATCTTTACTATGTCTTTAAGCTCTGCTTTAGACCATTGAGTTGATTTACGTTTAGCCATTTCTTTTGAATTTAGTTTTCTTTAATTTTTTCATTATAGATAGTACCATATAAACATTTTCTTGATCTGGCGAGTCTGCCATAGCAAGCATATTATATAATGTATCTTCAGTTATTACCTTTTCTAAGGTCATTTTTTTAAGAGCATCTTTGACTAAATCAATATGATATTCCATTTGAAAATTAGACCATATATTTTCATCCTTTTTGATTAAGTCATACCACTTATCTATATCCCAAATAGGCCAGCATTCCTCCCAAAAATCATTAAGTCTTCTTTTTTCATAAGACTTTACAAATTTATAGTCTGCCATGACGCTTATTCTTTAATCCTTCTATTGTTATGTGAGCCAGATATACACTTTCTATATCTTCTGAACGTAACATCTCAATGATATTGTTATGTTCTTCTCTTGTGATAATTTTGTACTTCATCATCCTACCTAATTCAAGTGGTAGAAATTCTATAGTATCATGATCTCTATAACTAGGTTTAATCCATTTCTTCCACCCAATGAATAGATAATGAGTATGGATTGTTATTTTATTAGGATAAGTTATCTCATTAGGGTCAACTGCAATAACAGTACGAGTGTACCCTCTACATTTTATTATATTCGCAGCCATTATAATCTGTTTAGATCTTTGATTTGTTTATTTTTAAATTTTACAATAACCATTAAAGCAACAACCAAGTTTTCTCTGTCTGGTGAATAAATCATATTAAATAAATTTTCACCAACATCTTCAGTAATATGTCTAGTTACAACCAAACTTGCTATAGAATATGCTAAATCTGATTTAAACGAATCACAATATTTGAAATCTTCACTTTGTTTTAACCACCAAGCATATGATTTATTATTATCCCAATGGTATTTAAAATCGTGCATACATTTTTGTCTACTTTTAAATCCTTTGTAATACATATATTTATATGGATTAAGATAATCATTAAAAGTATTTTTTTGTGGATGAGGTTTAAATTTTGCCATTATAAACGATTTAAAGAGAAACCAAGTTCTTTGGCTTCTTCTGGGTGATTTTATTTTGAATCAGTAATCATAAGTTGCATAATTCTCCAACACTCATGACCAAATCCAGGTATCTGTAATGCTTTAGTTTTTAAAAAATCTTTAACTAACATATCTGGATCAAGAAAAGGGTCATCATTGTTAAAATAACCTTCACCAATAGCAGATCTAAGTAAATTTAAAATTTTAATATGAATACGATATCTTGTAGCATCCGGACTTTCCATTAACCATTTAACAAATTGAGATAATGTGAAATGAAGTAAATCTGGTTTAATGATTTCATCACTAATTGTTATTATTTGTTGTTTGTATTTTTTTACAATTTCAACGGCTTCTAGGAATTGTTTTTCTGTTACCATTTGTTATAAATAATATCATGTGTTTTATGTTTAGTTTTTCCATTTACATACTTGTAAATAGTAGTAAGATGTACATCATTTACTTTAATAATCCTAATTCACGGGCTTCTTTGGAATATTGGTGAATCCATTTATGACACGAATCACAAATAGAAATCCAAGTACTAACATCAAGATAATATTCTGACCTATCTTTACCTGAATAGGTATGATGGACTTGGCAACTTGCACCGGCACAGCCTATTAACTGTGCTTCACATATAGGTTTTTCTTCAAGGAAAACTTTCCTTGATTTACTATACTTCTTATCTGCAATAATACGTTTCTCAGATCGCGGAGAGATTCTTTTCTGCTTAGCTATTGGTTTAAGCTTTACATTACCTTCGTGGCAACTCCAGCAAGTTTTGCAGTATTTCTTCCCACCGCGATTTTTCCAAATATATTTTGGCTGAGAACACCCATCACAGTGTTTCTTTTTACTTTGGATCATCAGGTATGACTTCAGTTGTTGCTTCAGATTTCTTATCAGGAGCCATAGCACTCTTCTTACCTATTACAATTCCATTGCGGAATGTCTTGTTAAGAATTGTCTGAGGAGTTCTGAATTCCTGAATTTCATTTTGTTGTTTCATTAGACCCTTTATAAGTTCCTCTTCAAGAGGGTTTTCAGGGCTTAGTATTAATGAGATACCGCCATTTACAATTGTTTCTACTTGCATTAAATGTCAAATTTTACGTTAATACTGTCTTCAACCTGTTTGTACAAGTCCGGATCACTATCCTTAATCAGAAGAGCTATTGGTTCAAGAACAACATCAATTTCTTTTAGATGTTTTAATAATCTTGATTCTTTTATGTTTAATAATATTTTTTCATCAACAGGATGGAAATGAGTTTGTTTTCCAAATATTGGAAGCTCAACTTCAGTTTTAATCCCTTTGTTCTTTATAATCTTCTCATATTGAGATAATGTCTCAACATTTTCCAAATATAAAAAAACAATATTTTCATTTGATAGTTGTTTTGTCCATTCCATTTTTTAAGAGTCTAGGAAGCCCGCGATACACTGACTTGAGTTCATGAAAATTTTTAGGTAATATATTCTCTTTAATAAGCTTAGAAATAATTTGATCTTTTGTAATTCCTAATGAAGCAAAGGATAATTGTGTTTCAATTTTTGGATCAACCTCATTTTGATATAAATCAATAAACTCATTTCCAATTCTAGACTTGCTATTAACAAATTGAGGTCTAAAAAATTTCTGAAATATGCCATTAGCAATCTCTTGCTTCCAAATGTTAAGAGTTACTTTGGTTCTAATATGCACTTTCTTCACACGATTTTTCTTTTCTCTATGCATTTGCTCTAATTCTTCCTTAGAAAACACAGCTAAACCATACATGGCACGATTATATAAAAACTTTTGATAAACATTAAAATTTGTGTTACTAAAATTTATTTTTCTAGAATGACCATTTATATGGTAGTCATTAAGTTTTCCCCTGTATTCAGGGAGATTTCTAGTACTATAAATAGGTACTAATTTAAGATTTTTTTCCATACCAGTTAGTTTTAAAACGTTAAAATCAAAAAAAAAAGAATGGACAAAGTCCACTCTTTTTTATTACTTTGTCTTACAATGCAAAGTCAGATGCTGTAGCGTTAACTGCACCATTTTTCTTTTCAGCTGCAAGAATTTCAGCATATTTTGTTCTGATAGCCTCAATATTATCATGAGCAACCGTCACATCTTCTGTTGAAGAATTTGTTGTGTAGATTGTTTTACGATAAATTGGTGCACCTTCAAAAGTACAAATGATACCAGTTTTACCTGCTACTTTGTAATCAGATTCAGGTTGTTTCTTGCTAAAAGCAGTTAACTGCTCTTTAATTGCAATTTTACCTGTTAATTCTTGGTTCTTTGACCAACCCATTGATTGCAAATCAGCAACGAGACCGTTGATAATTGCACTAACTGGTTTCTTAGACATAAAACCATTGTCATCAAAGACAATTTTGGTTTGTTCAACACGGATATAACCGTATTCTGGATTGTTCTTAGATGGAACAACAACATTTCCTGCCGCGTCTGCGGTAACTACAACTTTTGAGTTCATTTTTATTGATTTTTGGATTGATTTTTTGACACCACTGAGCATACGCATGTAATAGCGGGTGTTTACCACTACATACTATCTAGAACACTGCATCCGGAATACAGTGAGACTATTCAAATTCTATTTCATCATTGGGAATTTCATACTGTTCCTCTTCTAAAGGAACAAATCTTTGTTGGGAAGGGGATACTTCATCTGATTCTTCACTATAATCTATTGAATCATCATCTTTGGGTACTACTTTTTGCTTTTTTTCTCTAATGGAGGATTTGTGAAAGGGGGATAAGATTACATCTCCGTAATTTATGCTTACCAAGTACTGTACATCTTCATCTGTGAGTTCAAGAAACTGCTCAAATGAAATGCTAATGGTCTTGCCAGTAGGTAATTGGTAAAGCATATAATATACGATTTATTTTGAACATATGCAAATGTAATACTTTACCTGTCAAAAATACAAATTATCCAAAAGAAAGTTATTAAAAAGGCAAAGGTTCTTCTTCAGGCCATTGTTCTCCTGGTCTAAGATAACTTAAACCTATTGAAGTAGTATAAATCTTAGTTTCCGTTGCAGTAGCTATTGTAATATCAACAAAAACAGGTGAATAACTATAAATATCTACTTTAGAAATGATTCCTTTCATATAACCCTGATGAATAAGACCTTGTTCTTCCATTTTAGTCCAATCAATAGTTGAATTATATATTCCATCTTTTTTAACTAAAGCGTGTTGACCAGCTTTCCAAGGTAATTCATTACTTATACCCTGTATAGCTTTGTAAGTCTGTTCAAGACCGTGACTGGATGTATCCAGATTTCCCATAATAACATGTGAAAGTAATTCAGCATGTGGTGTATTTAAAACTTTCTTTAATAGCTGTCTTAACTCCGCATAAGAGATTTGTACAGCAATGTCTTTTATTTTATCAGTATGCATTTCTCTTTTGGTTTTTAACACCGGCAGTGAGTAGTCTACCGGTGCCTATCAAAACTACTTGTAAATCAAAACAAGCTGTGCCCTTTAGAAGCACTTAGAGATGATGTACTATTGTCCTACGGACATGAAATCAGCCATTTCTTTCAATAGCATAGATTTCTGATCTTCTTCACTCAAGAATTTACTCATCTTCTCTTTGTAACCATTCAACTTGTCTAAAGTTTCTTGGTGATTGATGATGTTGATTCTTAAAATGATATCATGTTTCCATGCTTCCATGTCTCCACCGGAAACTTCAAATGCAGGAAAAGTCTTTTGACCTAACGCTTTGGCTGATGACATATACACTTCTGATCTAGCCATAACACTACCAAAAGCCCTGATTAAATTTTCAACCTTCATTTCTTTTTGAATGTTAGTTCCAAATCCTTCAAGATTTCCAGTTGTTTTATAAACTGTATCTGTGATGTGTTTCAGAGAAGCAATTTTCTCTTCTAAAATTTGTAATACGGAAGGAACATCTTGTCCTTTAACCATTAACGCGGTGTTTGTTGCTTTTTTTGACATAATTGTTTTTGTTTTTATTGATTAGTAAAATTATTAATTATTTAGTAAATAGGAAATTGATTAACAACATAATCTATAGGCTTTGCTACAAATTTATTTGCTTTGTTTGACTCTAACAACCATTCTTTTTCAATAGCTGTTGCAGGTCTTAAGATTGTGAAGCGTGGTGGTTCTAATGAACCTACACCATATTGTTTACTATGTGGATTTAGCCAAACTGTACCATTTCTATAGTCAGCTCCTCCTTCTTCTTTTGCTAGAATTAAATATTCCTGAGAAGATTGGCCGTTTTCAAAAGTTCCGAGATAGACTTCACCTGCTATTAAATTTGGATGTGTGTGTTTTGCCATGGTTAATAGATTGGAAATAGGTTAGTAATTTGTGATACAGGTTGAATATATCTTCCAGATAATCCAATAACTCTACCGTCCATAAGTTGACGGTCTGAAATAGGATAAATGTTAAGAGTTGTATCACCTTTGTAATATGCAAGATATAATGGTTTCTGCATATCCGCAGCAATATCAAGTTCCTTTTTACAACCGGCAGTCATATTCTTTTGAAAGAAATCAAATTGGTTATTTTCTGGTATTAATACAAAAATATCAGCTTCTCTGAGGTCAAAGTCTTGATAACAATCTCCACGAGTAAAGTACGTAACTTCATATCCAAGTTCAACTAACTTCTTTTTTGTATCTTCAACGCAAGTCCACGCTACACCAAGCGGACAACTTATATATGCTTTCATGCTTTAATAAATTGGAAAATTGTTAATTACTTCCACAAGGCTTTCCTCTTGTGGTAGGGTTTCGTGAGGATTCATACCAATCCATTCACATTCTTTTGGATAACTACCACAATTGTTAGGTCTGCTATATAATCTTGGACCTGGTTGGTCAAAGTTTATAAGACCATCTGAATCAATACTCTTGATTTGATATATCTCTCCTTTTTTGAATGTATTATGAGATTTATCTTTATCAGGATCTCCATCAACAATGGTTCTAACATAACCTCCTATAGTAAAAGGTTCCGCATTATCAATAATAGTAGCCCATTTACCTCTTAAGACAACCCATGCATTTCCATGATGAATACCACGAGGGTCACGCATATAATTAAATCTACTATGTTTTACAATAGCATCTTCAGGATTATGCGAATTATCATTGGCACATCTGATTTTACATCCTTCAGGATATCTTCTTTTGGCTTCTGCCATTAATTCTTTTTCTTCCATGGCTTAGTAAATTGGGAATTGATTAATAACTACATCCATAAATTGAGATGCTTGATATACTTCATAACCATTTTGTTCATACCAAAGTATACTATCAGTATAACAATTAGAATTACGAGAAATATTTTCCATTCCAAATGCAAAATAGGGTTGGCTTTCATATACACCAACATCTCTTCCACCGTGCTTTTTAATTAAATCAAGAATGAAATCATGTTCAGCGACATTGTTCACTCTAATGGCACTTTTGGTGTTTAAAATTGATTCTATATCCATGGCTAGTAAATTGGAAAAGTGTTATTGACTACTGGTACTATACCTTTGGCTTTGTTGTATTCTTCTTCAGATACTTCAATAAAGAAATTGTCAAAGTTACTAACTTCTGCTTTAAGTCTTTCCCAAGTTCCGTATTTTGAAAAAGCATCCAATGCTGTTAAATCATTAGTATCAAAATATTCATTGATTCCTAAATTTCTATGCATTCCACTATATTTACTGACAGTTTTTAAGTATCTTGGTGTTGTTGTTTCTTTCATGATTTTAGTTTTAAGATTAATATTGTGATGAGTATTTACCGTGTGGTTTTTACACTACCAGCCTAAAGGACTAGTAGTGCTATCAAATCTGATTTATAGTTAACGTATAAATTGCCTTCTTTAGAAAGGCTCCGGTTTAATATGAGGATAAGCTCTCAACAACGTACTTCTACGTCCTCTTTTGCTGAGCCAGTGTGTTTGTTTAACCTTGAGAATAGTCAAACTGTTTCTTTACATCATTATAGAATATACCACCTGCATAATACAAAGTTTGGTCAGTAGAAGTTTTCAGATAAAAATCTGCTTCATACTTCTCGCGCCTATTAACAGGACCGTTGGTATCAATCTTAATGTACTTTGGTTGACAGCCTTCAGAATAGATAATCACAGTATAATTGTGACCATATTCTAAGTTTAATTTAAAGTCTCTGTGTACATTATCATACTCAGTAACTTCATTTCTGTCTTTAATAACTTGAACAATAAACAGTGTTTTATCACATTTACCATTCTTAAATAACTTGCCCTCTAGGACTAAATTGTTTTGTCCGAGTGCGACACTACTTACTAATAGTGCAAGTCCTACTAACAACATGGCTAGTAAAGACAACCTTAAGGATTGTGTTTTCATTTGATTTTTGAGTTGATTTTTTGGGTTTAATAAAAGAAGGCCGACTATACGGCTGCTGACTTTACGTGGCTCCAGCGGAGTTTCGGGACTGCAGTTATGAGTTACACATTTCTATCTAACTGGCGGTTAGAGGTTAAGAGTATAATACTCTTTGTGGAGCCTACGGGAGTCGAACCCGTGTCCAAACCAATGTACAATAAGCTTTCTACAAGTTTAAGTAGTATTTTCTAATACTCTAAAATAAATAATGCATACAAAGTCTCCGCATTATTAAAGAACTGGGTCCTTTACTACCTGACCACCTCGGCTTGCCGGTATTTTAAGCTACTAAAGCTAACTCTACCTCTTGAGTTTTGTTAGTAAAGCTAACAATCTTTCCAGACTTTCTTTTTTTACGAGAAACTTCTGCAGCTAATACATCTTGTAGTGTACCAACCTCATTAGTGATTTTTACATCATTTCAATTTTGAGAGTTCTGATTAAAGTGGTTTCCTGACAATCCACTACTTGCTTACTTACGATATCCTTAGCTGTCAAAACCAGAAAGGCCCCGGTAATTAGTACAAAGATAGAATTAATCTTTAAATCCAGCTAATTCTTTTGCTTTAGGATGGGTTAACCATCCAAGAATTTTATCAGGTTGATTAAGAACCTTGAATACTTCTTCTGAATGACAATAAACGGCAACATCAAATGTTGGACTTGTTATTACACAAATCAAGTTCTCTTGCCATTCAGGTTTTACTTCTGTGCCACCGTCTTCTACAAGTTGTTTAAGCTTGTTCATAGAATTAAGTGTCCAGCCTTTTTGATTGTGGTCAATGTATCCTGATGCCATGGTTTAATGTATTGGAAAATTGTTTACAATATCTGAAATTATTTCAGCCCAATTACCATTTGAATAAATTATTCCAGAACTACCTCTTTCAGCAACTGATTGGAATTCTGGTTTATGATGGCCATTAATCCACGGAATAAAATCATCACCTCTCATTACATAGTCATCAGTATTAGCAGGATTAACTGCATTTCTATACCTTGTACCAATAGGATAACGTCTTTTAGCTTCCGCTATTATTTCTTCTGTTGTCATGGTTAATAGATTGGAAATAGATTATTAATTTTATCTGGATAACAAAGAAAATGAGTTACATCTTCTCCATCATTGATTAGTTCCCAAAATTCTTGTCCTTCAGGTGTTTCATCCCAGTTAAAATTACCACATGATTTATTGTCACCAAGATATCCATTAAATGTACCATCATTATCTTGTTCTCTTTGTCTTTGATGAACTAACTCTTGTAGTTCAGGTGCTAATTCGCTTATATCCATGTTTTAGTAGATTGGAAATGAGTTAATAATTTTGTTGATATACTCTGCAACTTCTTCATCAGGTACAAGTACCAAAGATTCTGTTGGATGAGCTATACTTGAACGCTGGTAATTATGCTCAGCACTAAATACATTATGTACTCCAGCCTGCGTAATTCTTTCTGAATACACTACTTTTTTAGCATCATCAAATATGAAGAACTTGATATACTTATTGGTTGTAAATTGTGTACCAATAGTTCTATACCAACCACCACGTTTAAATTCATGCTTTACTTTTGTGCAATAATTAGATCTAGCTGCATTATCATCAAGTTTAAGAACTCCACTTCCATCTTTATCTAAGTCAATATCTTGAATGGTATATTCTTGACCGTGTTTTAGTGAACGATCTCTATCATACCATTTATGACTAGCATTATGACCACCAGAACTAAATGTAACTCTATCACCAATTTTTAAAAGTATTCCATCTTTATCCATTACATTGATAGGACAAGGAACTTTAGTATCCATTTCTGAAATATTTGTTGTTCCTCTAGAAAACCATAGAATTTCTCCTTCAGTAGCCAATCTAAAGTTTTTAACTGAATAAGCACCTTTACCGTCAGCTTTAAACCATATAGATTGATTTTCACCATATACACAGCGAATATCACCTGGTTTAAGCATTTCTGAATTTGGATTACCTGTATTTTGTTCTATTAGTGAGACAACAATGTCTCCTTCTTTGAAATTTGACATTGTTTTAAGTGTTAGGTTAATACTAATTTTACCCTTTTGGGGTGAGAGTTACCACTGCTCGCCTTTCTCTCAAACTCGGCAAGTCCTTGTGGCTAGGTCATATCATCATAGCCATCCAGCTGATATGCGTCCATCTTCACACTAGCAAAAGCTAATGTAGGCTTCTGGAGCTTCTTAAAAAAGATTGGTGGTTCCTACTTTTGTTGAGTTCTTTACTCCGGATTACATCTTGTAGCTTCATAAATGAGCAAGAACAGAGGATGAATCTACTGCATTAGATAAATATAAGCGCCAGAGAATAAATCCTCCGCATTTAATCTCATATTAGTTCTTGTAGGATACATTCAGTTAACTTTTACCACCAAAGAGTTTATAACTCAAATAAGGGCCCGATATCCACTAGATCTTTCATCCTACTCGAGCCGACATAGGAACTGGAATATTTATAATTCTTCTTGAATCAATCCTACAACGGCTATAATAGCCCATATAGCAGCAAGACATAGTAATACTATTGCAAGTGAGAAACAAATGTTCCACCAAGATATTACCATAATTGCTGATAAAACCATTCTTGCATTAGGATAATCATCTTTTCCTGCGCGTACTATATCATAAACGATTCCGGCTACAAAGCCAAAGAGTGATAAGATTGCTATTGTTAACATGTTTTTAAGTTTTGTGATGGGTTAGTATTAAGTGAATAAAGAATGATGTTACCTAATAATAAGGTATATAGACTAAAACAAAAACTAAATCAATGTCAAAGACCTCTCTCTGCTACAAAGGCAAGGTTAAAACTTAAGTCTTGTTGTGTGTATCCTCACAGAGAATTCCTGGGCAATATAATGCCATTCAGGTAACTCTGTTTTTGTTGAGGTGCTGTCCAGTTTTTCCCGTAGGTGACCTGTACAGCGTTGGTGCTCTTCAGCCCGACACAAAAAGTTATAATGTTTTTACAGAGAAAGCGGTTTGTGGGTTCCCATAGGGAGCCCTCTAATTTAGTTATCAAGCAGATATCCAAACCTGCTAAGGTTTATAGTTTTTATAGTAAGCCTTTCGGCTGGACCTTATTACTAGATATAAAACCAGAGAGACATCGGCTTGTGCTTATTCTCTCTGGTACCATCAAAATCTTACGCCTTTGGTTCAGCAGGAGCTAACTTAGCTAAGAATTCATCAACCAACGCTTGAAAGCGTGGGTCAACATCAATTCTTAATGCAGCTGTTTCCTTGATATCCTCTTGGCGTTTGCTCTCAAACTCTTGGCGCTCTTGAGATACAGCATCTTGATATGCTTTAGTAATACCATTCCATTGTTCATGGAGTATATTATTTTCAGCATTCACTTTTGCTTGCTCAATCCCATTCTCCTTTGCAATACTTGCATTCTCTTCAGTCACTAAGTTCTTAACCTTAGCCTTGAAGTAGTTTACACGCATTTCATGAGTACGGTGCATTGTAGCCAAAGTCTCGTGATGAGCCAATAACTCTGCAGAGGTATGGTGAGGAGTAACTTTAATAGGAGTTTTCTTTCCTATCTCAACTTCCATCCATTCTAGAGTTTTAATCAACGGCAACTCTCTTCTCAACATATCCAAAGGTGAATCCTTATGAATAAATTGACCGATGTGAGCAGCATAGGCTTCTTGCTCTATGAATTCACACATCTCTGCCATTGAAAGTTGATCCCAACCCCAACTCTCATCAACTGCAGCACGCGTTTTTACCTGAATAAAATCAGGTTTAACTGGTACATCAATTGCGGATACAAAAGGCAACTTCTTCAAATCAGTTAACAATTGATCCTTAGCTTTGATGTTAGTCATCAAGAAACCTTGAGTAGCATGCAATTTTGCTTTCTCTATGATAAGATCAGCAACATTTGCAGGTATCCTTTTACCAACAACTTTATCATAATCTTTACCATTAACGGTAACAATACGTGTTGCATTGTTAATTCCATTTAATGTATTTGTGATTTCCATTGCGCGTTGGTAACACATATTAGAAATGCTTTGAGCTTGTGACAAGCTTAATCCTTTTACTGCCAGTGAGGTTTTCATAGTTTTATAGTTTTAGATTTAGTTTAAGTTTCTTGTTTTTGTAATAAGTATAATAGTCCGCAGTGTTTAGCGTCAATCCCATGACTTGAGTTTCCTCATTGTTGAATGGCTTTATAGCATGCACTGCGGTCTATTATTTATTTGTTATGCTCCACCGATTTGGCTTTGCGTGTGATACCACTCTTAGTGAATGGTTCAATGAATATGAGCTTGTTTTCTGACCTACCTGTTCCTACAGGCTGAAGTCTGAAATGTCCGCGTACACCAAATTCTCCACTTGTAATAACTGTTGTATTCCAACGGCTATTTACTATGGTGATATTCTGTTGTAGAGTATTGATTACCTTTCCGGACTTTTTAGTACCATGTTTTTGACTTGGTTTCAGTTCTATTTCATCATTCTCAGTGAGGAACATAAAACAAAGCAATGAATAAACAAATGGCTCAAGAGTTTTTACATCAACGTGTGAGTAATGACTACAAGGTTCACCGGTAGTTCTATTGAAAAAGAACATTACCCAACCAAGATGTGCTACATTATTCATAGCTTTTTCTTGTTCAATATGAATAAACCATATTGTATCCGCTTGAATGAACATTCTAAGCAATTTATTGCCTGGGAGTATAAATGTATACTTACCTTCTTTAATGTTCTTAAAAACGCTCCAATCATAGTTCTTGCCATCTTTAGATACCTTTAACATATCTAATAAATCAATAACTGAATTGGTAACCATATAGTTCTTATTGTCTTTATTAACAAGAAGAGCATATGTATCTGTAATTTCTTTAGGTAATTCTCCGCGTTCAAGTTTATCAACTTGATTGAGACACCATTCAAATTCTTTTGGATGAGTATGTTCTAGAATCTCCATAACAAGTTCATCATTCTTATCCAGAAATCTGGATGCTACGTGATTTTTTAGTAACATAATTTAAGTTTATTTGTTTATCTATGTAGGGTTATTTAAGGGTTATAAATAAATCAGTAATTTGTTTCTTGTATTTATTAATTGCACTTTCTTTGTTTGGATGCCTACCATTGGACGCTCTCCAAAAATCACTTAAAATCTGCTCAATCCTTTCTTCATCCGTTACATTATTTGTAGGGGTGTTAGATTGTTGGGAAAGAAAGTTTTTAAGATTATCTAAATGCTCATAATCGCTTTTTGATACGCTCATTGGCTCATTTTCAATTTGCCACTCTAATCCATTAATTGAATCTTGTATTAATTCTCTTGCTGTTTTCATCTCTGTATCTTTAGTGTTGTTTAACGCCAGTTAAAGTAAGGGATTAAGCTCTCAAAAGTTACCCTTTGTTCTTTTGAGCCTGTACTGGATTGGCAAGCGTTACCGCTGTTATGCTACTCTAGGGTAGACACCATATAATTTAATCTTCATAGTTGTCATTATCTTTTATGACCCGCCATACTAATAGTGCAAATGCTAATACAAATGCAAGAATTTTTAGGATAAACATTCCCATATTAAAAACAGATTGGGACTATGTATATAGCATCAATTAAGAGGCATACTACTAATCCAGTTAATTTATTTCTTAATCCTTTCCATCCACGATCAGGCCAACAGATGATATGTGGAACTACACATATTGTTACCATTGTAAATACCTTTCATTGAATTGAGCCTGGGTTACTTGACTCGGCTTAATATTAAGACTAAATGCTGTCTCAATAATAAACTCTGCATTATCCTTATTATGGATATTATCTGCCCATTTAGGACAAGAATCAGATGCAGTTCTGTTTGAATACTTTTCAGTGGCACAACTACATAGTAGTGCACACACCATTAGAGTGAATAATTTTTTCATTTTTGAGTTGAGTTTTGAGTAAAATAACACTTCACAGTTGTGTTCTATTATCCCCTTTACCTCTGCTCCAGTTCCCTACGATTAGGTTGTGGTGGGATTCATAATGCTGCCGGTATACGTTATATTAGTCTTATTTTAGCCCTCACGGTGATTAAGATTAATACCCACTCCCGGCTACCTACCGAGTGGACGTAATATGATTATACATTGTTGGGACATCCTGAGCCTTAAACTCTTTACTACCCACTTTTTATGCAGCACCTCTAAAGAAGAGGCAATGTATTAATATATGGGAAACATTTCTTTTTTCTGAGATGGAAAGAATTCTCTAGACATTAATTCAAATGAACCTAATGTAAAATCTGAAGGTTGTACAGCACAATTATCAAGATACCATCCATCACCTACTCTTCCAAAATTAGCAAGAATCATATGATATGTTCCTGCTTTTGGTTCAGGTATTGTCCAAATATCTGGTCGTTTTCCATTATATTTGACATATCTGCCTGCTAAATCTTTTTCCATTGTAATAAGATTAAAACAATGATAAGAACTCTCTCCCTCTTTAAGATACATTACATATCAGGTGAGACCATTCTTATCATTACCATGGTTAGTACTATTTTCTTTTCTTTGAGTGATGAGGTGATGGCCACGGATTATTACCTTTGAATACTTGAATTGGAGGTAATGTATACCGTTCAAGTATTAGAGGTGGATTCCCAAATTGTTCTTGAGAAAATACTTCTCCACCTTTTACATCTTCAGGTATATGTTGACCTTCTGTACATAGAGCGTGACCAAATAATCTTTGAGCATCCGCTGCATTAACAGGGTCTGAACTAAGCATCTTTGCACACTCTTCACAATAATAATTTAGGCTTCCATGGTTATACCAGGTAGCCGGCTTGCCGGTAGTACATCTTGATAAGTTGCAAGTACCGTTAAATTGTCCTTTATCCATTTTTGAGTTGGTTTATAAACATTGTTTATCAATACTTACTAATTTCTTGATGCGATCTTCAATTCTTATTGCTCTAAAACGATTACGTAGAGTATATCCTACTCCTTTGTATTCTCTTATTGCAGTAATCATTGGTAATGGGCAGAATATTACATCCACGTTGCCGTTTTGGTATTCAGCTACCCATTTATCCATTTCTCTTAATACAGCATCAGATAATTCAAAACTTAATGATATATCTCCTTCAATGGATGGTTCACTCTCAATAAATGTTACTTTTAATCTTTCAGCCTCTTCATTACTTACAGCAGGTAATACCGAGCCATCAGTGAATGTAAAAGGATGAGGTGAAGAGAAGTTTGCAACTCTCTTACCATTACTTAGTGTTACGATTGTTTTCATTTGAGTTGAGTTTTGAGTTGGTTTAATAAGCACACTGCATGTAACTATCTGAAGCGTGCGATTCTTCAGCCTTTTAAGTAAAGGTTCCGTACTACCTATAAGCTAATAAATTGGAAATGTATTGTTTACAGATGATGGCATTAATATCCAATCACCTTCATTAAGATATGTTGCCATATTTTCTAGGCTATAAAGTGCTTTTTCAAGTTTATTCATATCATAATCACGATAATAATCTACTCCTGTTTCAGTAATAGTATAGGCTGCGCCAGGATTGTCTAATTTATGCGAGTTACCTCTATGAGTTACTTTAAAACCCAATATGTTGTCTGCTGTATACATGGTTAATAAATTGGAAATTGGTTAACGACTATTGGTTCTGGAATAGATATAATTTCAGCGAAGACTCCATTCCGATATATACTAGGGCCGGAATATCTATTAACTGTAATTTCATCTTCTGCATATTTAAAGAAATCATGACATTCTACTTCATAATCAGAATCAGGAGATAGAACACTATAGAAGCTGGTACCGATAGGATAATCTTTTTTGAGTTTTTCTACGATTAGATCATAGGGTGTTACTATTTCTTTCATTGGTTAGTAAATTGGAAAGTTATTAATTACTGATTCTTTGATTAAAGGAGATGATACTATTTCAGCCCATTTATTTTGAGATTTAGACCATATTTCTCCGACATAAGACCTATCATCCTCTTTCAACTTAATATTTCCATTTGCATCTACTTCAAAATAATCATTTAGATTAACTACACGATTTTTATAACCACTTGTACTATTAAAGACAGTACCAACTGGAAATTTTATTGCAGCATCTGCAATTGTAGGTGTATATGTTTCGTTTTTCATTGAATTATTAATTGGACATTCTGGTACATATCCTTCAGGATAAGAAATTACATCAGCCCAGTTACCATTAAAGTAAAGATATTTACCACATCCTGTGATACCTTCAACATAAATTATAATGTGTTGGTCAGTATACCAGCCATTGCTTCCTTCAAAATCACTGAATTCTCTTACTGTATAGCGTCCTTTACTATCAATACCACTAGGACTTGTGAATACTGTTCCGATAGGATATCTTTTCTTAGCTTCAGCTATGAGTTCTGCTTTTTTCATGTATTAAT
>Ga0315289_10006199_pt1 | contig 17597 bp, 12 predicted proteins | sample YL17G11_40_MG_FD_203452 | JGI IMG/M metagenome (GOLD analysis project Ga0315289, IMG submission 203452) | Sediment microbial communities from Yellowstone Lake, YNP, Wyoming, USA - YL17G11_40 | ecosystem: Environmental > Aquatic > Freshwater > Lake > Sediment | place: USA: Wyoming | collected... | reverse complement strand
AGTTGAGCATTATCTGCAATCTCTAATTTTGCTGCAGGACCAATTGCGCCAATTGGTATATCAGTACGCGCTATACCGGGAATAATGCCGGTATGTAATCCCGGAACATTAGGATTAGTGATTTGATCTATCTTTGTCTCAGATCCGACTACCTTAATACCTTCGACAGGAGTAGCTAGCTCCGCAGCCTTTGCGCTCCAACCAGTTCCACTCATAGAAAATGTATCGCCATTTTGAATCAACGGCGCTATATCAACGGCAACTGGGCTGAGTGCTACACGGCTATCGCCTGATCCAGCAACAGGATAATTTCCAATATAACCTGTGACCGGCATAAATGTGTCGCCTGATTTTATATCTATTATGGTAGCGGCTGTTGGTGCATCTGGTCCATTGTATCTTTCACCAATGCTAACCGGATTAGAATTAATAGGAGATTTCATATTAACAGTTACTTCACTTCCAGAAGGTAAATCTTTATAGTTTTGGAAATATCCGGAGTTTTGTAAAGCTTGGGTTGTTTCAGGAGCAACCTGCTGGAATAACATTCTTGCTGAAGTAGCAATTTTATCCGCATATTCAAAAGTTGTGCTTCTAACGACTCCGCCTTCTTGTAAGCCAAATTTGCCAGCTAAATCACCAGTAACTTTAACGGCCTCCTCAAATAATGTTCCGGGATCAGGCTTGTAAACAACGCTGGCATTTGCTAAATCTACTGTTCTTATATCACCTCTGCCTTCAGTGCTGTCGAGGGTTTGTCCTTGTAAAATATGCATATTAAGCTCATTAATGCTCCAAACCGGAAGATAAGTACCAAAATCATTATTTGCTAAAGGCTTAGCTGAAGAAATAATATCAGCCGGCAAGATGTCAGGGGTTCCGAACAGCTTATTCTGAGAGACTCCGTTAATAATCACATCGTTAGTAGGAATTCCGCCAAACCTCTTTATATCTTCGTTGGTTAAACCGCCGCAGCTTGACAAATTAGTAGCTATAGAAGTAGGATTATATGTATTGTCGGGATTACTTATATTCCATGCACTAACCGCTGAAGAGTTATTCCAATCAGTTACGTAATTGGGCGGTGCATTCTGCTGCTGGCTAAGGCTGTCGAAGGTCTGCTGACTTATCGGGCCCATAGTGGGATTGCTTACATAATCACTGTATGAAGAAGGTAGGGTCGGAATCGAAGCTATAGAAGTAGACGCAGGATCCGGTACAGAAACTAACGGTGCGGAAACAAAGACCGGGACTGCATTTGCTGCGTTATTTGAGCTCAGCGCAGATACTATAGGTTGCACCACTGGCGCAAAAACAAGAGATGAAACCGGTATTGAGACTGAACTCGGAACTGCGTTTGTTGCGTTATAGGCTTGGGCTATCTCTGGGGCTATTGGCCCTACAGCAACTCTGCCGCCATCAGCAGTAGCAATAGAAGGAGGATCCCAGGTACTGCCATTGTAACCGCCCGGCTGATAGCTTGAGCTTGATGAATCCAAGCTTGGTATATAAGTTGGTGTATAATTATATGTAGAGGCTGATTGTGGAGAAACTAACGGTGCGGAAACAGTGGCTGGAACTGCGTTTGCTGCGTTATAGGATTGGGCTATTTCTGGGGCCACCGGCCCTACAGCAACTCTGCCGCCATCAGCAGTAGCAACAGAAGGAGGAGTCCAGGTATTGCCATTGTAACCGCCCGGCTGATAGCCTGAGCTTGATGAATCCAAGCTTGGTGTATAAGTTGATGCATAATTATATGTAGAGGCTGATTGTGGAGAAACCAACGGTGCGGAAACAGTGGCTGGGACGGCATTTGTAGCACAGTTTGATGAACCGGAGCTAAAATCTCCTTGAGACGAAGGCGGGCTTGGAGGCCCGACAAAATCATCGCTACCCTCACCACCATATGCCCCCATAACCTCCATCGCCTCTTTAACGTTAAGCTCAGTAACGCCATCAGTCATCTGCGTTACCAAAGCATTGCCGGTGAACTTCTCGGCAAATTTATCCAGGCTTAAGAATTCTTCTTTATGCAGATCGCTGAAATATACTTTGCCATTTGCTATGCGCGTGACTAAGACATAGTGGTTGCCGTTGACATGGGCTAAGAACGGCGTTAACGAAGCAGCGGACTCCCCTATTGCAAGTTTAACCGCATAAGTCTTAAGGCCGAAGAACTCGGAGGCCTTAGACAAAGCGTATAAAGAGTTGAGGATGATTTCGGGGTTTCCTTCAGGCTTGACCACATCATTTAAGATATCCACGGTCAAGGCCATTACTGCGATATCTTGTTCAGAGGCTTGGATACCCTTAAAGCTTAAGAAATCATAAAGCGCTTTGGAACCGCAAGGTTTGCCCTTGAGCCAGTTGAAGAGCTCTTCAATGCGCTCAGTGGACATTTCTAGAGGCTTATCCAGCTCAATGGTGAGATTATCAGAAAGTTTTATGGCATTGACTTGCTTGTTGGTGATGTCGCTGAGGATCTTCTTTATGGTGAGGGGGATATCAAGATTACGCAAAGATGCAGCATTAGTAAGATAGTTGGGGGCGAAAGTTGTCGCGCCGGGCTTGTTCCAGAGCACGCGCCAGTCATACTGCGCTGCCTGGGCTGCCTGCTCCGGAAGGAAAACCGCCACAACAATAAAAGCAACCACACGGATCCAGGCCTTGAATCTTGAAATAAATATTTCCTGGGTCCCGGGTTGCTCTACAGAATCTTCTTTTTCTGTCTGTGGCTCTATATTTAACATTTTATATATTTAAAATAAAGGAGATTAAGACCTCCCCCTTACCCCCACGCTGCTTTATCTTTCTGGCGTCGTTATTTGAGCTTCTCATGCCGCTTTATAAAGTGTTTGTAAAATCTCTTAAAAAGTTCTTAAATAAAAAAGCCGGGCTGTCAAATACTACTTTTCTCAAAGTATTCGGCAGCCCGGCTATCCTGAAAAAACACCCAAATTGTTTAATCCTAAATTTAGGATCCGCGGCTTTGCGCCCCCAGGTTACCCTGGGTTTGCCCTTTCGTTAGTACACCACAAGTATAACATCAAGCTCGACGCTGTCAAGTAGAAAATCAACTTGTTTTGGTACCGCTTTCTTTCCTTTAAAATCCGCTAATTATTGCAACTAAAAGAGTTTACTCCCTGCTAGAAATGGGGTCAGAATCATTTTCTTTTAGCTAAGGTTGAAGCAAAAACATAATCCTGACCCAATTTTTACGTTTACGAAGGAATTAAGGCAGATTGGACAATTTTAGCGAGAAAAAAATGTAGTTTGGACAATTGTTGAGGAAGACAGTACGGACAATAGTAAAGGATAGGGTTGGGGTTGGTTGTGGGTTGTGAGTGCGGTAGAGTTGTTTTCCGCTGCAATTATGTAGGCTTCAATTGAGTCCTGACATAATTGGGTGTTAGCCGAGTCCGGTCTTATCTTACTGCAAATAATCTTTTACCCACTGGTAAATTCTTGCTGTTACTTTTGCGATCTCCAACGCCTCATCTTTATATATATTACGCCTTTCATATTGAACAAGATTCTTCTTGGCAATTATCTTTCTGAGTAACTTAGATTTCTCTCAGGCTTCTTGTATTGGCAAAGAGGCAACTAAATCGCACACATCAAAATGATCTTGTGATATAGAACGGATTCCTTTCTCAAAAACACATATTGCGTCTGCTGAAGAAATCGCGCATTGAACAGCTAATGTGGCTGCGGCATTGAAATTATCAGCTTGAATTGCCGCAAGCATTTGTTCATAGTTATCGGCTGCCTTCTTTAGATAATCCGCCGCCGCGGAACGCTCCTCTTGTCTTATTTTAATCTCTCTTGCAGTCATTATTAAATCTCCAACGGCTCTTTGCCATAAAGGACTGAATAAGATTTCATAAGCGTTGAGACGGGCGGGAGGTTCCTCTTTAACCTTGCGTGAAATTCGACTTCAGTTTTAATATAGGCGTCTAAATGTGCCTTAAAATAATCATGAAATTTGACCGAGATATCATTTAAAAACTTGTCTTCGATTACCTTTTGATCTTTTTTGTCTTTAATGATAACTGCTATGTCAACATCGCTTTTCTCACGAGCAGCCCCTCTTTGAAGGCTTCCGTATAGTAAGAGCGAGACTATTTTCTTCTTTATACCTGCTTCCTCGGTTTGTTTTACTAAAAAATCCCTTAGTTCGTCTTTAAGGGAAATTTCTTCTTTAAACATGGGTCTTAAGATTTTTTGGACCACCCTATTGTTGTTATCAAGGCTATAAATGTGCTGCTTACCGATGTGGTCTAGATTTAAGATGCCCTGATTATAAAGCTCTTTTAAAGCGGCATGAGCCGCAGGGGCAGAGAAATGGATTAACTTAGCTACTTCTCTGCCGGTGGCTTTAAAATCAGCTGTTTTAGAAACAAAAAGGCGGATAATTGCTATCTTGGACTTTGAATTAAGTATGTTATCTAAACTCTTTTCGATGGCCATTCGCGTAACCTTTACTTAACATATGTAAAGCTTTATTAACACTAGGTTTTATTGTAATAAATTATTCTTACTATGTCAACAAGAATTTCCGCATAAAGCATGCGGGGTTAAATTCGCGCAGCAAGCGCGCACCTTGCCAATCCTATTTGGCAAGGTGCGGGCAGATAACTTATGTCGCTATTCGAGCCCCCCTCCTTTCGGAGGGCAGGCATAAGTTATGCCCTCATTTAAATGGACGGCAAGAGGGCCTCAGGAACACCCATCAATCCAAAGCAAAGGGTATTACCCTTCCGATTAGTTTAACGGGTGTCCCTGCATTGCTACATTATTGTGAACTATTCTACCTTTATTTTGGGAACTTCGACCTGTGGGATAACTACGTTAGACTGATCATTCTGATTTATGGAAGTCACGCTGTTATAACTTGCCGCTGCCGGGTCAGACATATTAATATCTTTTGCACTACCTATTTGAATTATAGGCTGCGGGGTTACCTCTTGAGCCACCTCAGGATCATAGCTTTTTTCCGGATAAAGATCTTCCATGAACACATAGTCGGGCTGCGAAAATGCGCTATAACTACACGGGCTTATCACCGTGGGATTATTGTAACTATTAGGGGTATTATAAACTTCTCCGGACTGTGAAGGTGCGCTATAACTATACGAGCTTACCACCGGGGAATAACTGTATCTATTAGGGTCATTATAAGCTCCACTGGACTGAGAAGGCGTGCTATAACTATACGGGCCCATCGTCATAGGATTATTGTAATTGTTAAGGGGACTATAAACTTTTTCGGGCTGCGAATTAAACGAGCTTATCACCGGGGAGTTATTGTAACTGTTGGGGGCGTTATAAGCTGCTGCGGGCTGCGAAAATGCGCTAAAACTAAACGAGCTTATAACCGTGGAATTATTGTTAGGAATAAAAGAGGATTGCGATATGATCGCAAAATTGGCTGAAGACCCAACATCAACACCCTGGTTACCGGAATGACTTGGCTCCGGAGAATAGGGGTTGCCGCTATAATAATCTTCTGCTTTAGCATTAGAGGACAAGAGGCTAAAGAAAATTATCAAAACTAAAATAAGTAATCTTGCTGACTTTGTATTCATTAGGCCTTCCATAATTTTATTCCAATATAGGTAAAGTATAACATGCAAATCAACTTTATCAACGCTAAAAATTAACTTTTGGGTACCGCTTTCTTCCGTAAAACTACCAAGGCAGGGACACCCATGAAATCAATCGAAAGGGTGTCCCTGTTAGAATGGACATACTTGCTTGGTTGATTACAGATTGGACATTGCTTAAGACAAAAGTATTTGTAAAATGGAGAAAAATAGATTATAATACAATTAGGTTACGTAGTTCATTTTAGGGGGCCAGGGTAAAATTATAGTTAAGATTTTAAAGTTATTGGATCGGAGGAAAGAATGCGCCAAATAATGATCGCCATTTTTATAGCTCTTTTTTCTACCTCAATTTACGCTGAAGAAGATATATCCTGGCAACTTGAAGAATATCTTGACGGATATAGCGATGCCTATTTCTATGGGGAATATCAAAAAGCTATAGACCTAGGTACTAGCGCCCTGGGTGTAATTGAAAAAAAATTCAGCCCGGAACATCCTAACGCTGCTGCAATGATCACTAATTTAGCGGCTCTTTATAAGGCGCAGGCTAGATATGCGCAAGCCGATGAGTTTTATAAAAAAGCTTTGGAGATCTATGAAAAAACCCTGGGGCTGGATAATCTTTATACAGCTAAAGTCTGGAATGCCCTGGGAGAAAATTATCAGGCGTGGCGCAAATACACCGAGGCGGAGGATTCTTATAAGAATGCTCAGGCAATATTAGAGAAGGGCTCAGGCAGCAATGATCCTGCCGTCGCTATTGTCCGCAGCCATTTGGGTTCCTTATATAAGGACCAACGTAAATACGCCGAGGCGGAAGGTATTTTAAAGGCTTCTCTACAAACAATCACAGGCGCTTACGGGCAAGGGCATCCTATGCTGATCCGTTTGGCTTCCGATATGGGTAAATTATATGAAATGCAGGCTAAATTTAAAGAAGCTGAACAATATTACAGGTATGCCTGGGGCGTGTTCAAAGCTAATTTTTATCAGGAGGATGCAAGTATGGAAAAGGCTTTAAATCGCCTTAAATCAGAAGCGGCCAAGTTATGGGCAAAGCTTAATGAGCCTATTTATAAACGGCTGATGGATATTAATGACCTTTATATCGGCCCCTGGCATCCGGATGCGCCCAGGATTTTAGATAATCTTCCTATGCTTTATTTAAAACAAACAAGATATACTGAAGCAGTGAATATTTATGAAGATTCCCTAGAGATAATGTTAAGCAATCTTGGGCAGGAACATTTAAACATAGCTAAGGTTTTGGAGAATATGGCAAAGTTTTATCGAAAAATGAATAAGCCTGAGAAAGCCCGAGAGGCATCTGAAAAAGCCGGGTTAATCCGCGCTAAGAAAAGATATTAGGGACACTTCCTACCCTACTAACTCATTGTTAAACATTAAGTTAGAAGAATCAATATGCAATTGTTCCGCACACGTTTTATCATCAAAGAGCATATCTGAATAAAGCTCCTTTCGACGAGTGGCATCGTTGTGCAGGCTAAGATAGAAAAAGTCGTCATCGACGATCTCGTCTTTCCATCCGAAGGCATAATGCCGATAACTTGAATAAGCGTATTCTTCTGGAGAACTCACCAGCTGCGCTCGTACCGGATTCAGCTCAATATACTTTCCGCATCGCAGAAAGTACTTCTCATCAACAATTATCTTGCTCTTAAACCTGCCTTGCAAGAGATGGCCTATGTAATCGCGCCTTGCGCGATAATAGTAGAAATACTTCAGCCCAAGCCTTTGCATGAAGCGGCCGACATTGCTTGCCGGCCCTACACCAAGCAAAAGGTGCAGGTGGTTCGGCATCAGGCAATAGTGATGAATCTTAACTGACTCCTCTACCTTAAGCCTCCTCAAACATGAGCAATAAAACCGGTAGTCGCGTGCATATGAGAAAATGCGTTGGCGATTATTCCCTCGTGACATAACGTGCAGATAACCATAGTGTGGAATTAAGCGTGCCGTCCTAGACATAACCATTCCTCCCTACTACAATAGACGAAGGAAGTGGCAAAATCTAACAGAGAAATATATGGAATTTTGGTCTGATTATCCTAAGTGCTTGATATAAATAATGTTACTGAGGTAGGAAGTGTCCCTATGAGATGTGCTTAGCGCTTAATGATGCAGTTGCCTCTTTGGGATCAGCGGCATACTTCTGGAAAAATTCCGTTACCTCCTTCATTTCCTTAATGCCTTTTTTCATCATCATCCTGATGATACCGGCGCGGAACTTTAATTCTTCCATAATCTCCACTGTGCTCCTGCCGCTTACTAACGCAAGCCTGTCGCGGTATTCGCTGCCTACGGAAGATTCTTTAAAACTGCCCGAACCTAAATCATAAGTCCATAACGTAGAAAGCAAGACCGTCTTATCCGCCATACCGGCAGTCTCTGCCAGTTCGCCGACGACGCGGGTGATCCTGCCGTTTAAGTTATAGCGCCGCATGATCACAAATACATCCACTAAACCTACCAATACTTCCGGGACATTCATCGGCTCGTTCTGAAGCCTGATGATCGTTTCCCTGGCGGTAGAAGCATGCATCGTTCCCATACAGTATTTACCGATGTTCATCGCCGTCATCAGATCCTGGGCTTCCTGGCCGCGGACCTCGCCGACGATGATCCTGTCCGGCCGCATGCGCAGGGAGTTCTTCACCAGGTCCATAAGCAATGTATCTTCATCGCTTTCCAGGCGCGAGCAATTCTCCTGAAGGGTGGTATTTAACTCCAAAGTATCTTCAATGACTACAATGCGGTCATGTACGGGAATAAAACTAAAAAGCGCGTTTAAAAGTGTAGATTTTCCCGCCCCGGGGCCGCCGGATATGATAAGATTTGCGGGTTTGACCCCTAAGCCTTCCACATAAAACCAGAACTGCGCGGCGATCTCGGGGCTAAGCGTGCCGTTCTCGATCAACTCGATAATGCTAAGCGGCCTTTCCTTGGCGCGCGTGATTGTGATCTGCGGCCCGAAAGGAGAATAGACTATGTTGCCTCTTCCTTTGACCTCAGAAAGTTCTATGTTGTTGATCTTCTTGATATCCTTTCTGCCGGAAAAAATAACCAGCTTTTTGATCAACAGGTCCAGCTCTTCGCGGGAGGTAAACCTCTTATCTGTCTTAACCAGCCCGGAGTTTGTCTTATGCACGTATATGGGAGAAAGATGATTGATCATGATATCTTCCACTTTCGGGTCGGCAAGAAATTCATCGATCAACCCGTAGGAAAAAAAATCACTAAAAAGGACTTCCAGGTCCGTGTTTTTTAGCTTGCTCACCAGCCCCTGGCCGGAGGCAGAATTATACACCTCCAGGAACGTCTGAAAGATGATATCCCGCTTATGCGCCCGGTCCTGCAAAAGAAAGATCTTGCCTGCCAGCCTGTCCAGGATCTCGTTTTCTATCGCGATTTTTTCTCTTTCCATATGTTTATCCGTCTCTCTCTCGTGGAGCCCCTCGGCCTAGAGGCCGAGGCTCCCTCCCTGAAGCACACCTTGCCTTAAAGGATAGGCAAGTGTGTTGCTTTCTGCAACAAATCCCCTTCGTATTGTTTATACCTACGTCCGTCACAATATTTATATTATATCACGAATATTCCATTGTTAAGGGCTATTTTTATTTTTATGGAGAGAGGTCACACCTGTCCGATTCGCGCAGAGGTATCCCTAATTCTTAATTTACTTAACATTTACATTATTATTTTTATAAGTCTCCCCTAGTTGGTCACCAAAAGTGAAGACAGCATTAGTCATAGACCCTGTGCTAGAGTCAAATTGAGGTATTACTCCTGTGGTAGGGGCAGTAGGTGAATAAATCGCCCCTACATTAGGAAGCTCTTTTCGTATTGCATTTGCCAAATTTGAATCTGAAGCTTTAGATTCACCAGTGCTACATGAATATAATATTACCTGGGTATCTGGACCTAAATATTCTCGGAGTTCAGAAAGCTTATGCACGTTCTCTGTGCTTATTTGCGAATCGGCCCCTCTTACTCCAAAGAACTGATCGAGGTAACTCTGAGGACCAAATGCTGCTGTACCTTTTGATCCATGGCCGCTGATTACCCAAAGCGGAGGTATTTTATCTCCAGCACCATCTTTTACGCTACTAATTATTTCCTGCATATTTGATGCTTCATAATACATAACCCTGTATCCTTGATTAACTAATGTAGTAGTAATCTTTTTTTGATCTACAAATTGCTCACTAAAAGCCCCGGTATCATCATCTCTATTTGCGGTTACTATCGCTACCGGTCTAGTATCACCAGGACCATTTTCTGTTCTATTTTTTACAAGCTCTTTCATTGTAGGGTAGTCAAAGCGGAAGGGATATGTGATATTTAATTTTTCGGCATTCAAATATGTATCTTTAAACTCCTTACCGGCTTGATCAACAGGGGTAGTGGTGCTAAGATCACCTAGGAATTTTTCCCTTGCAAGAGGTGCTATACTGGATTCACTGGCCCCGTTGTATGCGTTGGCATATTTCAGCTGCGCAAACTCTGCTTCAGTCTTTCCGCCTTCGCCTTGTAAAAGTCTTGCCATAGCCGATGGATTTCCGTGATCTGCAAAATATTTTAGCAAGTGTATTTTCTCCCAATCATCTTTTTGCTTATTGAGTATGGGTTGTATATCTAGATTCCTTAGGGACTTGCCCGCTTCAACATTATCAAGATCCACAAGATCTCCCAAAGATTTCATTGCATCATAATCGAGTGTAGGAGACTCTTTCAGTCGTTCAATGAATTTATCTGGGTTATAGTTTTTAAGTTCTCCCAGTCCCAGCGACCTTGCGCCAGAACCATATTCTTCGTTTAACTTATGCAGTTTCCCAGTGTCACCAGTCTTCTCAAAATCCGATACTAATGAGCGTATCTCTTTTTCCGTTTCAACCCATTTTTGATGATTATCCCACATTCTTTCAGAATCTTCGGGGGAAAGATAGATAGTATTAGGTGACCTAACGCCTTCAGGGGCATCATCTTTGGGTTTTTGATCTTCATTGGACACTTTAGGCTTATCTACTGGCCCTCCTGTCTGCGGGATTGCTTCGTTATTAACGCCCGATGTCGGAGTCTCCTTTTGTTTTGATGGGGCAGAAGTACCTTCTCCGGAAGGATCTTGTGCCGGCTTACCCGGAGCTTCCGGGACAGAAGAAAAAGTCTTACGAAGCCCATCATTGCCTTCAGGAAGAGCTGTACCGGAAGGATCTTGTGCCGGCTTACCCGGAGCGTTCGGGGCAGACGTAGCATTAGACTTATCTAAAGCTTTCTTAAACTCTGCCTGATTGTTAGGATTTCTAGGATTATAGTCAAAGCTGATCTTTTGAGCAATTGCCATATTCTTGTTATATTGGTCTACGGCCTTCTGGAAAGCCACTTTGTCTTTAGGTTCTCCGTCTTTAAATCCTCCGGTATAATTGACAGTTCTACCAATTCTGGATAACTCAACTGTTTTTCTTGCTTTGTCTGCCTCTTCAGGGCCCTTAACCATACCTATACCGCGTATAGCAGCATTAATTGTTGCGCTTCTTAAGCTGTCTGCTTCAGGCTGAAAGTGCCTTCTATTTGCCTCTTTCTGACTCTTTTCCTGTGCCGCCAGAAAACCACTTACCATACCGGCTATAACTGCATTGGCTGGAACTGTGACAGGTGAGCCATCCTTAGCTGACACATTACCTTCCAACTTCTTAATCCCCTCATCAAGGCATTTTATGAATTCTTTATATCCACCTATCTTTTCATTGAGCTCTCTTTCTTTCCTTACATAGAATCCCTTGGAATATTTATTCTGGTTTGCCTCAAGGTTTTTTAGCCGTTTCTCTGCATCACTTTTTACGGCTTCTGCGTACTTTTTTCCTGCCTTTAATTGATCCGCAGTCAGACTAATATTTCTTTTATCATTTCTATAATTACCGTTACGGACTAAGTTGCCTATTCCCGTTGCCAGGCCTTTTACAAAATCCTTAGAATTTTTCAATTGCTTTCCTTCGGGATCAATAAGCCTGTCAATGGCGGCCCCCAACCCATTCGGCTCAACCGGCAAGCCTTCTTTATCTTCCCGCTCCTCATTAGCACTAACATAGTATTTTGCCAAAATTTCGCTTACCAGCTTAGAAGCTACCGATGCAATCAACCCTGCCATCGTCGAATCCATGCCAAGTTTTCTGACTAATATATCCCGCACTATCTCCTGGACAAGCAGAGAAACGAACTCCTTCACACAACGATCTACTACTGCGCCGACGCTAATTCCCTGTCCGGTAGCCAGGCCTGCTATGGACTGAGCAGCCACTGAAGCCACCATCCTGAACATCTGGCCGCGGCTTATATCCACCCGGGTACCGCCGATATCAAATGAGATCAATGCCTTCCCATAATCACCATAATAATTATTGTAATACCACAGATCAGCAGCCTCAACTGCTATGGATACAGCCGAGTTAACAACCAGATCGGTCCAGCTAATAGTGCTAGATACTTGCGCGCTTGAATACGCTCCTGAAATTGTTTGGCTGAAGGCGCTGCTGTTGCCATAGTTGCCGGAGCGGGCATAAGTAGGAGTAAGGGTGCTAAAGACAAGAGCAACGGCCAGCACCAGCGCGATTAAGCGCTTGGCCGGGCCTTTTATTTTTTTATGCTTAGGTTCCACCGAATGGTTTTTCATCTTTTTAATAAATACTTTACTAAATGCTTTCTTAATTATCCAAAAAAAAACAACCGGGAATACAGCTCGGTTGTCCTTGAAAGTTTATGTTGATATTTTAGTCTTTACCGGGATCCGTGGCTGTATCCCTTTTATTACGATACAACTATACCATAATGATAAAGAATATCAAGAGGATTATAACCCTATAAAGAAAACACTTTCTTTTTGTCAGATTGGACATTTTATTTTATTGTAACCGGAAGGAGGCGAGCATTTTCCGAAATACAGGCTCTATCTGCTCAGACCTTCGTAAATCCATTACGCAAGTCAAGATATAAACACGCTTCTCCTTTATCCAAACTACGCTTATTGCCCTTATCAGGACCCTATTGTCAAGCGGAGCAGTAAAAGCAATCCATTGATGCCGCACAAGGCCGCTCATGCCTTGGCCTTCCGTGACATCACCCATCTTTTTAAAGACCTGTTTAAATTCCTCGCGATTAATATCGTAATAAGTAGCTAGGTCTATCGGTGCGGGCAGGTCATCCACAATAACCCTGATATTACTGGTAAAGAGGTCCCCGGGATCTTCTTTAGGTATATATATAGCCAAAACAGCATCCCGCACATCTTCGTCTATATCCCAATCTTTAGGCATAATAAAGGAGAACCTGTATTCGCTGTTACTATATTTGCGCCAGGCAAACATTTCGCAACCTGCAAGGCCAAAAGTTAACAAAACCAGAACTAAGATTATATTAAGTTTACGCATAGAAATAGTATAATGTTTATCATTTAAAAACCGCCGGAAAGCATATCGCCCTGAGAGAATTTAATGATGATGGGCCCGGCAACAATGATCATGATCGCCGGAAGGATGCAGAAAACCAGGGGAAAGAGTATTTTAAGCGAAGCCTTGATCGCATAGCGCTCCCCATTCTGGAAACGCCGATCGCGCGTATCATCGGAAAGATTCTTAAAAGCCTCCTCTACCGGAGTACCCATACGTTCAGCCTGGACGATTACACGGGAAAAACTGGAAATATCGGAGAGCTGAAGCCTTTTGGCCCATTCCCTGAGCGCCTCAGTGCGGGGTTTACCTACCTGCACCTCGCTTAAAATCACCCCAAACTGTTCAATAAGCGGATTAAAGGTGCTCTTATCAATGACCCATTTAATCGCTGCAATCAGGTCTGCACCGGCATTAATGCACATATGCAAAAGATCAACGGTTTCCGGGAAACAGCGCACTATCTCTTCCTTTTTCCGCTTGACCTTCTGCCACATCAGAAAATCAGGCAGGAAAAAACCTATAAAAGGCGCAACAATAGCATAAATAGGGGAAAATTGCATTAGGAATACAACCCCTGCCAGGCCAAATATGACTAATAATATGATCTTCAAGCCGATCAACACAAAAACATTTAGCTCGATACGCAATATCTCCATTTGATACTTAAGCTTATTAAGATAGGTCAACTTCTTATGGACGGGATTGATCACAAAACCCAACGGCTTAAATGCCTTATCCAAATCCACTGATTTAAGAGTAAAGCTGAACGGCTTTCTCTTATTGCCATCGGGGCCCACATCTGCCCTCAGGTGCATGTAGCTCTTCACCTGTATAAACAAACCAAAGCCTATCAAGACAACCGAAGCAAAAATTAAGAAAAATATTACCGCTAGCAATCCCCCCCCCTTTTAGAATTTCATAGTACTGATCTTTTTAATCATAATCACGCCGACTATCTCAAGCCCTATTGCCAGCCCCAAAAGTTTACGCCCCAGGGCTGTTTGCATCATGACATCAAAATGGCCCGGATTCTGTTTATATACAAAATAGGCAAACCCTATAGGCAGCATGATCATAATTATGCCCTGCAACCTTCCTTGAAGAGTCAAGGTCCCGATCTTTTCTTTTAATTTAATGTTATCGCGGATAGTGCCGGTCAAGCGGCTTAGCACCAGAGGCAGGTTCCCCCCTGATTCCCGGGCGATAAGTATGGATGTGACTATAAGGTTGACCTCTTCGGAGGGGATACGCAGGCGCAAATTTTTTAAAGCCAGCTCCATGCTTATGCCTAGCTTGTTCTGGCTTAAAATAAGATTAAATTCCTGAGAGATAGGCGGCGGCATCTCTTCGCACAAGACTTCTATTGATTGCGGGAAACTTAAACCTGCCCTTAACGAAGAGGATATGATCATTAAGGCATCCACCAGCTGGCTGCGGAATTTTTTGAGCCTTTGCTGCTTGGCCATCGCGATAATCACCTTAGGTATAATAAAGCCGAATATAAAGCCAATAAATAGCCCGATAATATGCCTAAATAAGATCAAGCCTGCTACGGAGAAAATAAAAGGGAAAAGGTAGAAAAGGAGCATTTTCTTCTTTTCCCAGAATATAAACGAATCTTCAAGAGTCACGCTTATCTCCGTGGCTCTTTTATCCTGAAGCTTATTGTATCTTGCCAGGGTATAGGGGATTACGACTTCCGAAATAAAAATTACCAGCAAGATTACCGCGGAGAAAATAAATAAATACATTATCATGTTTTTTTATTATTTTGTATTAGGAATGTATGTCTCACCTTGACCGAATACATCAGCTGTTTCCCTGTATTTTCCCGAAAGGCTATTTCTTATATAATACCCCATAATCAAGAGCGCTGCAAGAACTATTGTAAATACCAAAATGTAATCCAGGAGGCTCTGGCCTGAAATGTTTTTGCGCATTACATTCCTCCTCGGTTTTGGGCAATTGCGCATTCAATATCTACCATTGAACCTGCGGCCGTATTAATAAAATCTGGATAAATCATTATCTGCACGGTAGCTGCATCGGATTTAAATTCCAAAACATAACTATTCCTTATAATATCGCCCAGATCGATTTTGGCACCCAAAGGGACGCTGGGAATAAATCCTACTCCCTTGTGCTCTTTTGCGTATTTTTCATCATTCGCCCCGATGTTTACTTCGTTAGACAGCTTCCAGCCTAAAGGAGGCATCTTTTGCTTATAAAAATCCCGCACCGCTAATACCTTCATAGGCGTAATATAAGACACATTATTCCTGTTCTTTTCGGTTCCGCCGCTTCGGCGCACACTATCAGCCGGCCTGGGCACATCTTCTAGATCGGAACCGGCCGCATTATCCTTTTCGGGTAACTTGGCCATATATAAAGGATTGGCCTCTATCTTTGAAACGCCTTCTTTATCCAGATATTTAACCACTATAAAACGGGAGCCCTTTTTCCCGCGCGGGGACAAATATAACTCCACCGCCATATTATTACTTTCAAATCTTAAGCGCCTAAACTTCATTATCTCAAAACCCATATCCTGCTTTTCCCTAAAACCTATTCTTTTAAGAGTCGCGCGATAAAAATCCTCTACTTCTTTAGGGCTAATATCGCTTTGATACACTGCGCCCGAGCCGCCGACTCCCATCAAAGGATCCGGCACCTCCTCATTTGACACCTTGCTCTCCGGAGGAACCGGTATCTCCATTATCAGATCCAGGATCCCTGACTCTCGATCCTGCGCGGACTTATAAGATACTGCCTTGCTTTTATCCTCCGGTTTATATTTAGGCAGCTCCACAGTTGGATTCTTCATATAAGGAAGCACATCTTTTGCGTCTATCGTGACCTCTGAATTAATATACTTATCCATAAACACCTCTGTCCCTTTGCCCTTTAAGGCGCGCAGAGATATATCTACGGTTAAATTATCTTTCTCGAAATAAAGGCGCCTCAAGGAAGGGCCTCTTAAATCTTTATCTTTGCGGTAGGTAAAACCCTTGTCAGCCATTAAATCCTTAAATTGACGCTCCAGGGCATCCTGATCAAGCGGGCTGATATACCTCATACCCTTCTCTCCTTGCGAAGGAAGGCCCGATTGATTATTGCTTATTTTAGTATTTTCCGCAAGGGCGGCTGCGGCCGGAAGAAGCAATACTAATAAAAAAACTGATATACTGCTGTAAAAGTCACGAATATTCATTTATTCTATATATCCCGGATAAAGTTCTGTTTCAAAGAGATGCAACTCTGTCTTAAACCAATCACTCGTATCAATACTGGTAAGCCCGGAGGTGGACACATTACTCGCATCTGAGTCTTGGGGCGTCAGTGCAAGGTCGGTATCCTCTGAACATAAAGCCTCATAGGCCATATATTGTAATGCAACAAGTCCACTTCCCGAAGTAACCCATACCTTTAGAACGTTTTCAAGATAATCCTCAGTACAATCTTGATCAGCCATATCACAATACAGATAGTCGGCAACATACCCAAAAGTCAAACCCATACATAAGGCACTCTGCACCAGAGTAATAATACCGAACGGGTTAGACCAATCTACTTCAGTAAGAGAGCCGGTAACAGAACCAAATAGATGACTAAGGTCCTTGATGCTGTCAATCAATACCGGCTTGATAGTGATATCGTCGCTGTCATTATTGCTGGCATCGTGGCGGCAGGCATGGGCGGCAGATCTTGCATGCACCCCGCCACCATATCGGAAATTCCACATCCCCAGATCCGCATCCTCCTTATACCGCGTTACCTGGACAACAATAGGATTCTGCGTAGTATACAGTGTCTCATTATCGTCCTGAAATTTTAACCCGCTGGGGAGGCTCTCCATCATACCATTATAGACAACAGCTGTTACAATGGCAAAGACCGCTGCCAACAAATAACCTAATCCATACACTTCCTTAAGGTCATTTACCGTATCATCACCTGAGCCGCCCATCCAGCCTACATATTTACAATACGAACCTATCCCTACTATAGCATTAAGCGCAGTCACTGCACTAGAACCAAAATAATCTTTGAAAGTCAAAGCCTCCACAGGAAACAGAACGTTTCCTTGGACTTCGACCTTTACATAATTATGATATTTGTTGGTGTTGGCATAATTAGCTACATCGTTAGGATAACTGCTGCTAAACGATTCATCTGCATTCTGTGTCCAGCCATAACCGGAAGTAACCATTAGATCTGAAAGTTCGCCGGGGCTTATCCCGTTCGGCCAAGGATTGCCATACCCAGTATTAGGATGGGACATAAAGCGGCTGAATCCGGACTGGTTAGCCTCTAGAGATAAAAAAGAATTGACATACTCATCGTAAGTGCCCCTTCCTTCCCGGCTATATTTCTTCCACTCTGTTGGAGGCTGTTCATCAACACCGGCGTTCTGAAAAGCAGCCCTTAACGCTGATTGCTTTGCAGTAGACCAGGTCATTATATCGTCCTCAAGAATCCTAGGATATGCTACATAAAATTTTAATAAATGCTGAATCCATAGCTT
>Ga0315289_10006195_pt1 | contig 17601 bp, 18 predicted proteins | sample YL17G11_40_MG_FD_203452 | JGI IMG/M metagenome (GOLD analysis project Ga0315289, IMG submission 203452) | Sediment microbial communities from Yellowstone Lake, YNP, Wyoming, USA - YL17G11_40 | ecosystem: Environmental > Aquatic > Freshwater > Lake > Sediment | place: USA: Wyoming | collected... | reverse complement strand
GCTCCGTTACGCATGACAAAGATTCTCATCATCCTGATTCTCGCGCTCGTCGTTGAGGCCGTCGGCGTGGTGTTCCTGAGCAAAGGGCTGAAGCAAATCGGCGGAGTGCAGACGGTCAGCGTCCGCGAAATCGGGCGCATCATTGCCAAAGGCGCGACCAACGGCAGCATCCTGCTCGGCGTGGCGCTGGAGGCGGCGTTCTTCGGCGCGCTGCTTTACCTGTTGTCGCAACGTGACGTGAGTTTGATCTGGCCGCTGACTTCGCTGGGGTTTATCATCACGGCGCTGGCGGCGAGGTTGATCTTGAAGGAGGAAGTGTCCGCGCTGCGCTGGGCGGGCGTGGCGCTTATCGTTGTTGGCGCCGCGCTGGTCAGTTACAGCGAAAAAGCGAAGGTAAAGCCGATGAAACCGTTGCCTGCCGCGCAGCAATCTGGCCTTCAACAGTAGCTTTGTAGGAGCCGACGTAAGGAGGCTCGCCTTGAAAGCAGGTACGGAGGGTTCAAAGCCTCGTTACCTCGGCTCCTACAAAACGCGGGACAGCGCCGCGGCCAAGTGCTCGGCGGCAAGCCGGCACTGCTTCCGCAAACGCAGCAGCGCGCCGATTTTGCCCGGCGACTTCGCCACGGCCCACGCGAGCTTGCCGAAATCCAAACTCATGTCCGGCTTGGCGATTTGGTTGAAATCCAGCGGCAAATCCTCGCTGGCCGTGTCTAAGATCACGCGCACCGTGGCACACGGAATCCCGCGCTCGCGGCAGATGGCGTGAATCGCTTCGGACTCCATTTCGACCGCATCCGCACCGGTTTCTGCGCGCAACTTTCCCTTTTCGCCAACGGTGGTGGCGATGCGGTCGGCGCAAAAAATCTTTGCCGGTTTCGCGCCGGCGGCCAACAGTTTTTCTCGGAGGGACGAACTCTGCGAGTCCCTAATTTTCTTTTCAGTTTGGGGCTCGTGGAACTCGCCCCTCCGATCTGTCAGTTCAAAGACGACTTCGCCAAGTTTCAAATCCGGATTCAGTCCGCCGGCGAAACCGCAGGTCAGCACAAGGTTAGGTGAATTGCTTGTAAGAAAATCTCGAATGGATTTTTCGGCGTTCTGGCGTCCGATGCCGGTGATGAGAATTGAAACGTCCGATTTGCCAGCCGCGATTTTCCAGAACGGCGCGGCTTCTTCCTTCAGCGCGAAGCAAATTAGCTTAGAAACATTTTTCAAAACATGACAAATTTTTGATTCGCTAAGTAGAAGGCTAGGACTCCCCAAGACAACCAGAAAAGATGAAGAACTGTTAGCAAAAGAACAGCCCACGCCAATCGTGCGGTTGTTACCGATTTTCCTATTACGAACCAAACAGCGACGACTGTCGTTAAAAACGGCAGAATAAAGCCGATTCGGTAACATGCTAGAAAAGTCCGTGCAAGATATGGAAGGGCTCGATGTCTAAAGGCCCATTCGGAAGACCTAGAATCTATTGTGTCAATTAAAAATACCAGAACGACCGGTATTAAGGAACAGACTATCATTCCCAGTGCGACTGGAATTTTCCAACGATTGTTTTCAGATTTCATAAGTTATTTAATTCCCGCCAGCCGTTCCTTCCAGATTTTGTAAAGCTCCACCGTGGCGCGCACGTCGCGGAGGCAGTACTCGGCGATTTCGCGGTATTTGCCCTCGGCCAGCAGCGTGTTGACATCGAGGCCGGTCACGCCGTGGCTTTTGGGCGAGTCAATGCCAAAGGCTTTGCAGTAGAAATCCAAGTTGAACCGCCGCGCCGCGCCTTCGCGGCCGCTTACGCCGTAAAAAGTCAGTTGCTCGGCAAGGTCGCAGTGCGGCTCGGTGGCAAAGCGGTAGCCCAGCCAGTTCTTGCGGCTGATGGGCACGTTCAAAATGGCCGAGCGCAGATACAGGAACGGCACGTCGAACGTGCGTCCGTTGAACGTGACCACTTCCTCGTAATGCTTCGCCACGTCCCAGAAAGCCGTTAGCAACTCTGCCTCATCCACGCACGACACGAACTCGACTGGGCCGGCCTCGCCTTCTTCGGGTTCATAATCCTCGGCCGTAAAGAGAACCTGCCCGCGCGAGGTGTCGGCGTTGAGCATGGCGACGCACACGACCTGCGCGGTGAAGGGCCAGAGATTGAATTGCTGCTGGATTTCCGCGCGGCGGGCGGCGCGGGCGGATTCGTCGGTGACTTTTTCCGCCTCGCGAAAAAGATATTCCCGCTGCGCCTCGTCAAATTGCTCCACGGGCAGCGCGGACGTTTCGATGTCGAAGACCAGTTTGGCCATGAGCCTTTGGTTTTGGGGGAGGGACAAATCAACCAAGATGGGAAACCTGTCAGGCGGACCAAGTTTGCCATCCTGGTATTGCTAAACACGTTTTACCACTTCTTTTTCTTACCGCCCTTTTTCTTGGCTTTCTTTTTGGCCATGCGTCTCACCTCCGTTCTGTTTTTAGGTTCATTGCGTCTGACTCGAACACAAATCACACACGACCAGCGTCTCGTCTTCTTGAAATTGAAGTTCTTTTTCGCCAAACGTCACGCAAAAAATTCAATTCGCAAAAACTTGTTTCTTCCGCAGTGAAGACTCACGCGCCGAACTTGTCGAACATTTTCGCGTTCGCCTGCATTAGCCGGAGGAGATATTTCGCTTCGAACACGCCGAGCGAACCGGAGTTCGCGCCGGTTTCGGTGAACCGCTCGAGTTTGTCCGATCCGCTGTAAGCCGAATGCAGCAGCACCGGATGCGGATGCCACGAATGGCCTTTGACCGCGCAGGGCGTCGAGTGGTCGCCCGTGATGGCGAGCACGTCCGGCTTTTTCTTCAGCAGGATGGGCAGCGCCGCGTCGAACTCCTCGACGGCCTTTTTCTTCGCCTCAAAGTTGCCGTCCTCGCCAAACTTGTCGGTGTATTTGAAGTGGATGAAAAAGAAATCGAAGTTGGCGTATTCGACGAGGTAACGCTGGAATTGCTCGGCGATGGTCTGCGGGCCTTCGATTTTCTTCATGCCCACGAGCTGCGCGAGGCCCTTGTACATCGGGTAAACGGCGAGCGCGGCGGCCTTGAGCTTGTAACGTTCCTCAAACAGCGGGATGTCCGGTTGGTGCGTGATGCCGCGCATCAAAAAGCCGTTGGCCGGCTTTTCCTTGGTGACGATCGGCCGCGCGGCCTTGTAAAACTCGGCGATGAGCTTCGCCATTTTCTTTTGTTTCGCGTTCTTCGGATCGCGCGGCCTGACGATGGGGATGGCAAAACCTTCGCGGTTCGGGTCGGCGTCGGTCAGCGGCCCTTCGAGGCCCTTGCCGCGAAACACGACCACGAAGCGATGTTCTTTGCCAGCCTTGATGATGATCTCGGTGTCGCCAATTCTTTGGACGTTGGCCGACAGCATGGCGCAGAGTTTCTCGCACGTCTCGGTCGGGATGCGGCCGGCGCGGCGGTCGGTGACGATGCCCACGGCGTCCAGCGTGCAGAAGTTGGCGCGCGCCGCCACGTCGCCGGGCTTCAACTCGAACCCCAACCCGAGCGCCTCAATCACGCCGCGACCGACCTGGTATTCCACAGGGTCGTAGCCAAACAATGCGAGATGACCTGGCCCGCTGCCAGGCGTGATGCCGGGCGCGATGGGGATCATGCGGCCTTGCGCGCAACCTTGGGCCACCAGCGCGTCGAGGTTCGGGGTTCGGGCAGCTTCGAGCGGCGTCAGGTTGCCTTGGGACTTGATCGCGATGTCGCCCACGCCGTCCATGACGGCCAGCACGAGCTTCGCCTTGGTTTTCAACGTCAGTTCCGAATAGAGAGCGTCCAGATTCATTGTCGATTTACAATTTACGATTTACGATTGTGCTGGTCAGCAGTCGGTGGCCAATCGTCCGCAGCCGCCAGCCGCTGACAACTAACAACTGCCAACCGGCGCGCAAATCGTAAATCACAAATCACAAATCATAAATCGTAAATCGCCTCAGGTTTTGCCTTCCTGCGATTTCCATTCCTCGCCCGGTTCGGGCGGTGGTCGAGGCGGAAGATGCTTGACCAACAGCGGGATGCTGGCGCCCTGTTCGTCGTCCAGAAAAATATCAATCGAGTAAAGCCCTGGCTGCGCGAACTTCATTTGCTGGATGTTGACGATGAAATTGCGCGTCACGAAATGCGTTTCCTCGGGCAGCGCCACTTGCACGGGCACGTCCATGTGGGGCATGACCAGCCGCCCGTCCGCGTCCACGAAGTTCAGCTTCAACTTGTGCTGGCCTTCGTCCTCCTGTGAGAAGGTGACGCGCAGGGCGATGGAGCACTGCGGATGCACCGCCGGCAATTGCGGCGTGATGATCGTGTCGAACGCGCCCAGCAGATTCAGCTTCCCGTTGTCATCCGTGGCCGCGTCGCACAAAACGGCAACTTGAACGTTCATGCCTTCAAGAAGACACGAATTTCGCGAATTGGCACGAATTTCTTTTGGGGCAACTCAAAGGCGCGCCAAAATATCTTCCTTCTCGATTCCTTTGATCCTGGCTGCCGCACGAAGAATGGAATTGAGCGTGCCGAGTCGCAACCGGTGGTGATCGGGAACAGAGAGCCGATGACGAACCGGTTTGTCAGTCTGTAGAATGACGTGACTGCCTTCCTGGTTCACGCGGCGATAGCCGTATTGCGCGCACAAAACCTGGATCAACTCCGCGCCGGAAAGATCGCGCGGCAGTTTCATGCGGGCGAGAGAACTTCGTCGCGAACCAGATGCAAGCGAATCGTGGAAGGCTTCGGCTGGTCAAAAAAGAAAGCGGCTACCGCCTCCTGCACGTTGGCGCGCAACTCCTTCCAGGTGTCGCCCTGCGTGAAAATGTCGTGCGACAAGCACTCTGCCACAAAACCGCCGTCGGCTTCCTGTGTCACGGTGAACACGATTTCCATGGCCGCAATATGCCGTTATCGAACGGAAATGACAAGCCCCACGCTTGGCAGCAGGGGGGACACGGCGTTGTAGAGGATGGCAACTTGAACGTTCATGCCTTCAAGAAGACACGAATTTCGCGAATGGGCACGAACTTATTTAACGCAAAGCCGCAAAGAAACGAAGGCGCAAAGGTTTTTTCGCAACCAAAGGCGAGCCTTAATCCCGCAGCTTGAATTTCCGGCTGTCTTTGCGTCTCTGCGTCTTTGCGCCTTTGCGTTAAACAGCCGACCGCGCTTCCAGAAATTTCTTCAACTCCGCCGCCGCCTTGCCGCCGAAACCGGGCACTTCGGCGATTTGCTCGACCGTCGCTGTGCGCAATCGTTGCACCGACCGAAACCTGCGAAGCAACGCCGCCTTGCGTTGCTCGCCGATGCCGGGGAACTCGTCAAGGATGCTCTCCGAAATGCGTTTGATGCGGAGTTGGGCGTTGTAAGCGTTGGCGACGCGATGCGATTCGTCGCGCACACGCTGCAATAATTTCACCGCCGGATGATCGAGGCCCAGCCGCAGCGGCTCGCTTTTCTCCGGCAGATAAATTTCCTCAAACTCCTTTGCCAAACCGATGACCGGAATCTTTTCGAGGCCGAGGTTTTTTAATTCCGCGCACGCGGCACTGAGTTGTCCCTTTCCGCCGTCAATGAGAATGAGGTCGGGCATCGTTTGGTGTCCCGGCTTTAGCCGGTCTGGGGCCGCCTGAAGGCGGGACTCCGAACCTTCCCGCCCAGCCTTGCGTCCTCGCCTCACCTTTGCGCCCGTCTCGTCCACCAACTTCTGCAACTCCTGCGGAATCGCCTCGCCGCCTTCAGCCCTCGACTCTCGACTCTCGACTCTCGACTCATTGAGCAGCCGCGTGTATCGCCGCCGCACCACTTCCGCCATGCTCGCGAAATCGTCCTGCCCCGCGACCGTCTTGATTTTGAACCGCCGATAATTCGCGCGGTCAGGCCGGCCGTTCTTGAAACTCACCAGCGAGGCGACGGCGAACGTGCCGCTGATGTTCGAGATGTCGAAGCCCTCGATCCGTTGCGGCGGCGCAGACAAGCCGAGTGCCTTGGCCAGTTCCGCCAAATCACGCTCTGGGTCAATTGCCAGTGGCAACGTGTAAGGCACGCGCTCGAATTTTTCCGTTCTCTTCGTCGTGTGTTCGAGGTCGCTGATGAGGTCGCGCAGGTCGGCGGCCTCTTCGTAATCCTGCGCGGCGGCGGCCTTGCGCATCTCGATTTCGAGTTGCTCCTTCATCTCGCGGCACTGGCCGTCGAGGAAATCGCATGCCGCAAGCACCTGCTGGCGGTATTGCTCGCGGGTCACGTTGCCGATGCACGGCGCGGTGCAGTATTTGAGGTGCGCGTAGAGGCAATGCTTGTAGTCGGCCTCGCCCGGCGTGAACACGCGGCAGCCGCGCAGGTTGAACTGCCGCCGCACGAGCGCGACCGTGTTGCGCACGGCGCTCGAATTCACGAACGGCCCGAAGTAACGCGCGCCGTCGTCCTTGCGCAACCGCGTGAACGTGAAGTTCGGGATCGGATCGTGGAGATTGACCTTCAGCATCAGGAAGCGCTTGTCGTCGCGGAAGCTGACGTTGTAACGCGGGTGAAATTCCTTGATCAGCTTGCCTTCGAGCAGGAACGCCTCCGGTTCGCTCTTCACGACGTGCATGTCGAAATCGTGGATGGCCTCGACCAAGGCATTGAACTTGAGATCCCAGCCCATGCGCCGCGACGGATGAAAATACTGGCTGACGCGCTTGCGCAAATCGCGCGCCTTGCCGACGTAAATGACCGTGCCAAACCGGTCCTTCATCAGGTAGATGCCGGGCTTGTGCGGCAGCGCGCTGAGCTTTTTGCGGATGTGATCGGACACAGCCATCGCTGAGAAGTTACAGGTTACAGGTTGCGGGTTGCAAGTTGTGTGGAGGTAACTCCTGTCAAGTCCGGCAGGATCGTGACTGGCCAGCCACAGACCACTCCCCGACGACGCCAAAAGACATGGAGACCAGCCCAAAATCAGCTTTGGGGCTTAGCTGAGCTTCGGGCCGCATCCCGCCTGAGCGCCGCTTCGACCAACTCAGAATCCAGCCGCATGTTCGTCGTCTGCAATTTACGCAGCGACTCCGTTAGGTTGAGCAGCCCGCGCGCCGCGGCGGCTTCGAGGATCCCAATCGTCCCGATCACGGCCAGACCGCACCGAACAGCCGCGACCCGCCCCGCCCGGTCATCCATCAGCAGTGCAACCGCCTTGACCTCTTTGGCCAGGCAAATGGCCTCCAATTCGCCCGGGTCAATGTCCAGCACGAGATCAAGCTTGCGCGGGGCCTGCACCGCGCACCATGAAGGAAGCGTCTGTATCCACTGGCGCACCGGCCTGGGTGCGGTGGGCTGTTGAAGCTCGCGAAAAACCGTTGGAGGAATCAGAACCCGACTGAACAAGCGGGGAAGCACTTCCTCGGCACCGCAGAGAATAAGGTAGTGCAGCGGGGAGGTGTCCGAGACGACGAGGCTCACTTGCTGCCCAAGATTCTCCCCAGGGTGGCTGCGTCCGCTTCCAAATCAGCCGGGGAGTAATTCAGCGGCACCCCTCGGCCCTTGAGGAACTGCTCGGTTTGCCAGTAGTCCAGACCCAGCATGGCTCCGACCTGCCGATGCGACAGGCGCCCCGTGCGGTAGCCCTCCAGCGCCACGTCCTCGAGTACGCGCCGTCCGACCGCGTCCGGGCTTTCGCCCAACTGGCGGGCCAACGAATCAGGCAGTTCAACGATAACTTGCATCGCAGCCAAACCGGCCAAAGTGGTTTCTCAACTGTGTCGTGCGAAACAATAGCACGACTGGGACGGCTTTGGCAATGACCGTGCCAAACCGGTCCTTCATCAAATAGATGCCCGGTTTGTGCGGCAGCACGCTCAACTTTTTGCGGTTGTGGTCGGTCGCAGCCATCGGAGGGAAGTTACCGGCGAAAGGTCGCAGGTGGCAAGTGGGGAGGTTTCGTCATTGGAGCTGCTGAATTCATTACTTGACGTTAGGCGGCTTCGGCCTAGCATCGCTGCTGTCGTTGTTGGCAAACCGAGAACCCAAAAGAACGTCTGTTATGGAAACTACAACTCCTACGCAAGCTCCACCACCTGCAACCACCGCTGAAGACAAAACGGTTGCGATCCTCAGCTACATCACCTTGATTGGCTTCATCGTCGCGATTGTCCTGCACAGCAGCAAGAAAACCAAACTGGGCGCGTTTCATCTCCGGCAAACGCTCGGCCTGTTACTGACGGGAATCGCCGTTGTGTTTTGTCAATTCATTCTCATCTTCATCCCGATCCTAGGGTGGCTCGCCATCTTCGCGCTCTGGTGTTCGCTGCTGGTGCTGTGGCTCCTGGGGCTGATCGCCGCGATCAACGGCCAGATGAAGCCGATGCCGGTCGTCGGACCGCTCTATCAGAAATGGTTCGGCACTACTTTTGAGTGAGCACAGACCGCGAGCTTGATTCAAATCGAGCCGCTCGGCAAAGGGCTGGCGCTGCCGGCGTCGCCCGTCCAGATTTCGCAAGACCTCGGCTTGCTTTCCCGCCGTAAGAGGGAGCGGCGTGTCAAATGCGCTGCTCGTCGGCGGCGATAAAGTCCACGAAATTCTTGATGTCATCGCGGTGCTCAAGGCGAACGAAGGGAAGGACTACCGGTATCCATACAATCTGAACTTGATCAAGTAGCAACTCTGGCAGCGCGCTCAGTTTCCTGCGGATGTGGTCGGACACAGCCATCGCTGAGAAGTTACAGGTTAAAGGTTGCGGGTGGCAAGTGGGCGAGTGAAACCAAAGCGCATCGGAATTAAATTTTGTGGACGGCATGGACGAGGTGGACGTAAAAGGTCAGGCCATGGCTGAACCTGACAAATTGATTCCCTTGCATGGTGGCTACCGGAAGTTGAAAAGTTTTCAAGTGGCCCAGTTGGTTTATGACGTGACCGTGCGTTTCTGCGACCGCTACATCGAGAAGCGCAGCCGCACCCGCGACCAGATGGTGCAGGCGGCGCGGTCGGGCGTGCAAAACATCGCCGAGGGAAGCCAAGCTTCCGGCACATCCAAGAAAACCGAACTCAAGCTGACAAACGTGGCGCGCGCCAGCTTGGAGGAGTTGCGGCTGGACTATGAGGATTTCCTGCGGCAGCGCGGGCTGCCGTTGTGGGCGCGTGAAGACCCGTGCCGGGCGGAACTCATTGCGCGGCGATGCACGACGGCTGATGCCGTGGCTGACTGGGCACGGGACGTGCGCAAACGCGATGAACAAAATGGACGGCATGGACGAGGTGGACAGGCTCAAGCCCGGCAGTCGTCCATGGCGTCCATAAAGTCCACCACGTCCACTTTCGCGCAGATCTCGGCGAACGGTGCGCTGGCACTCATAACGGTAGCGTGCAGCTTGTTGGACCGGCAAATCGCCAGCCTTGAAAAGGCGTTTGTGGACGAAGGCGGCTTCACTGAGCGACTCTACCGCGTGCGGAATGAGCGGAGAAACCAAGCTTGAACAGTCACCCACGGGTTTGGCGATTTCGACTTTTCTTCCTCACCTTGGCTTGTAACCTTTCCGCATGACTCCGCTGCAACGCGCGATTGAGGATTCCGTCACGACGCTCCGCAGTTTGACCGTTTTGGAAGAACCGCTGAATCGCGCGGCCCAAATGGTTCTGCGCTGTCTCACCTCCGGCCACAAGCTGCTGATATGCGGCAACGGCGGCAGCGCGTCCGACGCCACGCACCTGGCCACCGAATTTCTCTGCCGTTATCTCGACGACCGCCGGCCGTACCCGGCCATTTCACTCACGGCCAACGGCGAATTCATGACCGCCGTGTGCAACGACTACAGCGCCGATGAAATCTTCGCGCGACAGGTCTGGGGCTTGGGCGCAAAAGGCGACGTGCTCATCGCGTTCACCACCAGCGGCAAATCCCGCAACGTGGTGCGCGCGCTGGAGGAAGCCAAGCGCCGGGGTCTGGAGAGCATCTGCTTCCTCGGGCGTGACGGTGGGTTCACGAAAGGCGTGGCGACGCTTGACTTGCTTGTGCCCGGCGACAACACCGCGCGGATTCAGGAAGGCCACACGCTGCTCTTCCACGTCCTGTGCGAGATGGTTGACCTCAAACTTCCGAAGCGGTAGGCCGATGAAACTCAAAGGGAGCGCGGACTGCCAAGTCCGCGAGTTGGCTGTATCTCAATAACATCGCGCGGACACGGCTGTCCGCGCTCCTGCAACCTGCTTGCGCCGCCTTCTTCCTTCTGCCTTCAAAAATATTCCGGTTCGTTCCCCGCCTTCCACTTGATGTTGCAGCCGATGCTGGGCGTTTGCCTGGCCGAAACTGGTTTGCCCGCCAGCACCGCGTCGAGCGCCGCCCGCAGGTCTTTGCCCGTGACGGGAATGCCGTTCCCCGGCCGGCTATCGTCGAATTGGCCGCGATAGACAAGCTTGCGGTTTTTGTCGAAGAGGTAAATGTCCGGCGTGCAGGCGGCGCGATACGCCTTGGCCACGGCCTGCGATTCGTCGTAAAGATACGGGAAGACGTAGCCCGCCGACTTCACTTCTCTAGCCATGTTTGCCGGGCTGTCGTCGGGATAATTGGCCACGTCGTTCGAGTTGATGCCCACCATCCCGACTCCGCGCGGGACGTAGTCGCGGGCCAATTGCGCCAGTCCTTCGCGGATGTGTTTAACGTAAGGACAATGGTTGCACATGAAGATGACCAGCAGGGTGGGCTTTTCCTTGAAGTCCGCGAGCGAGACGGTTCTTCCGTTCGTATCCGGCAATTTGAAATCGGGTGCTGTCGTGCCGAGCGGCAGCATGGTTGAAGGTGTCAGTGCCATGGGCAGAAGGTTGAACTGCAAGGCCGCTTTGTCCAGTGCCTTCGATCCGAGTCACGCGCGACCGGCCAAGACCTGCCATAAAAACGTTGACGCAGTCCCGCAGCGTGTTTTAATCGCGCCGGTAACGCCGGTGATTTAGATTACGTTTGTCTCCATGAAAACTCTCGGGCGAATGAAGGGATGCGCGGTTCTCGCGGGCATCGCGCTCACGACTGTGGCGTCAGCCCAGCCGGAGCAATGGCTCGAATACCACACCAGTCCGGAGGGCAAGGGCTATCGCTATCTGGAACTCACCACCAATGCGCCTGTCGGCGTGGCGCTGCCCAAGCTCAACCCGCAGCCGTACTTCGCGCGCTGGCCCACGCCGCTGGACCCGGCCGGGGGCCGCTGGCTTTGCCTGGAGCGGACGCGCAAGTCCGGTCTGTGGGACCACCTCTACATTGACAGCAACGGCAACGGGCGGCTGGATGACGAAGCGCCCGCGGAGGCCGCGAACCGCGACCAGTACAGCGCTTACTTCGGTCCGGTGCGCGTCGTGTTTCAAAGCGAGGACGGGCCGGTGGCGTATCACCTCGTGTTCCGGTTCATGAAGTATTCGGACAACAGCGTGAATTTGCTGGCCAGCTCCGGCGGCTGGTATGAAGGCATGGTCAGTCTGGCGGGCAAAAAACGGCGCGTCCAACTGGTTGACGCGAACGCCAACGGCGCGTTCAACGACCTGGCGTCCGATCCGGCAGGCGCCGACCGCATCGTGGTCGAGGGCGAAAAGGCGGGCGAGCAGTTCCTGGGCCGGTTGCTGGAAGTGGACGGCCAGTTGTTCCGGATCGAAGCCGCCCGGGACGGCGCGTTCGTCAAGGTCACCAAGGCCGAAGGCGTCGCGCTCGGTCAGGTGCGCGTGCCCGAGGCAATTTCCGAATTCACCGCCGTCGGCGAAAACGGCCAGTTCCTGCGCAAACCGGACAAAGGCGGGTTCACGCTGCCCGTCGGCAAGTATCAGGTTCACGGCTGGATTTCGAATCGCAAAGACGACAAAGGTGCCGCGTGGAAACTCTCCGGCTATAATTTTCCGGCGTCGGCCACATTCGAAGTCGCCGCCGGCAAACCCGCGCCGCTGGAAGTCGGCGAACCAATCCGCGCCGGGTTCGAGGCTGCGGAGTCAACGAACCGGGTCACTTTCAGTCTCCATCTCCGAGGTTCGCTCAACGAATCGGTCGAAATGCAGCGGGGCAACCAGCGCCCGCGCGCGCCGCGGTTGTTCCTGGCGAGCCGTGATGGGTCTTATCATTACACCAACAACTTCACCTATGGCTGAGGGGGGGTATGTTCGCTCTCATGGCGAGAGCCTAAGAAAGCCGCGCGTCCCATTATTGCCACCGTTGATGTCTTCGGCCCCTTCCAAGTGCAGAAGCGTCCGCTGACGCTCAAGCCCAAGGGCCGCCAGCCGCCCGCGCTCGGCCCGAAGGTGCGCGTCGAAGCCGTGCATGTCAGTCCGGCGGCCGACGAAGCCGGCGCCGTGGCGCTTGTCAATGGCGCGGGTTTGAGCGATTGGGACCGGGACGGCCTCAAGGAACACGGCACGGCGCAGTCTGGAATGTGGCAGACGACTTGGACGACCAATCTCGCTCTCGAATTTGATCTGCCCGAACCCGTGCCGCTGTCCGTCATCGAGGTTTGGAACTTCAACGCCGATTGGCAGACAACCAACGGCGTGCGCAAGGCCGATGTCGCCGTGTCCGCTGACGGCAAAACCTGGCAGACCGTTTTGCGCGGCGCCGAATTCGCCGAGGCGGACGGCAGCGCCGATTACGACGAACCGACCGTGCTCAAACTGGGCGGCGTAACGGCGCGCAAAGTCCGGTTCGAGAACATCGTCCCGTGGGGCGGCGGCGCGAAAGTGGGCTTGAGTGAAGTCGTCTTCCATGAAACGGCAGGTTCGCGGGCCGGGCCGGTCCAGCCCGAAGACGGCGCAACCGGGATCAGTTTGAAGAAGCTCACGCTGGAATGGACGCCGATCATAAACGCGGCGGCCCACCGCGTTTACCTCGGCACCGATCCCGCCGCGCTCAGGTTGCTGGGCACGACCAACCAGCCCCGGCTGGAGGTGCCGGAACTGAAACCGGCCACCGCCTATTTCTGGCGCGTGGACGAATTCCCGTCCGTGGGCCGAGTGGTGCGAGGACGCGTCGCGCGGTTCGACACCGCCGGGCTGGTGGCGTGGTGGAAACTCGACGAAACCGACGGTGCTCTGGCAGCAGACGCCTCGGGCACCGGCCACGTCGGCGAGGTCCACGGCCGACCGCGTTGGGCGCCGGGCCAGGGGCGGCCGGGCGGCGCGCTGGAGTTTGACGGCGCGGAGAATTACATCGCCTGCGGCGATTCCCCCGACTTCAACTTCCGCGACGGTCTGACGATTTCGGTTTGGCTCAAGGTTCGCCAGTTCGATAAAGCATGGCAGGCGATTGTGACCAAAGGCGACACCGCGTGGCGGCTCACACGCTTCGCTGAACAGGGCAACCTGACGTTCACCATCGGCGTATCGCCGGAGTGGGGTGGCAAGGGTCCTTGGCGCGCCGCCTCCAGGCGGAACGTGGACGACGGCCAGTGGCACCACGTCGTGGGCGTCTCGGACGGCCATCGCATGGCCATTTACCTGGACGGGGAACTGGAGAATTCAGCCGAAACCGGGCCGACACCGGCAAACACGGCTCCGGTGATGATTGGCGAGAACTCGGAGCGGCGCGGCCGCTTGTTCAACGGCTGGATCGCAGACGTGCGCCTTTACGGCTATGGCCTGAGTGAGCAGGAAGTGCAGGCGCTTTACCGCAGCGGCGCGGGAGCGGTCGCTGGCGTGAAGTAAGTCCGCGCCGGCAGCCCGTGCAGTTACGTCGCCCCGTTGGTTCGGTGTCCAGCCTTCAGGCGGCCTCTGGCAGGGCACGCTGAAGCGTGGACACCGAACGGTTTGTTGTCCCGCCTTCAGGCGGTTTGGTTTCGTTCGGAGTCCCGCCTTCAGGCGGCCTCCGGCAGGGCACGCTGAAGCGTGGACACCGAACGGTTTGTTGTCCCGCCTTCAGGCGGTTTGACGCGAAAGCGGTAGGATGAGTGGCCTGTGCTGAAACACCGCCGGCTGAAGCCGGGACTCCGAGCCGAACGACGGCAACATCAACTTTCGACGTTCAAACCGATTGAACCATGTGCATTCTACGAACTATGAAAACGTTTCGATCTCTCGTTTTGGTGACCGCGTTCGCTCTCGGAGCGAACGCTCAAACCAACGCGCCGCAGACTTTTCGGCTCACCGGCAAAGTTGCGGACGCTTCGGGCAAACCCGTGGCGGGCGCGGCTGTTGAGTCTTACCAGTATGCCGGCGGCGGTTCGTTCGGGCCGGGCGACATGGAGCCGAAGCAGCGCGTGACCACCGGGACCAACGGCGACTTTGAGTTTTTGCTCTCCCGCGCCGCCACGGTCCTGCTGGCGCGCAAGCCCGGTCTCGCGCCCGCTTGGAAGCAGTACTGGAATCCCACAAAGGATTTGCCCGAAGAACACCTCGTGCTGACCGCGCCCACAACGCTCGCCGGTGTGGTGGTGGACGAGGCGGATAAACCCGTCGCCGACGCCCACGTGTTCGTGTCCCTGGCTTTCACCGAAATCTCGCTCGCAGGCGGCGGACGGACGTTTAGTTCCCTCGGCGGCAAGCTGGCGCGCGAGTGTTTCACCGCCCGCACTGGTGCCGATGGCCGGTTTAGGATCGAGGGCTTTCCCACGAATGCCACGGCTGACCTCGCGGTGCAGGTGCCGGGCAAAGCGTTGCGCCAACCGCCCCGGGAGTATGTCGGCCCCGACTCGATGCAGTGCCGCGCCGGTGACCAGGACATCAAGTTGGTCGTCGAACCGGCCGGCAGCATCGAAGGCAAAGTCGTTGCGCAGGAAAGCGGTCAACCGCTGGCCAGTGCGCGCCTGTGGCTGCAACCGGATCGTCCTGGCTTCGGCGCGGGAGAGCGCGAACCTGTCCACTCCGGCGCCGACGGCGCCTTTCGCATGGGCGACCTCGCCGCCGGTTCTTACCGCATCCGTGCCGTCCTCGGCACCAATGCGCTCGCGGACTGGGTTGCCGAAACCGTCCCCGTCTCAGTGGAAGCGGGGCAGACGACACGCGACGTGCAAGTCTCCGCCACGCGCGGCGGTCTGTTGGAAATTGCCGTGCTGGGGAAGAGCGACCGCAAACCCTTGGCGCAGGTTGGCGTCAACGCCTCCAAGGTAAACTTCCAGACTGGCGCCAGCTCTGGCAGCAACGGCATCGCACTGCTGCGGCTACCGCCCGGCGACTACCAGGTCTCCGCCAATAAACAAAACTGGCGTGCGGAAAACGCCTCCGCAACCGTGGAAGCAGGAAAGACGAACCGGGTCGAAATCGAATTGGCCCCGCCGTCGAAAATCATCGGCGTCGTGCGCGATCCCAACGGCGCGCCGGCCAGCGGGTTGAAGGTGATTTTGGTCGGCGCCGGTTACGGCCGTCCCGATGCGCCCGAGATCAAGACCGACGCCAACGGCCGGTTTGAAATGGAATGGGACCCGCAACGTTACGGGCGAAGCGACATGACCTTTTGTCTCCTCATCCGGGACGCGGAACGCAACCTAGCCGTGGCGGAGGAGATTAACGAGGACACCGGCCCGCTCGACCTCCAGTTGGTCCCGGGTTTGACGCTCGCTGGGCGGGCGGAATCTGCCGACGGCCAACCCATCACAAACGTCAACGCCGCGCTCGTGTTCTGGACCGGCAACAGCGGCATGCATCTGAGCGGCCTGAACGCCAAGACCAACGTGCCGGGCCGCTTCGAGATTCCCGCGCTCCCGCCCGGGCGACGATACGGCGTGCAAGTCTCCGCCCCGGGCTACGGGCAGAAATACGTCAGTGCCGCCGAGGCCGAAGCCGAAGCCGGACGCGTCGAACTCGATCCGGTGGAACTCAAAGTGGCGAACCTCAAGCTCGCCGGCCAGGTCCTGGATGCGGACGACAAGCCCGTCGTCGGCGCTTACGTGAATCTCTACGGTGAAGGCCAGCCCAACGCGAACACGCGCACCGACCGCGAGGGACGGTTCAGCTTCGACCGCGTTTGCGAAGGCCAGGTTCAACTCTCCGCCAGCGCTAGGAATTCACATGGCAGTATTTCAGCGGAGGGCGGCGATACCAACGTCGTCCTTCGGCTGGGTGAATCTGCCACCTACGCCAGCAGTTCCCCGCCGAAGAAGTTGAAAGGCACGGTGACCGCCCCCGACGGCAAGCCCGCCGTCGGCGTGAAGGTCGCTGTGTTTCCGACCGGCACCATGTACTGGGTCAAGACCGACACCAACGGCGCGTTCAATCTCACTTGGAGCATCCAATCGTGGCAGTCGGGCGGCCCGTGCCTGGTCGCCCGCGACCCGAAACACAACCTGGCCGTGGTCGAAGACATCAACGAAGACGCCACCACGGCCAACCTGCAATTGAAGCCGGGCTTGATCGTCACCAGCCAAGTGGAAGACCCGAGCGGCAAACCGCTCACCAATGCCAGCATCTCACTCAATCTCATGGTCGGCAACATGGGCGCTTCGCTTGACGACGAGCCGATCAGGACGGACGCCCAAGGGCGCTTCGAAGTTGCCACGCTGCCGCCAGAGGGCCGATACGTCGTTTGGGCAAATGCCAAGGGCTACGGCTCCGTCAACAAGGAAGCAGAAAGCGGCGAGGGCGAGACGAACCGCATCGAACTGCCGCCGTTTGTCCTCAAGGTTGCTGACCGCAAGCTCGCCGGCCAGGTCGTGAGCGCGGAGGACAAACCTGTCTCTGGCGTCAACGTTTACATGTACGGCGACGGTCAGCCCAACGGTTCCGTCAGCACGGACAAGAAGGGACGTTTCACCTTCAATCAAGTTTGTGAAGGTCAGGTCCGGCTTTCGGCCAACACGCAAAACTCCTACGGCACCGCTCAAGCCGATGCCGGCGACACCAACGTCATCATCACGCTCCGTTCGGAATCAGGGTCGGTTCGCGCAATGCCCCGCCGCGCGGTGCTCAAGGGCAAGTCTTTGCCCGACTTAGCCACGGTGAACCTCGCCAGCAATGCCGTCCCCGCCGGCAAGCCGCTGGTGCTCTGCCTCTTTGACCTCGAACAGCGCCCCTCGCGCCGCTGCGTGCGCCTGCTGGCCGAGCAGCACGACGCGCTCAAGGAAAAAGGTCTCGCCGTGCTGGCCGTCCAAGCCGTGGCCACGACTGCCGAGGCGCTTCAGACGTGGAAAGATGCCAGCCCCGTGCCGTTCCCCGTGGGCTACGTCCCGGACAAATCGGACAGGACCAAGTGGGCGTCAGGGGTCGAGTCGCTGCCGTGGTTGATTTTGGCGGACGCGCAGGGCTGCGTGATCGCCGAGGGTTTTGCGCTCGACGAGTTGGACGCGAAACTCAAGGCGTTGGCCAAGTAGTCATCGGGCTTTCAAGGGCGTGGGAGAATCCGCACTCGATCGTGTCGGTATCCGACGAGACCTGATTAGCACGGATGTTTTGCAGGCTTTGGCTGGCTGACGAAGGGGCTTTCATTAACACCCCGCTTCAGCGGGGTGGGATGGAACCCGGCAGAACTCGGAACCGCTTCAGCGGTTTCTGAAGCTGGCACCGAGGAAACCGTTGAAAACGGTTCGCTGTGTCACGCGACCAACAACACCCGGTTGAAACCATTGGTATCTACACAAGTCGGGGAATGGCTGGTTTCGCGGCGTTTTCTTCCGCTCCTCCTGACGAAGGAAGGAGGCGAGGAGCGGGGAAAGAATTCCCTGAACG
>Ga0315289_10006194_pt1 | contig 17603 bp, 28 predicted proteins | sample YL17G11_40_MG_FD_203452 | JGI IMG/M metagenome (GOLD analysis project Ga0315289, IMG submission 203452) | Sediment microbial communities from Yellowstone Lake, YNP, Wyoming, USA - YL17G11_40 | ecosystem: Environmental > Aquatic > Freshwater > Lake > Sediment | place: USA: Wyoming | collected... | reverse complement strand
ATGAGGCATGATTTAGTATCAGACGTTTTGTCTTCAATAAAGAATGGAGACATGTACGGTAAAAAAGAAATCTTTACACCTGTGTCTAATCTCGTAAAAAACATTTTGTTGATGCTGCAAAAAAATAACTACATAGGAGATTTTGAGTATATTGATGATAGAAAAGGAGGAAAATTTAGAATACAATTACTAGGAAAAGTGAATAACTGCAATGCAATTCGTCCTAGAATTTCTATTCAGGTTGATGATTATGAAAAATATGAGAAGAGATTCCTTCCTGCAAGTGACATGGGATTCATCATAGTTTCTACTTCAAAGGGTTTAATGACTCATGATAAGGCTAAAGAAAGAAAGTTAGGTGGGGTTTTAATCGGCTTTGTTTATTAGTGATTTTATGGAAAGAATAATCGAAATTCCGAACGGCATTGAAGTTGAAATTAATAATTTCAAAATTAAGATTAAAGGGCCTAAAGGATCCTTAGAGAAGGATTTCTTTTGTCCTATTTTCAAAAAAGAAATCATACTAAAAAAGGAAAATAATAAGATTCTTTTGTCTACTGAATCAAAGAAAAGAAAAATTAAGGCAATGATGGGAACTATAGAATCTCATATAGACAACATGCTTTTGGGAGTAAGAGAAGGATATGTAGCAAAATTAAAGGTAGTTTACATGCACTTTCCATTTACTGTAAAAGTAAGTGGGAATGAAGTTTCAATAAACAATTTCTTGGGTGAAAAAACACCAAGAAAAGTAAGAATCGGTGGGAATTGTAAGGTTGAAATCCAGAACGATGAGATAATTGTGACAGGAATCAGCAAGGACGAAGTCGGACAAACTGCTGCTCAAATTGAGCGTGCAACAAGAATAAAACAAAGGGATAGAAGAGTTTTCCAAGATGGTCTGTTTATAATTAAAAAACCGTGATGTTATGGATTATCTAAAATTAAGATTAAAAATCAAGAGAAAGAAACCAGTTTTCATAAGGAAGAGAGGGAAAATCTACAAAAGACTAGGCTTAAAGTGGAGAGCACCTAGAGGGATTCATTCGAAGTTAAGGATGCATAAGAGGGAGGCTGGAAACCTTCCGAGAGCCGGTTACGGTTCGCCGAGAGCTGTTAAAGGATTACATCCATCCGGGTTTGAGGAATTCCTTGTTTATAATTTAAATGACCTTGAAAAAATAAATCCAGAAAAACAAGCTTGTAGGATATCAGCTACTGTAGGTAAGAAAAAGAAACTGGAGATAATGAAAAAGGCAGATGAATTAAAGATTAAAGTTTTAAACCCATTAAGGAATGAAAAGTGAGACTATGTATTTAATTGGTAAAGGACGCTGTCCAGCATGTGGCATCAAAGGAAAGGTTTGGAAAAGAAAACCAAATATTTTTAGATGTCCTACTTGCAATGCCTTTTACAATGAGTTTGGCCTCATTTTAGAGATTCGCGGCGGCAAAGAGGGTGAATTTACATGATTTTACAAAAAAAACTTGCAGCAAAAATTTTAAAATGCGGAGAAAATAGGATTTGGATAGACCCAACTAATACAAAAGTTAAGCAAGCAATAACCCGGAGAGACATAAGAAGATTTATAAAAGAAGGTTTTATTAAAAAGATTCCTGAGAAGAAAGCCATAAAGCATGAAGAGAAAAGACAGCAAAAAATGGGAAGTAGAAAAGGATCTAAAGGAGCAAGAAGAGGTAAGAAAACTAGATGGCTTAAAATTGTAAGATCACAGAGAAAACTTTTGAAGGAACTAGAAAACAAAGGTCAATTAAAACCGCATGTTTACAGAACAGTTTACAAACTAATCAAAGGCAATTTTTTCAGAAGCAAGACTCATTTAATGTCATACTTAAAAGAAAAAGATTTAGTTAAGGCTGATAAAAAATGAAAAGAATCGTTAGTTTTAAGAGGAGAAGAGAAGAGAAAACGAATTATAAGAAAAGACTGGCTCTGTTAAAGTCTGAGAAAGCTAGGCTTGTTATTAGAAAAAGTCTAAGCAACATCTCTGTTCAATTCATTAATTTTAAACCAACTGGTGATGAGACCTTGGTTTCAGCTGTTTCAACTGAGTTGAAAAAATTTGGTTGGATAAAAGGTGGTAACATTCCTGCCGCATATCTAACAGGGCTTTTAGCTGGAAAAAAAGCAAAGGAAAAAAATATAAAAGAAGCTGTTTTAGACTTAGGCTTACAGACATCAACTAAAGGTTCAAGACTTTATGCAGCATTAAAAGGAGTATTAGATTCCGGAGTTAATGTTCCGCATTCAAAGGATATCTTACCTTCAGAAGAAAGGATAAACGGAAAACACATATCAGAAGAATTAGCAAAGCAGTTTGAGGATGTTAAAAAGAAAATAGGTGCTTAATATGCCAAGAGAAGAAAAAAAGCAAGAAGAGACCGGGAAGCTGGAAGTAAAAGCAGAAGAAGAGATAACTCCTCAAGAGATTAAAGTTAGTGCTCCAGCAAATTGGAAACCAAAAACAGAATTAGGAAAGAAAGTCTTAGCGGGAGAAGTAACAGATATAGCAAAAGTTTTTTCTGAAGGACTGAAAATTTCTGAACCAACTATTATTGATGTCCTAGTTCCGAATTTAGAGAAAGAGATAATACTCATAGGTGGTTCTACGGGTAAAGGCGGTGGAATAAGGAGAACACCTTTCAAAAGAACTTCAAGGATGCATAAAAGTGGAAGGAGATATAGAATATCCGTAATGATTGTTATTGGAAACAAAAATGGTTACGTCGGAGTCGGCCTAGCTTCAGGTCCACCTGGAAAGCATCAAGAGATTATTGAAAAATCATTGAACAAAGCAAAATTAAACATCATGCCTGTTAGAAGAGGTTGTGGATCTTGGGAATGTTTATGCGGTCGGTGTCATTCTATACCTTTTGCAGTTACAGGTAAAAGCGGTTCTGTTAGATTAACACTCTTACCCGCGCCAAAAGGCGTTGGACTAGCAGTTTCTGATGAAGTTAAAAAGTTATTGAGACTAGCAGGAATAAGCGATATTTGGTGCAAAGCAAGAGGAAACACTCAAATGAGAGCAAATTTGATAAGAGCTACATTTGACGCTTTAAAGAAACTTAATGCTTACAAGGTTAAAACTGATTTTGAAGAGAAAAGTGGAATGAAAATTGGAAAGGTTGAGTAATATGTATGCAGTAATTCGAATAAGAGGATTAGTTAATTTGAAAAGAGATATTAAGGACACATTAGCTATGCTTAGACTTAATAGAAAAATGCATTGCGTTTTGATAAAGGAAAATGACTGCATGAAGGGAATGCTTCAGAAAGTTAGAAACTGGGTAACATGGGGAGAGATTGATGATGATAGCTTAAAGCAGTTAATTAAAAAAAGAGGAAGAAAGATAGGAGAGAAAAAACTAACAGAGCAAGAAGCTGAAGAAGTTTTTAAAAAATTAAAAGAAAACCAAAAAATGCCAGAAGAAATAAAACCAGTTTTCAGGTTAACTCCTCCTTCTAAGGGATTCAAAGACTCCATTAAGCAACATTATCCCAAAGGTGAGTTAGGCTATAGAGGAAAAGAAATTAATGAATTATTAAAAAGGATGATTTAATGGTTGTTAGATTTAGAAAAAAATCAAGAAGAATGAGAGGTAGCAAGACCCACGGTTGGGGTGCAAAGAAAAAGCACAGAGGCGCGGGCTCCCAGGGTGGAAGAGGACAAGCAGGAATGCTAAAACATAAAAAGTCTTGGATGCTTCAGAATGATCCACATCATTTTGGTAAAATAGGATTTAAAGTTCCTATAGAAGTTAAAAATAAATATAAAGCTATAACCTTGAAGGACATAGACGTTCTTGCTAAAAAACTAAATAAAAATGAAATTGATCTTTCCGAGCTAGGTTTTGACAAAGTTCTTTCAAATGGAAAGTTAACTCAGGCTTTGACTATAAAAGCTAAAAGATTTGTTGAAAAGGCAAAGCAAAAAATTGAAGAAGCAGGTGGAAAGGCGATAGAGAATGTTTAAATGGGAAAAATTAGCAAAGTATATACCAGCCGTAGAAGAGCCTGTGCAAAAACTAACCTTTAGGGAAAAGACTAAATGGACATTTGTAATACTTATTTTATTCTTCATCTTAGGTTCTTTGACAGTTTGGGGAATTAACCCACAGGCAGTTGCTCAGTTTGAGTTCTTAGAAATTGTTTTTGGTTCAAAGTTCGGTTCACTGATAACACTAGGTATAGGACCTATTGTAACCGCGTCTATTATATTGCAGCTTTTCGTTGGTAGCAAAATAATAAATTGGGATACTAACACGGATGAAGGAAAGGCAAAGTTCCAGGCTGCAGAAAAAATCTTGATGATTGTTTTTTGTGTTATAGAAGCAATTGCTTATGTTTTAGCTGGGGCTGTTCCTCCGGCAAATCCCAGTATGTTTTTAGTGGTGTTTGTTATCATTCAACTTACACTAGGTGGAATTATTATGATATTCATGGACGGAGTCTGCTCAAAATGGGGATTCGGCTCTGGAGTCTCTTTGTTCATAGCAGCAGGGGTTGCAAAGACAATTATAGTTAGGACATTCAATCCATTGACACAGGCAGGTATGCTTCCAAGCGTAGGTGAACCACCAGCAGGAATAATACCTTTTATTATTACTTCGCTTTTAGAAGGTTCTGTACAGTTAGTTAGCATATTTACTGCTATACTTCCCCTACTTGCAACTTTGTTGGTATTCATAATAACTGTTTACATCCAAGACGTTAGAGTCGAACTGCCTATGGCATTTTCAATGCCTTTTGGAAAATTTGCTGCAAGGAGATGGCCTTTGAAGTTCTTGTATACTTCAAACATTCCTGTAATTCTTACTGCAGCGGTTATAGCAAATTTGCAAGTGCTAGGTAGGATACTTTATCAAAGAGGAATAACATTTTTAGGAGTCTACAATGACCAAGGAAGGGCAACATCAGGCCTAATGTACTTCTTATCTAATCCTTCAGGAGAAGTCGGCATAATAATTGTTACAATTCTAGCGAGCATCTTTGCTTTAATATTTATAATCATCAACATGAGAACTTGGAAAAAGCATATAATTAAATTTGGATTATTAGGAGCAGTTATAGGAGCTATAGTTGCATATTCATTCCTTTCTTATAGCAATCTTTATACAATAGCTCCTGAAAGTGTTTTAAGATCAATAGTTTATGTAATGGTTTTTGTCATAGGATCTACAGTATTTTCTATTTTTTGGGTCAATACAGCTGGTATGGATTCAAAGTCTGTTGCAGAGCAATTCAAAGCCAGTTCAATTATGATTCCTGGATTTAGACATGACCCTAGAATTGTTGAGAAGATTTTGGATAAATATATACCTGCCTTAACTATCCTAGGAGGAGCGTTTGTTGGATTTTTAGCAGCATTTGCTGACTTAACTTCTGCAATAGGATCTGGAACAGGAATTTTGCTATCAGTTATGATAGTTTATCAGTTTTATGAACAGATAACTGCCCAACACTATGATGATATTCCAGAGAGGGTAAGGAAATTCCTTGGTGTTTAAATGAAAATGATGATAATAGGTCCACAAGGTTCAGGAAAAGGAACTTATGCAGATAGACTAAGCGAGAAGTTCGGCATCCCACACATATCAACTGGAGAAATATTTCGTGAAAACATAGAGCAAAAGACCGAATTAGGAAAGAAGATAGAAAAGTTTGTAAACTCCGGATTACTGGTTCCAGACGATGTGACAATGAAAGTTGTAGAAGAAAGAATAAAGAAACCAGATTGTAAAAAAGGTTTTATTTTTGACGGCTTTCCAAGAACAATTAAACAAGCAGAGGAATTAGAAAAAATATCTCCTCTTGATGTTGTTCTTTATCTTGATTGCCCAGAATGGTTGTTGGTTAAAAGAATGTCTTCAAGGATAACGTGTAAAAACTGTGGGAAGATTTATAATCTTTTAAACGTAAAGCCTAAGAAGGAAGGAGTATGTAATGATTGCGAAGGAAAACTTGTAGTAAGAGAAGATGAAACTCCAGAAGCAATTAAAATGAGATTAAAAGAATATGAAAAAGGGACAAAACCACTCATAGACTACTATGATAAGAAGGGAATATTAAAAAGATTTTATAATGACGTGTTTGAAAGATCTCCTGAAGAGTGCGTTAGCAAAATTTTAGATATTTTAGGTGTTAAAAAATGACTCTAATAGGTTTACAAGCGGGCTTTGAGGAAGTGTTAGCTTCTGCTGTAATAGTTTTCATGATATCTATTTTTTACAGATTTCTCATTAACCAGAATGAACTAAAGGAAATAAAATCAAGAATAAAAGAGAAGCAAGCAAAAGTGAAAGAACTGCAAAAAACAAACCCGCAAGAGGCAAATAAAACTTTAACTGAGGTTATAGCTATGTCAAACAAACAAATGAGAATGAGCATGAAACCGATGTTTTTAACACTAATTATTGTAGGAATAATCTTACCATATTTCCCTCAAATTTATCCAGGAGCTGTTGTTAAGCTCCCATTTTATTTACCATATTTTGAAAGTGATTTTGGTTGGTTGGCTTGGTATATTATAGTATCCGTTCCTTTAGGACAACTGTTTAGAAAATTATTAGGTGCTGAATTATGATAAGGTCTAGAGCGTTAAAAAGAATTAAAAGAAAAACACCTGGCAGTAGAACCGCTACTCGTTTTAGGAAATACTCAAAGAAATCTTTATTCAGAGCGCATCCACGAATTAAAAGAGAAGAGTTAAAGTCAAAGGTGAGAAAATGAAAATAGAAAAAGTATATTTTCCAAAGTGGATTGCTTGGTTTTTGATTGCAATTCTCATACCCATATTAACCATACTTGAGTATGAAGCATTCTATGGTAATAAGCCATACCCCATGATAGGAGCGGTTTTTGGTTTTATTTTTGTCCTGATAATAGCTATGATGTTTTTAGTCAGCTATAGAAAGATTCCTTACATGATAATAGAGAGGCAGGTAAAAACTAAGAGGGATAAGTATGATTGAACCTGGTAGAATAGTATTAAAGATAGCAGGTCGTGAAGCAGGAAAATATGCTGTGATAGTTGAAAATGTTAATGATAATTTTGTCCTTATAACTGGTCCAAAGTCAATAACCGGTGTCAAGCGCAGAAAATGCAACATTGACCATGTGGAACCCACAGAACATAAACTTGATATTAATTCTAAAGCAGATGATGCAACTATTGAGAATACGTGGAGAGGTTCTGGCTTAATTGAGAAACTTGAAATAAAAGTTCCAATAAAAAGAACTAAAGTGGCACACGCTGGAACAAAAAAGCAATGATAAGCATCATGAATATCGCTATAAACAACCACATCAATAGATAACTCATCGGATTCATAATTATAACTTAGAATTTCTACAATATATTATTTTAAGTATTCTAAAGTCAAAATAATTTTGTCATGAGATGGTTAATTAAAAAGCATGAAGCTTCTTTATCTCCCTTTGGTACTTATCCAGGAGCAAGATCTTTAGAAGATCATATAAAGAACGGAATAATAATTCTAGACAAGCCGTCAGGTCCTAGTTCTCATCAGATTGATAGATGGGTGAAAGACATACTGAAGATAGACAAATGCTCGCACGGAGGCACATTAGATCCAAGAGTTTCTGGTGTTTTAGTGATAGCATTAGAAAATGCAACAAAGTTAATGCCTATTCTTTTATCATCTAAGAAAGAATATGTTGGGATAATTCATTTACATAAGGATGTAGAAAAAGAAAAAATTAAAGAGGCATTTGAGAACTTAATTGGTAAAGTTAAACAGTTGCCACCAGTCAAATCTGCTGTTGCGCGAAGGGAAAGAGAAAGAGAGATTTATTACTTGGAACTTTTAGAGATTGAAGGAAGAAACATTTTGTTCCAAATAGAATGTGAAGCAGGTTTCTATGTTAGAAGGTTTGCAGACGACTTAGGGAAAAGATTAAAGATAGGAGCGCATCTGCAAGAGTTAAGAAGAACAAAGAGTGGAAACTTCTCTGAAGACCAAACAACAACTCTGCAAGAACTGTTTGATGCTGCTGGAGACGAGAGGAAGTTAAGAGAGATCATTTTACCAATGGAGATGGCTGTAGAATCTGTAGCAAAAGTTATAGTTTCTGACAACGCGATAGAAAATATCTGCAATGGCGCGCCACTAGCAATCGGTGGCATAGTTAGATCAGAAGACAAAATAAAAAAAGGAGACTGGACTGCTATTTTCTCTTTGAAGGGAGAACTTGTAGCTATAGGTAAAGCTTTGCTAAGCTCTAAGGAAATCTTAGAAAAAAATAAAGGCTTGGCTGTAAAAACCGACAGAGTTCTAATGAAAAAAGGAACTTACAAATCCAGTTATTAGAAAACTTTATAAATTTAAAACATTATCTTATTAGCTGCAATAATTAAGGGTGATAAAATGAACGGTAGATACTTATTTACGTCTGAATCTGTGGCTGAAGGGCATGCAGATAAGGTTAGTGACCAAATATCTGATGCTATTCTCGATGAAATAATAAGGCAAGACCCTAAAGCTAGGGTAGATTGCGAAACATTGATAATGCAAGGAACTGTTGTTGTTACAGGTCAGATAACTACTACCTGTTATGTGAATATACCACATATAGTTAGAAGAACTTTGAAAGAAATCGGATTTAACAATGCTAAAGACGGATTGGACTGGGAAACCTGTGGCGTATTGACATCAATAGAAGAACAATCACCTGATATTTCTATGGGAGTAACAGAGTCAGAAGGACATGAACAAGGTGCAGGAGACCAAGGCATGATGTTTGGATATGCTTGCAACGAAACAAAGGAATTAATGCCCTTACCTATAATGCTGGCTCATAAACTTGTAATGAGACTCGCTGAAGTAAGAAAGAAAAATATACTAAAATATCTAAGACCAGATGGTAAGTCTCAGGTAACCGTTGAATATATTAATAATAAGCCATTAAGAGTGGATTCTGTTGTTATTGCTGCTCAACATAATGAGGATGTTAGCAGAGAAGAACTGAAAAAAGGTATTATCGAGGAAGTTATCAAAAAAGTAATACCTGCCAACCTTCTTGATAAGAACACAAAATATTATGTTAATGAGACAGGTAGATTTGTTATCGGAGGAACACTGGCTGATTCTGGTTTGACAGGTAGAAAAATAATTGTTGATACTTATGGCGGAGTAGGCAGTCATGGTGGTGGCTGCTTCAGTGGCAAGGATCCGTCAAAAGTTGATAGATCAGGCTCTTACATGGCAAGGTATATTGCGAAAAATATTGTTGCAGCAGGTCTAGCTGAGAAATGTGGAGTTCAGATTGCATATGCCATAGGTGTAGCAAAACCTTTATCAGTTATGGTTGATACGTCGGGAACAGGTAAAATTCCTGATGAAAAAATTACTGAGTTGGTTTTAAAGCATTTTGACATGCGACCTAGAGCAATAATAGAACACCTTAAATTGCTTAGGCCAATTTACAGGAAAACCGCGGTCTACGGACACTTTGGCAGAGATGATCCTGACTTTGGCTGGGAGAAAACTGACAAAGCAGAGATACTGAGAAAAGAAGCTAAAATCTAAGATCTCAAATCCTCTTTTCTATAAATATACACAACATTTTCTTTTTTCGAAGCTTTTGGCTTTGATCTCAGTTTAGTTACAAACAAGATTACTACTGCTAGAAGCACAACAAAGGCTGAAACTATTATAATAGGCAAGATTATATCAGAGCCTGTTTTTACAGTTTCTGTTATAAAGAACTCTTGTGACTCTGTCCATAAATTATTTGTGTCATTTGCATAAAATTTCCAACCAATTGTTGCATTAGGCTTTACAGATATATTTTCAGATGCGTAGCTCCAGCATTCTGTTCCTGAGCAAGGAATCCAAGAGTCATTAGTCCATACACCAGTTATGTTTGAAGAAAACATGTAGCCTGACAAACCTATTTCATCATTCCACTTTAAAATAAACTCATACAGGTTTCCATTGACTGTAGCATTTGCCGTGTCAGATGAATAAACAGGTGGAAAAACCTCAGGTGGCGGGACAACTGAAACTGTTAAGCTTATTATTTTTGTTGTTGACTTTGTTTCATTAGTTCTGCCTAATGCCCTTAATGTAAAGTTGTAATCTCCTAGTTCCGCGTCAAGAGGTATATTAAGATATATTCTCATAAATAATGAAAAATTATTAGGTATGCTAGATGGCAACTCACTTATATTATACCATTCTGAAGGAATCCCTGAAATATCTACTAACAAATCAGTAATAGATTGTCCTAAATTATTTTGTAAATAAAAGTTAAGCTCAGCAGAATCGTTTTGATTTAGTTGAACCACAGAAGGTCCAGTTATGTTTAGTGTTTTAGGTGTTTCAGGTTGTGTTACGTTAGTAAGTCCAACATATAAAATTACTTTTGAAGTTTGTTCTGTGAAATTCTGTGTCTCAGTATTATTACATACATACTCATAGACTCCTTCATTTAAAGTTTGTTCATCCTTCCTACTCAAGGAAGTAACATTCTCTATCAAGCTGTTATTCCTATAAAATTTAAAATTAGAAGCAGGCACCTCGTCTGTTACTGAGTTGCATATGAATGTAGTTTTAGTTCCCATTAGGACTGATGTGGATGGTATTTTCTGTATAAAAAGCGGATATCTCTTCAAAATACTATAAACATACTGAGTAGTGTTGCTCATCCCTCTACCATCACTAGCTATCCATCTGTATACAAAAGTTTTTGCAGGTAGGTCATACGCGCCTATATAGAAATTATTACCATTGTTTTGAACTGCGGGCGTTGTATCATTTGTATAATTTTGTAAAGTACCGCTAAAATTAGACTCAAACCAAACGCGACCTAATGTTAAATCAAACCAAAACAAGCTAAAATTATAAGCTATGTTTTGATAATACTCAGGAGGATTAAGAGGATATTCGCCTCTGATACCATATTGAGGTGGTATATTATCAAAATAATAAGTTTTGCTAGAGGCCGTATAATTTTCATCTCCGTTCCAGTAAGCAGTAGCACTAAAAATTCCAGGAGAATTTAAGTCTAAAAAATAATTTATGAGCGATGTTGGGTTGCTTTGCTGTACAAAACCTGTGTAATTTGAATTCAAAAAAATTAGTTTATTTGGAAGATTTAAAAATGCTGTGAAACTTGCTATGTCATTTAAACTATAGCTTCGGTTAGCCTCTGTTCCGTTCAAGTAAAGATTAATCGATATGGAATTGTTTTGATTAATTGTGTAAGCTGTTTGATCATTATAAACCCAGTTAGATTCGTTGTCAGACGCATACCATCTATACAAATATCTTCCGCCAGGCAAATCAACAAAAGTTTTTGTTATAGTGATTGGCGTACCTTCTGTGAATGTTATTGTGTCATTACCCAGGTTTCCATTTAAAGTAGAAAAGTTAGATTCCAGAATAATATTTTTTACAGTATGACTCGCGTCAGCTGTCCAAGTTATCTGAAAACCGTAACTTCTTCCTGGAATATATTGGGAGCCAGATGAGACAGACTCTTGGTTGTTAGACCAAGTAACTGTAGCTTCTGCTGGTTTAACTATCAAAAATAATAAAACTATCAAAATAAGTACTAATTTCATATAAATATTATATATATTTATTAAAATAGGTGATTTTATGGCTAAAAAGAAGATAACAAAACCTGTAAAGGCTGAAGAAGTAGACCCAGAGGATTTTGAGACTGACGTAGACTATATGGAAGAATAATGTTTTTACGTTATAAATCGTGTACTTGAATTAAACTTATTAAGCAAGGAACATAACTAATTAAAGGTGAAAAAATGGTAGCAAAGAGAAAAGCTTTTGGTGGGTATCACATAGTACCAGATGAGCATTTGGCAAAAATAATTGGTCATGGTAAGGCTTCGCCTGCTGAGATGACAAAGAAATTGTGGAAGTATATCAAGGCTAAGAAACTAGCAAGAAGGTAAAAACAACTTTTTGTTTTTTTGCATGTATTTTTATTATTTATAAATTTCTGTAAGATTTAAAAATACTTGGCTTTGTATTCTAATTAAGCCGTTGTGGCAGAATCTGGCTAATGCGCTAGCCTTGAGACAGATGATTATATGGCTTGACTCTGAAGTGCGGCGTTATGAAGAGTGATAGGCGTAATGATGTCAAGTAAGCTAGTGTCCGCAAGGACTTGCAGGTTCAAATCCTGCCGACGGCGTTCATCATTTTCTATAACCTACAAAGAGGTGAAAAATTAAAGTCCATATGAAAAATGGTAAAGAAATAATCTCAAAAGGGTAGGTTTATTAACCTTTATAAATATTAGTTCTAATTAATTGAAAAGTGATTTAATGGGAGTAAGAAGACCTAAACCAGAAGAAAAGAGAGAAGAAGCAAAGAAAGACGCGTCTAAAGAAAAAAAGCCTGAAAAAAAGAGGAAAATGATAGAGGGAGTTAGAGGAATAGTTAGAATAGCTGAGATAGACTTGGATGGAAACAAAAAGACAAGAAATGCTATTCTAGGAATTAAAGGCATAGGAAAATCTTTGGCAAATGGAATTTTAACTGCTTCTAACCTAGATTCTGAGGCTTTGCTAGGAAGCTTAACTGAAGAACAGATTCACAAACTAGAGGAAGTTATTAAAAATCCTTCAAACTATGGAATTCCTTATCATATGCTTAATAGAAGATTAGATCCTTTTACAAGGGAAAATAGACATCTAGTCAGCTCGGAGCTAAGACTTGCTGTAAAGTCTGACATAGATTTTATGAAAAAGATTCGTTGTTATAAGGGAATAAGGCACGAACTCGGACTTCCAGTAAGAGGACAAAGAACAAGGTCGAGCTTTAGAACTGGAATGATTGTAGGAGTTGCTAAGGTTAAACAGAGACCAGGAGCAGCTCCAGGAGCACCAGCACCTTCAGGAAAAGCAGAAGCAAAAGCAGAAGGAAAAGCTGAGACAAAACCAGGAGCAGCACCAGCAAAAGCAGCAGCACCTGCACCAGCAAAGGCTGAAAAGAAGGAAGAGAAAAAGTGATTAAATGAAAAGACAAAAGAAAAAATTTGAAAAGCCACTAAGACCTTGGGATAAGAACAGAATAGAAACTGAAAAGAAATTAAAAAAAGATTATGGTTTAAGAAGGAAGAAAGAGATATGGCGAGCAGAATCGATTCTTAGAAACTATAGAAGACTGGCTAGAAACCTTGCTGCAAAAAGAGACAAGGATAAGGAAAAAATACTTTTAGATAAATTAATTAAAATAGGCTTGATAAATCCAAATGCAGGCTTAGATAATGTTTTAGCTTTAAATGTTGAAACTATCTTAGAAAGAAGATTACAAACTTTAGTTTTTAGAAAAGGCTTAGCTCATAGTATAAACCAATCGAGACAATTTATTATTCATGGACATATTGCTCTTGATAAAAAAAGAGTAAAATGGCCTAGTTTAATTGTTCCATTATCTGAAGAAGGAAAGATAAGTTTTTATGAAAAAAGTAAAATGAGATTAGGTGAAAAAGTTGAGACCAAGAGTTCCTGAAAAAGATCTAAAATGGGGAATAGCAAACATCTTTAGTTCGCCTAACAATACAATCATTCATATTACTGATATCACTGGTTCTGAAACAGTAGCAAGATTTTCAGCAGGTATGATGAGTGATAAGGATAGAGAGGGCGGCTCACCATATCCTGCTATGCTAGCTGCTAGCAAAGCTGCTTCAGTAGCATTAGAAAAAGGAATAAATGCAGTGCACATAAGAGTAAGAGCTCCAGGTGGGATAAGATCAAAAAGTCCTGGTGCAGGAGCTCAACCTGCGATAAGAGCTTTAGCTAGAACAGGCTTGATGATTGGTAGAATAGAAGATGTCACGCCATTAGGGCATGGGTTTATGAAATCAAAAGGCGGGAGACGTGGTAGACGTATATAGAAAGGTTAATAAATAATAAACAATAACCATTTTTTACTAACTAGGTGGTATTTTGAAAATACATGTTTTGAACAAAAATGATACTGAATTAAAATTCTTGCTTGAGGATTCTAACCCTCAATTTGCTAATGCATTAAGAAGAATAATGATATCAGAAATTCCTATACTGGCTATAGACTCTGTAGATTTTTCTATAAACGGTTCTGTCTTATACAACGAAGTGATTTCGCACAGGCTTGGTCTGATACCTTTGGTATTTAACCCTAAGGATTTTCACTTCAAGGAAGAGCATGAGGATGGAAAAACTGATTCTGGATGCGAAGTAGTCTTTGTAATAAACAAGAAAGGTCCAGTGATGGTTTATTCAAAGGATATGAAGTCAAGTAATCCGGATGTAAAGCCTTTGTTCGATGAAATTCCTATTGTGGAGCTATTTGAAGACCAAAAATTAAAACTAGAGGCTTCAGCATCATTAGGCATTGCACAGAATCACTCAAGATACCAATCAGCTATCGCTAACTATAGATACTTTCCTAGTGCTAAGCTAAAAGGAAAACTAGAAAATACTGAAGAAGTCATGAGAGCTTGTCCTAAGAATGCTTTAAAGATTGATGGTGATAAGGTTTCCGTGACTTTGGATTGTGACTTGTGCAAAGAGTGTGTGAAAGTTGCAAAGCCAAAGGGAATGCTGGAAATAGAAGGAGATAATACGAAATTCATATTTAATGTTGAGAGCATTTCTTCTTTAAAGCCTGAAGAAATTGTTTTTAGCTCAGTAGACATTCTAAAAGGAAAAGTAAAGGATTTTGGTAAAGAAGTAAGAAAATTGAAATAATCAAGTTTATAAACTTCTTATTCTTATTTTTAAAACAAGCGGAGGTAGCCAAGTCTGGTCTAAATGTACGCAGAGCGTACAGGATAAGGCGCAGGACAACCTGCTGTGCGATACTTAAGATCGGACGCTTAAGTTTTGAGTAGATACGATGATAAGAAATCCTGTGGGTTAGTCCCTCCGTCGGTTCAAATCCGGCCCTCCGCACATGCTTACCAAAAGTTGATAAATTTAAATAAGTAAATGATTAAGTGATTTTATGTCAAAACCGACTGGGCCAACAAACCCAGTTATTGCAACTTTGATAGAGGATATTAGAAACAGAGGATATAAGGGAAATATACCGTTCTTGATTAAGTTGGCAGACGAGATGGAAAAACCAAGAAGAAGTAAGGCAGAGGTTGACTTGTCAAAGTTAAACAGAATCTGTAAAGAAAACGAGACCATAGTAGTTCCAGGTAAAGTTCTTTCATCTGGAATTCTAAAAAAACCTCTGAACGTTGCTGCTGCAAGCTTTTCTATGGCTGCAATAGAAAGAATTCAAAAAGTTGGAGGAAAAGTTCTTACGATTGAAGAGTTGGTAAAGGAAAATCCCAAAGGAACAAATGTTAGGATAGTGATATAATGATAGTTGATGCTGAGGGAGCTATACTAGGAAGATTAGCAACAAGAGTTGCAAAAGAGTTGTTAAAGGGAGAAGATATTACGATTGTTAATGCTGAGAAAGCTATTATAACAGGAAATTCTGATGCAATAATAAGTAGATACTTTGTTAGAAGAGAGAGAGGAGACCCTAACAAGGGACCATTTTATCCAAGACAGCCGGACAAGCTCTTAAAAAGAGCAATAAGAGGAATGCTTCCTTATAAAAAAGACAAGGGAAGAAAGGCACTAAGAAGATTAAAAGTCTTCATCGGTAATTCTAATAGTTTTAAAGGCGAAAGAATAAGCAAGACAGAAGAAAACATAACATGCAAGTATATGACTATTAAGGCCTTGTGCAATAAATTAGGTGCTAAAGTTGACTAAGAAAAAAGAATTAATACAAACAATAGGTAAGAGGAAAGAGTCAATAGCAAAAGCTATTGCAAAGCCTGGAAAAGGAAATATTTTAATTAATAACAGGTCCTTAGAAGTTTATGAACCAGAGATGCTTAAACTTATGATAAAAGAACCAGTAATCCTAGCAGGAGAAATTGGAAAGTCATTAAACATAGTTGTTAATGTTAATGGCGGTGGAGTTTTTGGTCAAGCCTCTGCTGTCAGACAAGCTATAGCAAGAGCCTTGGTCGAATATGATAGTTCATTAAAGGAAAAGTTTTTAGCTTATGACAGAACATTATTGATTACAGACTCTAGAAGGACAGAACCTCACAAGCCTTCGTGTAGCAAACGTGGTCCAAGAAGGCATAAACAACGTTCGAAGAGGTAATGGTGATAAAATGATTATTCCGGTTCGTTGTATTAGTTGTGGTAAAACTGTTGCGCATTTATGGGAATCTTTTCAAAAAAGAGTCCAAGCAGGAGAAGAACCTAAAAAAGTTTTAGATGACTTGGGATTAAAGAGATATTGTTGCAGATCTTTGTTTCTAACACACGTCGACACTTACAAGCAGGTAGCAAAATACAAAAGATAAAAATGTTTGAAATATGGTTTTACAGTTTGTCGAGTGTATTTTTAGTAAGCTTAATTTCCCTTATTGGTTTGTTTACTTTTTTAATAAAAGAAGAGACCTTAAAGAAAATACTTCTTTACTTTGTTAGCTTTTCAGTTGGCGGTTTACTAGGTGACGCTTTCATACATCTTTTACCAGAAGCAATAAAGCTAAATAATGAAATTTCTCTTTCACTGTTTATTCTTACTGGTTTGATAATTTCTTTTATTGTTGAAAAATTTATTCAATGGAGACACTGCCACATACCAACCTCAAAGCAACATCCACATCCCTTTGCAATAATGAATATGATAGGAGACTCAGTTCATAATTTTATTGATGGTTTAATAATTGGTGCAAGTTATTTAGCTTCACCGCAATTAGGAATTGCTACCACACTAGCAGTTATTTTACATGAAATTCCACAAGAGATAGGAGACTTCAGTGTTCTTATTTATGGTGGATTTAAGAGAAACAAAGCTTTATTTTTAAATTTTGTTACAGCCTTAGTGGCTATTTTAGGTACAGTAACATCTTTGCTTATAGGTTCTTACTTTGATTTAACGAGATTCATATTGCCATTTGCAGTTGGAAGCTTCATTTACATATCTGGTTCAGATCTAATTCCAGAATTACATAAAGAAACAAAACCGCTTAAATCTTTTGTCCAATTGATAATGATTATTGTTGGAATAGGAATAATGCTTTTATTTCTAGTTCTTGAATAATTTATTTAAAATTCAACTTACTTTTAATTTATATGAAATTAAATGTTAAAATCGTGCCAAATGCAAAAACTTCTGAGATAACCAAAATTGATTTGAATAATTATAAAATAAAAGTAGATGCTCCTGCTTCAAAAGGAGAAGCTAATGGACGTTTGATAGAAATACTAGCTGATTATTTTAATGTTCCGAAATCTTCTGTAAAAATTTTAAAAGGCTATAAGAATAGAAATAAAATAGTTAGCATAGATAATCTATAGCAAGGGCTCGTAGTATAACTTGGTTTAGTATTTACGCTTGGGGTGCGTAAGATGAGAGTTCAAATCTCCCCGGGCCCACTTTTTAAATCTTAAATTCTAATTTTATTTATGAAAATTGATATAGTTCTTGGAGAAGACAGTTTTTCCGAACAAATAGCAAAACAAATCAATTCAAAATTCATTAAGATCAAATCTAATGTATTTCCAGACAGTGAA